>Ga0315903_10008080_pt1 | contig 13012 bp, 12 predicted proteins | sample LakEriMetagenome_7_FD_203524 | JGI IMG/M metagenome (GOLD analysis project Ga0315903, IMG submission 203524) | Freshwater fungal communities from buoy surface, Lake Erie, Ohio, United States - Buoy 2 MA119 | ecosystem: Environmental > Aquatic > Freshwater > Lake | place: USA: Lake Erie, Ohio...
CACAAAAAATGGTAACAGCAATATCAAGACGAACAAAGAAAATACTATATCAAATATTCGCTTGGCCATCAACAGATTTAATTAAGCATGTGTTGATTTCACATTATCTACAGCCCTTTTTACAGAATTACAGACGGTTGAAATCTGTTCATTTGTAAGACCATAGTAAACAGGGAGGGAAATCTCACGGGAAAATGTATCATAAGCTACCGGGTAGTCTTCCATCCGGTAACCTAAAGACTTATAGAATGAAAGTAATGGAAGCGGAATAAAATGAACATTCACCGAAACATCCTGATTAAAAATCTCCTGTATGATCTGATCACGCATTTCTTCAGTTATCCCTTTTACTCTAAGAGGATAGAGATGATAGGATGATTCAGAATGTTCGCTCTTCATCAATGGAATTTCATAATCCTCCAGCTGATTGAAATATTCATGATAGCGGTTGCAGATTAATTTCCTCTGAAGCAAAGTGTCTTCATCATAACGTTCCAATTCCACCAAACCCAGTGCCGCCGAAATGTCTGTCATATTGCATTTAAAACCGGCCATGATGATATCATATTTCCAGTTCCCCTTTTGCATTTTTGCGAGGGCATCCTTGTTTTGGCCGTGTAATGAATAAATACACAGATAATCATATATTTTCCGGTTATCGAAGGGTGCAGGCAGGTTGAGTGCGATGGCACCACCTTCAGCAGTAGTCAGGTTTTTTACAGCATGAAAAGAAAAGACAGATACATCAGTCAGAGAACCGGTCTTTTTTCCTTTATAAACAGCACCGAGAGAATGAGCTGCATCGGAGAGTACCAATATACGTCCCAGCATTCTTTGCTCATCGGTTTCGGCAGAAAACAAACTTCTGACTGAAGGAGAAGCGACCAATTCATTGATTGAATCATAATCGCAAGGGAAGCCACCAAAGTCAACAGGCATGATCACTTTGGTTTTGGCTGTAATAGCATTTTTTATAGATCGAACACAGACATTAAAATCCGGACCGATATCAACCATTACCGGTTTAGCTCCGCAATGAATAACAACATTGGCTGTGCTCGAATAAGTGTAAGCGGGCAGGATCACTTCATCACCCTCACCTACCCCAAACCATCGTAATACCAACTCCAGACCGGCGGTGGCAGAGTTCAGACATAATGTTTGCTCTATTCCGCAATAAGCAGAAAGGCGTCGTTCAAATTCTTTAACACGCGGCCCGGTAGTAATCCAACCGGAACGCAGAACCTGAACAACTTCATCTATAATCTTCTGATCAATGCGTGGAGGTGAAAAAGGAATCATCTGTTTTTTTGTGTTATTGCAAAGTTATCAATTCGGAAATACTGCTAGCGATGTTTATTATATGAAACAAACAGAAACAATAAAGTGATTGTCAGAAACAAAACACCTCTCTGGACCTCCAATACTGATTCAAAAAGAGCATTGAGACCAACAATTGCCGGCAGGGAGGCCAAAACATAGTCCCGATTTTTCAGAGCATATACCCCTAATAAAAACAGGAAAAGCATCAAAATCAGCATTCCTGTCCATCCAATTGCCACCGCAGTCTGAAGGTATTGATTATGGGGATTGTACCGGACATCAACCGCCTTTTGATAACCAATTTCTCTGTACACTTTCACCAGTTCATCCTGTACATCACCTGCTCCGACACCAGTGGGATGCTCTACAGCCACCTGTATAGCTGAACGGTATAAAGACAATCGGTGTGAAACCGGGCTGACGTCTACCCTGGAAGAATCAGCGCCTATAGTCTGGACTTCAGCTTTATTCACCTCGTTCAGAAGGATTTTGAATCTTGAATCGGCGGGCGATAAAAATATCACCGATAAAACCGCAGCGATTACAAATATTGACGGATAAAGAAGTGATATCCTTTTCTGAAAGAAACAGATCAGTAAATGCATAGCAACTATGAACCATCCGATGGCAAGACCCGCACGAGAAGATGTCAGATACATTGAAATCACCAACAATATCAGTACCGTAACAGTCAGCAACCGATAGCGACTAAAGGGTGAATTGTTATTCAGGATCGTTTCTGTAAGCAACATAACAGCCAGCGACAAACACATGGTAAAGTAAGTCGGGTGCATCAACACGGAAAACTGATCGTAAAAAAATGAACTGTAATCACCGGATTGCATCCATTTCAAGAATGACTGAACAATCAGATAAACTGAAGTAACTGCATGTGCCATGATGAACCAAAAAGAAAACACTTCACGTTCACCATTTTTTCTTTGAAAAAACAAAATTGCCAGAGGAATAACCAGAATGGTGGCCTTTGTTTCAAGATCTTTCAATCCATGGCTGATATTTTCTGTATACACCATGCTGAAAGTATAGAGAAGATACAATGAAATCGGCAAAAGCATCAGGAAAGCTGCTGATCTGCCCGAAAGAAGCTGTGGTTTATTCAGCTTGGTGGATGCCAAAAGATAAACGATCAGCAACAACAAGGATAATTTAATCTGGAAAGGAAACAAAAGCAGTCCAACTATCAGAAATCCATTGATCAGGATGGGTTGTTGATTCAAATTCATTTTGTCCTCCCTGTTAAATATAAAACCAATCCTGAAAGGGAACCGGCTGCATAAGCAAGATGCATCATCGGAACAACAACAAATGCCAAAAGTGCCGAAATGCGCCCGGAGGTAACAAAACGCAAAAACGATTCGACTGTAATCGCCAGCAGATAGATCAAAAACAGGCCCACAGCCATCCAATGAATCTCAGGAATCGCAAATCCAATACCAGCCAATAACAACAATGCTGACCAAAAACCCAGAGGGGCCAGGTGACGTGGCTTTAATGATGTCCCGGAATCATGCTTCAGCAGGGAAGAAAAATAATATCCTATTAAAAACATTTGCTTTATGATGGCCTTAACTGATTCTCTGCAATAATAAACCGCTGAAATGGAGTTATCAAAATACAGCTTAAATCCGGCTTTCAATACGCGATGATGAAACTCTGTATCCTGATGTCTGACCAAAGATTCGTTGAATCCGCCAACTTTCAGAAACACTTCCTTTCTGTATAAACCATAAACAACAGTGTCCATATAACCGGACGCGGCACCTGTCCTAAATGAAGAATTGCCCACACCGGATCTCATTGACAGTGCTTCGCTGATGATTTTACCTGTAAATGTTCGTGCTTTGGTTTCAAGCTTTCCTCCTGCTGCCCCTATTTCAGGGTCCTGATTTAATATTCGTAAAGCACCTGAAATGTACCCTTCACTCAGTTCAGCATGAGCATCAGGTCGAATGATAAATGAACCGGAAGCATTCTTAATGCCCAGATTCCAGCCTGTGGCCAGCGTCTTTCCGGGGTTGTCGATGATTTTGAAATTAACATCAGTACCCTTTAATGTTTCGGTAACAGTTGCTCTGGTGGAATCGTCGGACATGCCATCAACAACAATCAGCTCCCATTTCCTGCTGCCAACGAACTGCTTTCTGACTGAACGAATACAATCAGCCACATAACCGGATTCATTCCGGCAAACGATTATCACAGATACTTCGATTTCATTCATGCGAATTCAGTTCAAGGGAATACAGATGGCGTCTGCCTTGATGGAGGCTGTCGAAATATATTTTTTTACCGTCGGGACTGAATCTCGGATGCAAGTCACAACGGTAGAACTCATCAAATATCATCGGAGAATAAAAACTTCCCGCAAGGAGTACCTGATTGTTGCCGCTGATATATAAGTGCTGCATTCGGGCGTGATCAGGATACGAATCAAACAGCATAATGCCATTTTTCCAGGATGGGTGGCCGTCACCGTGCTGACTATCGACAAACATAGGTTGATACTGAAGTGTCACAGTATCGATCCTGAAAAACCCTGCTTTCCCCTGATGTGAAAGGTATCCTGCAATGGTATAATCATTCATCCAGCAACAATGACTGGTCATCTCGCTATTTAGAACAATGGTTTCAGATAAAGCTATATTATGCAGAAGCAAATACTCTCTTCTTCCGGATCCGGTGGTGAATCTGAAAAAGAAAATAAATGCTTTACCTGAGGGAGCATACATCAGATGATTAAAGTGAATATCCGCTGCATCTTCCGGTATTCCGGATACCACTTTCAGTATATCTGACAAAGTTAAAATAGTTCGGTGGTCACCGGTAAGCATATCCCCTTCCCAAATAACCGGATCAGTTCCACTGAAATTCCTGTGCGCAAAATACCCGTATTCAGAACCACATGCTGCCAGTTGCTTAAAATCGAGAGACAGAAACCGGTTGCCCGAAACATCAAAAACCGGTGCATCCAATGTGTGCTCGTTTCCGGTAAGAATATTTTTCAATTTTGCACGATAAGAATCAGTTTCTGGATTATAGAAATTATACACCAATCTCTCGTTGTCAACCCACTGAAGCCTTGCTCCCATTTGCAGGTTAACAGCTTCCGTTTTATCTGCGACAACAATCTGGCCGGTACCGAAGTTTTTGACACAGATTTCAGATTCAAATCTCTTTCCTTCCGAACGAACGATACGATGCCAGGCCAGGTGCTTTCCATCAGGTGACTCCGGGGATTTATCATAATAACCAAAAAATCCTCCTGCTTCATCTGTTTGCTGCAGCACCGGAAATCGGCAACGGACATTCGTTCTGTGGTAATGAAAAAGGAACATCACACCCTGATAGGAGTACTTCAGAAACCTTTTCAGTTCCGGATAACTGCTCAATCTGCGTGCAATCGATCTTAGCATCAGTTTAACTGCAGGATTACAGGTTCGTTAACTTTTCATCAATCAGACTCTTCACAAAAGCAAAACGGGCATCGAAATCAGCTGACTTACCTACTTCGAACTGTCTGTTGATGCGGTTCAGGTCATGGGTTTTATCAAGGTTGCTGATGATCTCGAAAGCGGTTTCCGGACTGTTCAGGGTGTCATAAACACAATCAGAGTAAGGCTTTGCTTCCTGCAGACCGGAAACCAGAACCGGTTTTCCGGTTGCAATGCATTCAAAAAATTTGGCAGGGATAACACCGTCTATGTAATCGGATCTGTTATACAAGATAGTCAGAACATCCATTTCACGAAGCAGATCCGGCAACTTGTGATTGGGAACCGGCGGCAATACCCTGATCCGTGGGTCCATCATTGAACGGGCCTCCTGACTGATGACTGCTATGAATACCACTTCATAATGATCACACAAACTGTTATACGTTTTCCAGTCTAGATGAACCCCGGCTCCGCCATAGAAACAGATCTTTTTCCGGGTGGTACTTTCATCGCCTCTGAAGGCGCTTTGAAACAGATTGAAATGAACTCCGGGAGGAGATGGATATACTTTAGCTCCATCTGACAATCGCTCCAGTCGTTTGATCAGGAAACCCGAATCAGCAAAAAGCAGGTCGTAACGCTTTATGATTTCTCTTTCCGATTTCAGCAGGTCAGGTACCACCACATCAGCATCAAAGTTATGATAGCAGACATAAGATGTGACAGCAGGTTTTACATAATCAGCAAGGTCGATGCAATTATAGGTTGGAACGTAAGTTAGCAATATGGGATCCTGTATGTCGTAGTGGCGCATTTTTCTTTTGATCATAAACCTGTTGAGAGGTCGCATCCACCGCAGTGGCGGACCTACCCAAAGGTTGATCACAGTGATGTTATCAGGAGTTTTTTCCTCAGAAGCCACTACACCTAAAGAAGGCTTAGGAAACAGACGGGCGGTGAGATGTCGCAAACGTGGCCAGCGCTGCAACGTACGGTTCATATAAAACACCCTGTGTCCGGCTTTGGCAAAACCTTTTGCCATCACATGACTTTGAGCATACAGACCGCCCCAGTCGAGTTCTGCCATGATGACTACATCACGCTTCCGGCCCTTATCAGCTTTCATATCACTCATAAATTGAAGCAGTTTCTGTCATCACGTGATCAAGAGAGAAGTGTGATTTCCACCTCTCATAACCACATGTGCGAATTTCGTTAATAAGGGATTGGTCCGGGTTGAAGAGCTGCCTCAGACAATCAGTCAACCCTCGCAGATCTCCCTTTCGGTGAACCAGTCCTGATTTCATATGCTCAACCATATAGGGCAGTTCTCCGGCATCAGAAACAATCACCAGTTTTCTCACGCTCATGGCTTCCAGTACTGTATTGGGTGTGCCTTCAGAGAAGCTGGGAAGCAGCAGGGTACTGAATCGTCTGAGTTCATTGCGAAGGTCTGAAGTAAATCCCTTGAAAAGAACCCGGTCTGTTATATTCAGCTTTTCAGTCAGAGTTCTGAGCTCGTCGCCGTAGCGCAAAACTCCCGGTTTCGCAGGCTCAAGATCATCCCCGTAAAGGGAAACCCTGAGATGCTTACTTTCTGATTTTAAAAGTGCAATGGCATCGAACAATAACTCATGTCCTTTCCCTCTGATAAAATTGGCGACCATCACGACATCCACAAAACCTGATGCATCAGACGATATGGGTTCCAGGTCGGGCTCTCCGAAAGATTCCACACCATTAAATATCACCTTGATGTTACCTGAAGTTACATGTGATCTGTGCTCAAGTTCTGCCCGTACCAGATTGCCGTTTGGCAGATAGTGATCCACCAGATCCTGGGTGATAAGCGCCAGGAAGTGGTAAAGAGTCTTTTTCAGTGAAGAAATAGAAGAGCAATCAATATAGGTTTCTATTCTGAAGACATTCACTACACCTCCTTGAAACAGCTTGACGTAACGGCAAACCATGCTTTCGCGGAACATATGCGCCTGAAGATGGGTGATACCATATGTCCGTACGGCTTTGATAAGAATCTGAACCGCTCTTAAAGCATATCCCTTGCCGTTCAGGGGACAAAAGATCACCTCGAAACCGTGATCGCGGAAGAGAGCGGCAAGCTTTCCGGATAAATCATCGGTGGCTAATACAGAGGATGCGATACGATGATCACGCAGCCAGACTGCTGCACGGATCATCTGCATTTCCACACCACCGGTCTGCAGATTCGATTTTCTTACAAATAGAATCTTTTTCAAATCCTCTTTCTGTTTAATCCGTTTAACGATATTACGGAAAAGGTTACTACAGTAAATGCCCAAACGGCATGTCCTGACAGCGTGCTTACCGCAGATCCCATGGCACCGTATGAAGGCACCAGCACAAAATTCATGATGATACCGGTAAGACTGCCTGCCAGCACACACAAGAGCAGCAGTCTGACTTTTTTCTGATGAATCAGAATCAGAGATGATGACTGAGCGATCAGATTGAAAGCATATGCAAGGGCCAGAGGCGGTACGAGCGCTGTTGAGGCCCTGAATTCCTCACCCACTACCCAATCACCTGCCTGCTGCAACATCCACCCTGCAAAGAAAAAGAATGATAGGATTCCGGCAATGCGAACCATGAACCCCTGTTCATACTGTCCGTCCTGGAATTTTTTCAGCAATACGGGAGTGTATGCTGCCAGAAACGGCTCAATAAACAGTGGTTCAAAAACGGCTGTAATACGGAATGCGAGACTGTAGATACCCACATCTTCAAGTCCGCTGTAATGCAGCAAAATCCACCTGTTGGCGCTGATCATGATCCAAAACGCAAGCACATTGGGTATAAATGGCAAGCCAAGTTTTAAATAATGGCGAAGCTGCACGGCATTAAGCCTCAGCGAAATTCCCGTCAGTTTGCTCCGGAAGTGCCATATACCATACATACAAGAGATCAAGGTCACAGCAAGGGTTGAATAGATTATGCCATCAATTCCGGTGCGAAGGGCGTAAACAAGCAAAATATTTAACAACAAAGTTGTGACGCCGAGAATAACCTGAAGCATAGTCACACGCATGGCTTCAAACGAAAGTTTGAGAACAGTAAGCAGCATTACCTGAAAAAAATTCAGGAATGTAGTGATCATCACCATCACCACCAGCAGATAAGATACACCGGGGAAAAGGGAGTCGCTGACAAAAAAAAGTCCGACTGTGAGCAATAAATAGAGGATACCTGAAACATTCAGGTAAATCGTAATGAAGGCTGATAGAAATTCGCGTTTTGAGACGGAATCTTTAGCGTAAAATTCTGCGTAAATTAACTGAAGCAGGCCCAGTGATAAAATAATTTCAGTTACCGATCCGAATGTACGGAGCAAATCATAACTCCCAAATTCAGCCGCTGAAAGCAGACTGGTATACATTGGGATGAGGAGAAAAGAAACCCCTTTGAGAAAAAAAGCTCCGATACTGTATATCAGGAAGTTTTTCCTGTCGGGATGAAGGATGAATTGAATGGCACGGTTGGTCAGTCCTTTCATGATTCTTTTTTGTCAATCACCGGCAGTCCGGTCGGCAATGGCTGCCAGATGTTTAAAATAAAGAATCATGCAACCCTGAAAGACCACCTGAGTACAGGTCACCATGATTAGCGCCGAGGTGATATCATCAAATATCCAGGCACCGGCAATGAAGCTGATCACGATGGTGGCATTTCCAATAAGGCTGTACAAAAAGAAGCGGCGCTGGCGATTCATGATCAGCGGCAGATGAGAGACCGGGGAAGCGATGAAATTCATGAAAAGCCAGGGACTCATGATGCGGGCGTACTGCCCTGCATCGCGCCATTCCTCGCCGAAAACAAAAGCAAAAAGAGAAGGCCCGGCAATCATGATTGCTGCAAATACGGGTAATGAAATAGCCGATAAAGTTTTGATGGTGGTCATGAAAAGCTTGGTCACTTTTTGCTTCTTACTGATCTTCTCAGAAACCTCTTTGTAAAATACTATTGAAAAGGAATTGCCGATCATACTAAGCGGCGCCTGAAGAATCCGCATGGTAAGTCCGTATAAGCCGGTTGCGATGGCACCAAAGAAGGCTGAAATCACAAAAATGACAATCGAAGCCTGAGCCATGTCCGTGAGTGCATGTACACCGTTCACCTTGGGCAGATCGGAATGTTTTTTAGCCAGCTGAATCATTTCAGATTTGTTGATCTCTCCTGCTGCACCCGTAATTTCGTTCTTAGGCAACAACCTCATCAGCACCAGTCCGAAGGCGGCAATATGTCCTGCCACGTTGCCAAAAACAAGACCATTGATTCCCCATCCCGTAAAGGCAAAACCCAGGCTGACGCCTGAGTTGACCACACTTTGTCCGACTCTGGCTGTCGCGAGATCTTTGTAATACCTTTTACGCACATTCCAAAACGACAATGCCTGATAAAATCCGTAAAAAAGGGTTACCAGAGGAACCAGTAAAAGATATTCGGCTGCTCCGGGGTTATTGAGCAAATCAGCGATGGGATGCCTGAAGAAAAGCAGCACCACAAATGAAAAGGCCGAAACACCGACAGAGATCAATGCAGCCAGCCACATCATTTGACGTGCCTGCCGGTCGTTATCGGGCAAACCAATCCCATACTCATATCGGCCGGTTACCACCACGCCTATAAGGGTAATCAAAGTGGTGACAACCGTCAGCGTTGCGAAATCACTTACAGGATATAATCTTGTCAGAATCGGCGACACCAGTACCGGTATCGCCTGTGCGATAGTGGAACCGGTAAAAAGGGTCAGAACATGTCGGACCAGGTCGGACTTGAGTGAGGACTTTCCGATCATCGAAATATGTTGAAATGAAGGCCGGAAAAGCTCCGGCCTTCATTTTTACTTGGCATAATTCACTGCACGGGTTTCACGGATAACGGTTACCTTCACCTGTCCGGGATAGGTCATTTCCGTCTGAATCCTTTGTGCAATTTCAAATGAAAGCGCTTCCGTAGCTTTATCGTCCATCTTCTCACTTTCCACCACAACGCGAAGTTCACGTCCTGCCTGAATAGCGTATGATTTTTCGACTCCTTTGTAAGAAAGGGCCAGCGCTTCAAGATCCTTCAGTCGTTTGATGTACTGCTCTACCACTTCACGTCTTGCACCGGGTCGGGCACCTGAGATGGCATCACACACCTGAATAATCGGAGAAATGAGACTGGTCATTTCAATTTCATCGTGGTGAGCACCGATGGCATTGCAGACCTCCGGATTTTCCTTGTGCTTTTCAGCCATTTTCATTCCAAGGATCGCGTGCGGTAATTCCGGCTCATCGTCGGGCACCTTGCCTATATCGTGCAGCAGTCCGGCTCTCTTAGCCAGTTTAACGTTCAGGCCCAGTTCAGCTGCCATGATGGCGCACAGATTGGCCACTTCACGAGAGTGCTGCAGAAGATTTTGTCCGTACGAAGAACGGTACTTCATTCTGCCTACCATACGGATCAGTTCGGGAGCCAGGCCATGGATTCCCAAATCGATGGTGGTCCGTTTACCAACTTCAATGATTTCTTCTTCAAGCTGCTTTTTCACTTTGGCCACTACTTCTTCAATCCTTGCGGGATGGATTCGGCCGTCGGTTACCAGCTGATGCAGGGCCAGTCGGGCGAGCTCCCTTCTGATCGGATCAAATCCTGAAAGAATGATGGCTTCCGGAGTATCGTCAACAATAATTTCGATTCCTGTTGCGGCTTCCAGCGCCCTGATGTTTCGACCTTCACGACCGATCACGCGGCCTTTTACATCATCGTTATCGATATTGAAAACCGTTACCGAGTTTTCGATGGCCTGCTCTGTCGCCACACGCTGAATGGTTTGAATGACGATTCGCTTGGCTTCCTTGTTGGCGGTAAGCTTGGCCTCATCAATAATTTCCTTGATGTAGGAGTGCGCCTCTGTTTTGGCTTCGGCCTTAAGTGTTTCTATCAATTGTGCTTTGGCATCCTGTGCCGATAAACCTGATATTTTCTCCAGTTGCGTCACCTGCTTCTGGTGAATTTTGTCAAGTTCTTCCTTACGCAGTTCAATTCCCTGAATCTGGGTTTTAATGTTATTCTGAAGCTGATCGAGTTCTGTTTGTTTTCTTTGCGATTGCTCCAGCTTTTGGTTCAGGGTGTTTTCTTTTTGCTTCAGGCGGGCTTCTGTTTCCTGGATCTTACGGTCTTTTTCGGCAACTGATTTTTCATGTTCTGTTTTCAGCTGAAAGAAGCGCTCTTTGGCTTCCATCATTTTGTCTTTCTTAATCAGTTCAGCCTTGGATTCGGCTTCTTTCAGAATAACTGCTGCCTTTTCCTGAGCCACTTGCTCGTGTTCAACTTTCTGGTTTTTCAGGATCAGCCAGGTAACAACCGCTCCCGCGATGAGAGCAATTGCCGATGCGGCGATCAATATGATGATGTTTGAGTCCATTTTTGAATTAACGTGAATTAAAAACTATTGATATGATATTTGATGATTTACATTTCAAAAACCCGCTTTAAATCCTGTTGGTTTTAAACCCCATAACGACATGGCTGAGGATGCCTGGCCTTTCGCGCTTCCCGCATTCGCCAAAGACGAGGGGCCTGCAATCCGGGCACATGAGCTTTTGTCCCCAATGGTTTAGTGTTGAGTTTAAAACAATGATCAGAATTTAAGCGGGCTTACCTTTAGGTGCTGAATGCGATGTTTCAGTTACCCAATCCCTTTGATTCAATGAACGTTCACTGCGGACAGGTGTTCAGAAAGGGAGTTATCGATGGAAGATATCCTGTCGCGGATTGCCTGGTTTTCAGAAGAGCTTGCTTCTGAATGGTTTACCAGTTCTCCTGCAAAATGCATGACACTCATTGCCAGATGATCGTATTTATCACTGGCTGGATATTGGTTTTCGAACTCTTTGATCCTTTCCTGTACCAGCCGTTCGGCTTTACGGATTCTTTCCTCCAGGGCACGGTCGATGCGCAGGGGGTATTCCCTGTTACCGATGGTGATTCTGATTGAAATTTCGTCCATGTACATTACCGGTTAATCAGGGCCAGACAGCGGTCAATTTCACGAATGTATTCGTTAATCTTTAGTTTCAGATCACGGGTATTCTGATCATTACCTGTTTCTGAAACCTGCCGGGCCATCCTGATCACTTTTAGTTTTTCTCCCAAATCGGCTATTTCCCGGTCCCGGAGTTTTACTGCTTCTTCAAACCTCTCGTTATCAGATCGTAAGCGTTGGTTTTCAAGCAACAGCGATCGGTGCAAATGTATCAATTTTTCGACCTTCTGTTGCAGACCGCCAAGCTGTTCAATTGTTTCAGACATACCGAAAAAGCATTTTGAAGCACTTCAAAGGTAGTGAATCCCGTGAATCCTGCACACCTACTCCCCATATGAAATGAACAGGGTTTACTTTTGCGGACGAATGAATTTCAGAAGATTGCTCATCCAATTGTTAATCACCTGCCTCACGGTTTGGATGATTCCGACACCGGTATGGTCGCAGCAGGGTTCGTACGGGAAACTGATGCCCATCCCTGAAAGGATATCCGGAAATTTCGGGGAATTCAGGAGCAATCATTTTCATGCCGGTATCGATTATAAAACCATGGAACAAACCGGTTTTGAGGTTTATGCTGCAGCAGATGGTTTTATTTCAAGAGTGAAAGTGAGCCATGGCGGATATGGCCGAGCATTGTACATTACCCATCCTGAACTGAATACGGTTACCGTTTATGCTCATCTTTCTGAATTTTTCGGCGTGCTGAATGACAGTATCAGAATGTTGCAGTATTCAGCGCGTTCGTATGAAACCGAGATTTTCCCCGATTCGGCAACCTTTCCGGTTATCCGTGGTCAGCTGATTGGCTATTCCGGAAATGCAGGATCCTCGGAAGGACCCCACCTTCATTTTGAAACCAGACACCGCACCTCAGAAAAACCCTTCAACCCTGAACTGGCGGGTTATCAGATTGAAGATACCATTCCCCCCGTGGTACTCGCCGTGGTCTTTTATGATCCGGGATCTGGCAGCGTACTTTCAACCGCAGCGAAACAGATTGTTGATCTGACAAACCAGCCCGGACCCGTCTATGTAATTGAAGACACTATTACTGTGGATCAGCAATTCTTTATCGGTTTCGAGGGATATGACAAGGCAGGGACAGAGCCGAACAGGCTTGGTTTCAGGGCCTGGCAGCTGACCTCACCCGGTCAAACGCATT
>Ga0315903_10008082_pt1 | contig 13012 bp, 7 predicted proteins | sample LakEriMetagenome_7_FD_203524 | JGI IMG/M metagenome (GOLD analysis project Ga0315903, IMG submission 203524) | Freshwater fungal communities from buoy surface, Lake Erie, Ohio, United States - Buoy 2 MA119 | ecosystem: Environmental > Aquatic > Freshwater > Lake | place: USA: Lake Erie, Ohio...
AACAAATTAGACCTTCTTGATATGATCCATCACTATGATGTTGATCCAAAAAGCCGTACTATATATGTACATTCATCGCTAGAGCCAGAAGAGGCGGGCGTTGACTTTAGGATGGCATCCTCTTTTATTAAGAACTTGGATCATTTGAATTCTGTATCATCGACAGATATTACCGTTAAGATGTTCTCTTTCGGAGGAGACTGGAACTATGGAATGGCGATGTACGATGCGATTAAAGCCTCAAACTCTCCCATCAATTTTATCTCCTATGCTCACTCCCGCTCGATGAGTTCGATCATACCGCAAGCGGCGACATACAGGCGGATCAATCGACACTGTGATTTTATGGTTCATTATGGAACCTACTCTGATAGTGGCGACTTTAGGCAAGTGATGAACGGGGTTAAATTCTACGAGAAATCTAATGCTGTCATGCTCGATATTTACGCAGCAAGGTGCTGTAAGGGCAAATTCGCAAAGGAAAAGAAAATGGATATGGCAAAAATGCACGAGTTTATTAAAGGAAAAATTGAAGAATTGACGGACTGGTGGCTGACGGCTGATGAAGCTGTTTATTATGGTTTTATGGATGAGGTGGTATAATGCAAAAATTAGTATGTGGACCAAGACAATCTGGTAGGACGACTTACTTAGCGAAATATATCGCGGAGAAGGTAAAGGAAGGTGGTGGTGGTAGAATTACTGTCACATCTCCCGCTTTCATCAGAACGAGAAATCTTCTTAGAATGGTCAAGTCTCTTCTTGAGGGGTGTGATGTCAAGGATACACCCAGTTCGTATACTATTGTGTTTAATGGGTGGACTATATATGGATTACTTCTAGGAGATTCCGACAAAATAAGAGCAACTCGTCCAGATATGTTAGTTATCGATGATTATGATGAGTGCGAAGTGCCACATCGTGATAATATCATTTATGGATATGCCGCGATTTCAATTGGAACACCATCTACTTTATTAGCTTCTTGCTTAAGCAATAGCCCTACTCATTATTTATGGGCTACATATCATGAAGTGGAGGAGTTGAATGGCTAAGAAGCAACTCTCTAAGGAAATCATCCGTCAACTTGATGATTCATGGCTTCAGTCTAATCCAGACTCTCCTATTATAAACCCCTTTGACCGCCTTAAAACGGAAGATCCGGAGGAGTTCTATAAGAGGTTGACGTGTTTATTTCTAAACCCAGACTATATTTACTTTGTATGTAAGCACGTACTAAATGTCCAACTACTACCAATGCAGGCATTGATACTACAAGAGATGTGGCAGAGGAAATTTCCAATGCTTGTGGCAACACGTGGATTTGGAAAAGCCGAACCTGTTGATACATATATACTTACGTCAACTCGGTGGAAGCGAATGGGAGACATAAAGCCTGGAGATAAGGTCTATGGAAGAGATGGACTCCTTCATAATGTAACCGCTACATATCCGCAGGGCACGAAACAGATTTGTAGACTTAAATTTGCAGACGGTAGATCAATAGATTGTTGTGAAGACCATCTATGGCTCGTAAAAAAAGGAACTAAAGAAACTGTTATTTCTACCAAGGAGATAATAGAAAAGGGAGTTATATGGCAGTCAAAAAGCCATGCCTATAAGTTCAAGGTTCCAAATTGCGATCCTATTCAATACGATAAGCAGGAACTGCCAATAGATCCTTATGTTATGGGATGTCTACTTGGCAATGGATGCCTAACTACGTTGACTCCAAAGGTTGCAACTGATGATATTTTTATAGTCGAAGAATTCAGAAAAAGACTTCCCGGATTTACCATAGAAAAAGACCCATCAAACAATAATTATACTATCGTCGATAACGATAAAACTTTTTCAGACTATGAATACAATGGAGGAATCCATAAGCATAGAAATAGTTTAATCCCAATTATCAATCAACTTGGCGTAAATGTGACTTGTCATAACAAATTTATCCCAGAGATTTATAAGTATTCATCAGTAGATGACAGAATGGAACTTATTCGCGGACTTTTAGATACTGACGGTAGCATAAATAGGTACGGATCTATCGAATTCACTAATGTTGCTGATAGGCTCGTGGATGATATCGCGGAAGTCTTGAGAAGTCTAGGAATTTCTTGTATAAAGTCAAGGGATTCTAGAGAGGGTCAGGAGCATACTTTGCCGCAAGGAACTATTGCCTTAAGAAAGGCTTATCATAGAGTATATATCAATACATCAAAACCAGTATTTAAACTTCCAAGAAAGCTTGAAAAGGTAAAAACGAAGGCGACTGGTACTGAAAAGTACAACTCTATTATCTCAGCGGAATATACCAATGAATACACAGAGATGCAATGTATTTCCGTTGATAGTCCGGATCATACCTATATCACTAAGGACCATATAGTAACCCATAATACTTTCCTAACCTCCCTATATTGTCTTTTACGGGCCTTATTGATCCCTGGAAGGAAGATTGTAGTTGTGGGAGCGGCGTTTCGTCAGAGTAAGTTCTTGCATGAATATATGACTAATATCTGGAAGAACGCCCCCGTATTAAGAGATTTATGTACTGGAGATAGTGGACCTAGATCAAGTGTAGATATGTGCAGAATGATTGTTGGGGCTAGTACGGTTACTTCAATTCCCGTAGGCGATGGTCAAAAAATTCGTGGACTTCGAGCTAACGACATTGTAGCAGACGAGTTTGGGAGCCACAGTCGTGAGATATTTGAAAATGTTATTGCCGGATTTGCCGCCGTTTCTGCTAATCCTGTTGAAAACGTAAAGATGTTTGCGAGACAGGAGAAGGCTAAAGAGCTAGGTATAAACCTAGAAGATTATGATGATGGCAGAACTGAAGACTTAAGTAACCAGATTATATTATCAGGAACTGCATATTACGATTTTAATCACTTTGCCGAGTACTGGAAAAAGTGGAGGACTATCATCCAAACTGGAGGTGACGAAAAGCTCCTTTCGACTAATGTATTTGGAGGAGAACCAGTTCCAGAGGCATTCAATTGGAAAGATTATTCTGTCATAAGAATCCCCGTTGACTTAGCTCCTCGTAAATTTATGGATGAAGGGCAAATTGCTCGTTCGAAGGCGACAGTCCATAATGGAATTTATTTGATGGAATTCGGGGCATGTCAAAAGGGTGACACCGAAATTGTTACTAGTGAGGGACTTAAGAAGATTGTCGATATCGAAGTCGGAGATCTCGTATTAACACATAAGGGACGTTTCAGAAAAGTAACTCGTAAAACATTCAGAAACTATAATGGTAAAATTTCAAATCTTAAATCTTTTGGTTACCACAAAAGATACGAATTCACTCCCGATCATCCATTTTGGAATTGCAATGATGACTTTATTAAACTAGAAGACATTGGCGACCATTTAAACATGACGTGCCTAAATGAGCTAAGCGGTCTCGATAGTATTGATACAACAAAAATATGCACAAATTATGTAGACAGAGATGATTTCATTTATCCAAGATCCTCACAAACAAAAATAGATAATGAAACTAGAAATCTAATTATTAGCCGTCTTAGATCTGGTGAAACTGCTATCTCACTAGCTAAAGAGTATGGCGTAAGCACAACCTGTATTAACACGATAAAGTATGACAAAAGAAAGCCTAAGAATAGCATACCTAAGAATATCAAACTTGACTACAATTTTGGTCTTTGCGTTGGATATTACGCTTCCGAAGGATCAGTTGATGCCGAAGGCAGAGCCGTGTCTTTTGCACTAGATGGGCACGTAGATGCTAAACTGTCTGATTTCATTGATGAACTATCTAATGCCTTGAAAAACTCAATTGGTTTAGACTCAAGAACATACAATGCAAAAAATGTGACAAAAGTAAATATAAACTCTAGAGTGTTTGGAGAGGTAATAAAGTATATTTGTCCTGGAGACTGTTACTCTAAACTCATAAAACATGAAATTCTATTTTCAAATAAAGAATTCTTGAGAGGGTTTATTGTAGGAATGTTTAATGGCGATGGTCATAAGAGAAATAATTTGGCCACAGTACAATTAGCGAATAAGAATCTGGTATATCAAATAAAACTAGCCCTTTCTTACTTTGGAATAAATTGTTCATTTCTGATGCCAAAAAGACCAAAAACTTCAATCATCAAGGGTAAACCAGTTAAACTATCTAGTGTTTGGAAGTTGAATATTTATGGATCAAACTTTAGAGACTTTATGAAAACATTTTATGGCAAAAGTCACAGTCAGGACAGATCGGCAAGATCGAGGTTATTTTGCGAAGATAGAGTATGCAAAAACAGAATAACCGAAAAATCTTTCGCTGATTATACTGGTAGAGTTTACAACATAGAAGTTGAAGAAGATAATTCTTACTCACTTCCAAATGCAACAGTCCATAATTGTTTCACCACTGATTCTCAAGGCTTCTTTAAGCGTAGCTTAATAGAATCCTGCGTTGGGACAGACTCTAAGCCTATCCGCATAGGAGATGAATCAATCTACTTCGATCCCCTCCTTAAGGGCAATAAATCACGCAAATACGTTATGGCAGTCGACCCCGCGTCCGAAGTAGATAATTTCAGCATTGTCTTACTAGAGCTACACGGGACGCATAGACGCATTGTTCACTGCTGGACTACGACAAGAAGTGATCACACGGAAAAAGTCGCTAAGGGTATCACTAAGGTAAACAACTTCTATAGTTACTGTGCCCGTAAGATACGCGATCTAATGAAGCTATTTAATGTTGTGCATATCGCAATGGACTCTCAAGGCGGCGGATACTCCGTCAGCGAAGCCCTGCACGACTTGACCCAGCTAGAAGAGGGGGAAATTCCGATTTGGCCAATTATTGACCCAGAAAAGGAAGCTCCTACGGACGATCAACCCGGCCTTCATATTTTGGAAATGTGTCAGTTCGCTAATTACGAGTGGTACTCAGAAGCTAACCACGGACTAAGAAAAGACTTGGAGAATAAGACTATTCTATTTCCACGGTTTGACCCAATTACTATCGGTCTTTCCATCGAAGAGGATAGTGCTAATAATCGGCTATACGACACGCTGGAGGACTGCGTTATGGAGATCGAGGAATTAAAGAACGAACTCTCCATGATCGAGATTACACAAAGCGTGAACGGAAGAGAAAGATGGGACACTCCCGAGGTTAAAGTGGGAGTCAGTAAAAAGAAGAGATTAAGGAAGGACCGTTACTCCGCTTTGATTATGGCGAACCTATCCGCTCGCAAGATCGACATTGAGGCTAAACCATCTGAGTACCACTCGTATGGGGGGTTCTCCTCTCGCAGCGAGGGGAAGAAACAAGAGGGGGCTACTTACGAGGGACCAAACTGGTTTACCTCCAAGGTGAACAACCTCTACTAGCCTTGGAGTATATCTAATTGAATAGTAATCCAATCGCAATTTAATTAGGTGAAAAATGGAAGAAAAAACACAAGGCTATATTTCGTGGACAGACGATAACGGAGCGGCAATGGACCGTGCTGCCGCTAATATTGACAGCTATGACGGGATTTTAAGCTCAACGGCAAGCCGCAGATCATTCTTGGATATTGAGCCGAATATATCGGTCAGAACAGACTTCAATAGGGACGACTATTATCGCTTCAGGCCGGGCGAGGAACCGGGCGATACCTTCAAGAGGTCTATGGCTCAGTGTATGAAGGCGTACGAAAAAGTCGGAATAATCAAGAACATCATAGACTTGATGGGCGACTTCGCCTCGCAGGGAATCACTCTAAATCATAAAGACAAGAAGATAGAGAGATTCTACCGTAAGTGGTGGGAGATGGTCGGAGGAACTGAGAGATCCGAGAGATTCCTAAATATGCTCTATCGTTGTGGAAACGTAATTATCAACAAGCGATATGCCCGCTTATCAAGTAAAGAAAAAGAGCAAATGTCCAAGGCTATCGATTCTATAGCCGTCCCCAAAGAAGTTGTCTATAAGAAACAAATCCCGCTCAAATATGACTTCCTAAATCCAATGTCTATCGAGGTTGATGGTGGGTATGCTGGCTCTTTTACTGGAGAAAAACGCTATAAGATGTTGGTGTCTCCAGTCCTCAAGAAGTCCTTTGAAAAACATAAGGATCTTATCGACCAACTACCCGAATCAATCAAGCCAGTTATTACGGGAGACGCTAAATGGATCAATCTAGACCCTAAATCTCTAGAGGTATTCCACTATAAGAAGGATGATTGGAGCCTTTGGGCTAATCCAATGATTAATCCTATTATAGACGACGTATTCATGCTTGAGAAGATGAAATTAGCGGATATGTCGGCGTTGGACGGGGCTATTTCAAACATTCGCCTTTGGAGCCTTGGTAGTCTAGAACATAAAATTCTACCAAATAAGGGAGCGATTGATAAGCTTCGTGATATTCTTGCTAGTAATGTTGGAGGGGGAACGATGGACCTTGTTTGGGGTCCAGAGCTTACTTTTAAAGAGAGTAATACTCAAATCTATAAGTTCCTGGGAGATCAGAAGTATATCCCCGTTCTTAATAGTATCTACGCAGGAATTGGTATTCCTCCCACATTAACAGGATTGGCGGGACAAAGTGGCGTATTTAGTAATAACTTCATCTCTCTTAAGACCCTAATAGAAAGACTTGAATATGGACGCAACCTATTAAGACAATTCTGGCAGAAAGAGATAGTCTATATCCAAAAAGCTATGGGATTTAGGCAGCCCGCAGTTATACATTTTGATCACATGCTCCTATCAGATGAGGCGGCAGAGAAAAATCTTCTTATGCAGTTGGCAGATAGAGATATTATCAGCGTAGAAACCCTAAGATGTAGATTCGGGGAAATGCAAGACATTGAAGAATCAAGAGTTAAAGCGGAATACAAGAAGAGAGAAAGAGGGGCGATGCCTCCTAAGTCTGACCCATATCACAATGGAGACGCTAAAAACGACTTCTATAAGATCGCTCTCCAGAAAGATAATATCACTCTAGATAAGATTACGGACATTGATCCCAAAGATGTTAAGGAGACCCCGCAAGTTAAACCGGGAATTTCAGAATCTCCTAAAAGGAAGGTGGATAAGGGGGGAAGGCCAAAGATGTCTAGAGATACGGCCCCTAGAAAACAGAAGAGGATTCTCCCTAAGACAACTCCTACTAATTCTGCCTCTCTAATGATTTGGTCCCAAGAAGCCCAAAAGAAAATTTCCGACATTCTAAATCCGGGAATAATTAATTTCTACGAGAAGAAAAATCTCCGCGAATTAAGTAAGTCTCAGCTAGTTGAACTTGAAGAAATTAAGTTCCGGGCACTCTGTAATATTGAACCATTCTCGGACATAACAGAGAAAGCCCTTGCAGATATTATGGAAAATGCCCTGCCCTGCCCTTCTTCTTTTATGAGAAAAAAGGACTCCGTATTGGCGGAATTCATGGCGAAAAACGAAAGATCTCCCTCTATAGACGAGCTAAGACATATCTACGCAATAAGTTACTCGATTTCGAATTTAGAGAAAAATTCTTAAAAAAAGTTACAACTGTATACTTTTGGAGTATTAATTCAGTAGAAAGGTACGTTGAATGAAGATTTATCAGCAAGAATTAAATGACGGACTCAGTGAGCAGATGCAGGCAACAGCTCGTATCGCTTTTGAGTGCCCAATTCTTCAAGAAGAAATCAAGACCAATGCGACTGATATAGAAAAGTCATTGGCGTTCATGGATAAAAACCAACCGGACCTTTTTCATCTAAACTCAGTTCTGGTTTCTGCTGGGTGGAATAAGAACGACGATGTATTTACTTCTGAATATTTATGGGCAGCTAAAGATACTCCCGTTAATAAACAGTTTAACTACATGCATGACGACAACGACATCATCGGACATATAACTGCTTCGATGGTTGTTGATAAAGACGGAAATATAATTTCCGACTTTCCCGAGAACGAAAGTTCTCTCGACATTATCACAAGTGCTGTAATCTACAGAGCTTGGTCCGATCCCGAAGTCAGAGAGAGAATCGAAAATCTTATTTCTGAAATTAAAGAGGGAAAATGGGCCGTTTCAATGGAATGCATTTTCGAAGATTTCGATTATGCCATCAGAGGTCCAGAGGGTGATCGAGTTCTTTCAAGAAGTGAGACCTCTGCATTTCTAACTAAACATCTTCGGGTCTATGGTGGAACCGGAGAATATCATGGATATAAAGTCGGACGCCTTCTAAAAGGCTTCTATTTTTCGGGAAAAGGTTTGGTCGATAATCCAGCCAACCCAAGAAGTATCATCTTTAAAGACGTTGATCCATTCGAAAAAAACACCAATATACAAATTACTAATTTTTTAGCCGCTATGGAGGTAAGTATGCCTAAAGACAAACCAGAAGCCGCTGAAGATTTTGAAGCAAAAGCTAAGCAGCTAGAAGCCGATTTCACGGCCTATAAAACAGTTGCTGAGACCGCTAAATCAGAATCCGATACAGCGTTAGCTTCTCTTGAGCAGAGAATTAAAGACCTTGAAACCGCAATTGCAGATATTCAAGGAGTTAAAGAAGCTCAAGAACGAGAAATTGCTGCTCTTAATGACAAAATGAAAGAGAAGCAAAAAGAAATGGAAGATATGAAAGAAGAATGTAAGACGACCCAGAAGAAAATGAAGTGCATGAAGCGTAAAGCCTCTCTTACACTCGCTGGGATCGCAGAGGCCAAAGCTGATGAACTTGTTTCTAAGTTTGAAGACGCTTCTGATGAAATGTTTGAGTCTGTAGTTGCTCTCCTAGCGGATAATCCCGCTCCACAGCCTGAACCAAAAGTTGAGGCCGAAACTGAAGAAGATGAAGAAGTAGTTGCTTCAGAACTCGATAAAGTCGAAGAAGTTTCAACCGCATCTCTAGCAAATCCTTCAGACGAAGAGGCTAAAGTAGTCACCATGAAGGCGGCAGCTAAGTGGCTCTCTTCGAATCTTAAAACAACCAAAAATCTTAAATCCGAATAAGGGGTAAAATAATATGGCTCTAAAAGGCGACCGTCATGAATTTGACACTGACATTTCTTACTTCATGAACGAAGCCGCTTCTCGTGGCTACCTAGTGTCCGTCAGTACACAGGGATCAGGTTCAGCAATGGATAGTGCTTCTTCGCTCGTTACTGTAGCCGCTAACGGCTCTGGTGCTGCTGTTCTTGGAGTACTTCTAAACGACATGGTTGATATCGATCAGACTCGTCAGCACGTAAACTGGCACAAAGATGAAGTAGTTAAGGGTGGCAAGGTCACGATTCTCACCAAGGGATTCGTGGTAACTGACGCTATTAGTGGTACACCAACCGCTGGTCAGACCGCATATCTTGCTAACTCTGGTAAGTTTACCGCTACCTCCGCAACTGGCTACGCAACTGTTGGTCGATTCCTATCCACCAAAGATGCTGACGGCTTTGCAAAAATCTCCGTCAATCTTCCTTAATTTTCTTTAAAACAAACTCAATAGGAGAACATATATGTCTTTAACTAAACCAAGTCCTGAGTTCGTTGAACTACTAAAGAAATCAGGAAGTAACAACAGAGCCGAAGCTGAACTCGCTAACTACGAGATTGCTCGTGCCCTAGAAATGCCCCTACGTCAGGGCATGTTGACTGGCGATATTGCCCAGAATATCTTTGAGCGGATGGTAATGGCTCCAGGTAGCTCGACAGAGTTCCCTCTTGACCTTCTATCTCCGGGCGAAGAAAACGATTTCGTCGCTTATGTTGCTCCTTCTCATGGTCGCGTTCCAGAACGTACCGTTGAAGGTGACTATGTGATGATTCCGACGTACACCATTCGAAATAGTATCGACTGGTTGCTACGTTATGCTCGCGAAGCCCGCTACGATATCGTTGCTCGTGCAACTCAGGTATTTGAAGCCGGATTCGTTAAGAAGATCAATGATGACTGCTGGCATACCATCCTAGCCGCTGGTGTTGACCGTAACATCCTTGTTTATGATAATGACGCCGCTGCTGGTCAGTTTACCAAGAGACTCGTCAGTCTCTTGAAGATCGTTATGCGAAGAAATGCTGGCGGAAACAGTGCCTCGCTTAAGCGTGGTCAGCTAACCGATGTGTATCTCTCGCCAGAAGGTGTCGAAGATATGCGTAACTGGGGTATCGATCAGATCGATGAAACCACACGTAGAGAAATTTACGTGGCGAATGATTCGGCTGGATCTGTTTCCCGCGTCTTCGGAGTTAATCTCCATGCAATTGATGAGCTTGGCGAAGGTCAAGAATATCAGAACTACTACTCAACCAACCTCTCTGGTACTCTTGGACCATCGAGCGATGTTGAACTGGTTGTTGGTCTTGATCTAAGCTCGAATGACTCGTTCATTATGCCAATTCGCGAAGAGTTGAATGTCCATGATGATCCTACTCTACACCGTCAGGGTAGGGCTGGTATTTACGGACAAATGGAGCTTGGCTGCGGAGTATTAGACAATCGCCGGGTTATTCTCGGAAGCTTCTAATCAAAATAACAAGAAACGCGGGGAATCCTAACAGTTCCTCGCGTTTTTTTTGTTCTATAATATGTATGTACGGAACATAGGAACTCGGAGAAAAGAAATGTATTTAGATCAAGAAACTAAGGAAAAATTTGGACACTCTCTTGACACACTCAGCGAAAAATCCGGAAAGGAGATTCTTCTTGAATGTGATTACTGCAAATGCGTATTTCAAACAACCCCAAAGAGACGCTTATTGGCACACTCCATTATAAAGACAGACTCGTGCAACAAGTGTAAGTATGTAAAAATGAAAGAAATGAATAAGATTAAGTACGGGGTAGATAATGTATTCCAGCTTGAATCAGTAAAAGAAAAAAGCAAGCAGACATTATTAGATAAGTACGGCGTTGAGCATACTTGTCATTTGGAAAGCAATATTGTAGCCAGAAAAAAAGTTTGGGATGAAAGAGGAGGTGAGATACGAGACAAATTTAAGAAGACCTGTCTAGATAAATACGGCGTCGAAAATCCATCTATGCTAAGAGAAGTAAGAGAGAAGGCCGAGAATACCACCCTAGAGAGATTTGGCAAAAGGCATTACTTGGTTACGGATAAATGTAAAGAACAATATAAGGAGAAGGTCGGGGCAGACAATGTATTCAAAACAGAAGACTTCAAAAAGAAACTTCGCGAAAAGAACATCGAGAAATACGGTGTAGATAATAGGATGAAAGTCCCGGAGCTTGCTAAGATAAATGGACAAAAGTCCCTCAAGACGAAAATTGAACGTGGAGATGTAAAGATATACAAAGACAAGCTTATATCGGAATGGGCAGATGAGATTGGATTTTCCCGGTCGGCTTTTAATGGAATGGTTAATAAGTACGGATGGGATGTTGCTGTTGATATGACTCCAAGAATGAGTTCTCTTGAACTTGAGATGGAGAAAATCCTTAAGGATATTGGGGTAGAATACTCAAAGCAGGTAAAAATAGGGAAGTGTCACGCCGATTTTGTTATTGGAAACCTAATTGTAGAATGTGATGGATTATACTGGCATAGTGAAAATCATAAAGAGGACAATTATCACAGTGAGAGACTTTCCTTTTACGAGAAAAATAATTACCGTGCGTTGTTTTTCCGGGAGGATGAGATACTGAACTCGCCGGAGATAGTTAAATCTATTATCACAAATAAGCTAGGTCTATCAAAGAGAATTTATGCGAGAAAGTGCAAGATCGAGAAGGTCAGTAAAAAAGAAAGCAAGGCATTCTTGACTAAGAATCACCTAATGGGAAATGGACGCGGTGACTCAATAGGTCTTACACATAATGGGGAAATTGTCGCCCTGTTCCAATTCGTCAAAATAAAAGATGGATACGAACTTTCAAGATTTGCAACAAAGACTGGAATCAGCGTAACTGGGGGATTTTCCCGCCTCCTCCTTTCCTTTTTACATGAATACAAACCAGAGAAGTTTATTACCTTTGTAGATAGAAGATATGGTAGGGGCGATCATCTAGTAGATTTTGGCTTTAAGAAAGAGTCTGAGCATAATAGTTTTCGATGGACTAATAGTATAGAAACTCATCACAGAATGAAGTTTAGATCAAACTCTGGATATGAGAATGGGTACTACAAGATATGGGATTGCGGACAGGCAAAATACGTCTATCGTGGAGTATATAGTAGTGTGTAGATCTATTTGGAGAATCAATGCTAATACTTGCTGATAGAGTAAAAGAATCATCTTTAAGCACTGGAGTTGGAGCGGTAACGCTCAATGGCCCAGTCGCTGGCTATCAGGCATTTAGCGGGGTTTTATCCAGTGGTGATCAGACTTACTACACAATCGTAAACAATCAGGCTTGGGAAGTTGGTGTTGGAACCTACTCCCCTAGTAGTATATCTCGTGATACGATTCTTTCAAGCTCTACAGGAAGTAAAATAAATCTTTCTGGTCAGAGCTTTGTGTTTATTGCATATCCAGCAGAAAAAAGCGTTTATCGCAATCTTAATGATCAAATCGTCGCAACTTCAAGCGGTATTAGATTTTCTGACGGAACAATCCAAACAACCGCCTTTTCAGGTGGTGGGACTTATTATGCCGGAACTGGCCTCGTTCTTTCTGGCACCACTTTTCATGTAGATTCCAGTGTAGTTCGATCTGGCAATAATGTTTCCTTACTGAACAACGATGCGGGCTACATAACAGGGCATCCGTCTATTTCGGGTGCTACAAGTATTAATGGTTCAGGAAGAACCTATATTCAGGATATCTATTTAGATTCAAATGGACACGTCACTGGACTCGCAGTGGCAACCGAGACGGTGGTAGATACTGACACTACCTATTCGGCTGGAACTGGATTGCAGCTCTCTGGAACAATTTTCAGCGTTGACAGCTCTGTTATAAGAAGTGGGAACAACATCTCGCTCCTGAACAACAATTCAAACTATACAACTTCCGGAAGCAGTGTCAGTCAGTTTATTAATGATGTGGGTTACTTAACTTCCCATCCCACCGTCTTGGCGGCATCCAGTAGC
>Ga0315903_10008083_pt1 | contig 13011 bp, 9 predicted proteins | sample LakEriMetagenome_7_FD_203524 | JGI IMG/M metagenome (GOLD analysis project Ga0315903, IMG submission 203524) | Freshwater fungal communities from buoy surface, Lake Erie, Ohio, United States - Buoy 2 MA119 | ecosystem: Environmental > Aquatic > Freshwater > Lake | place: USA: Lake Erie, Ohio...
ATCCTGGAGGGTCCGGAGCAACGACGACTGGGCGAGCATGTTCTGGGTGGCGATGGTGAGTGGATCGAGGCGGGCGGTGTCTTTGTCGGGCGGTGGCATCGAGGGAGCCTGGGCGATCGCGTTGCTCAAACGGGAGATGCGAGCGATGAACCCATCGATCAACCCGGGCGCGATGAACTGTGGACCGGCACCGCCAGAGAGACGCCCGATCACGTCGAGCATGGCCCAGCCGAGTTCGACCGCGTCGTTGCGGGCGGCGATCGCCGCTTGAAATGGCCTGGGGGCGGTGGACCATGCCTCCTGGATGCCGGCTGCGTTGGCCGCCCGGCGAGCGCCGGCCAGTGCCTCGGCCTGAGGTGAGCCCGCCTCCGCGCTGAAGCCAGTCGGCGATGTGTCGTCTATCCGGGCCATCGCCGCCTTGAACCGCTGCAACGCTGCCCGGGCCCGCTCCGCCCCGCGGCCGCCGATGCCCGCATCGGTGGTCGCGGCGGCGACGAAGGAAGCCGCCTGACGCCACAGGTGGGGAGCAAAGTCGATCACGGATGGTCTCGAAGTCGAGGCCGGGGGCGGGCCCGTGCGGCTGGTCACGGACTGAAGAAGATCCCAGGGATCATCGCTGCGGGTCGTCGGGGCCGCCGCGGCCCGTGCAGTTGTCGGCGCGGGGGAGGCGGGCTGTGGTCCGCCCGGAGTCGCCGGCACCTGTTGGTTCGCCCCGGGGGCTGGCGGCTGTGGAACGGCTGCGGTGGGCTGTGGATCTGGCGCACCTGCCGCACCTGGCGCACCCCGCTGCTCGGTCGCTGGGGCTGCACCTGCAGTCGCCTGGCGTAGCGGGGGAGCGACGGAGTCCGCGACTGCGGCCGCCGAACGTGCGGCATCGCCGGCGGCCGCAGCCGCGGAGGCCACGGCTGTGGGCACCGCGGCAGTGAGGGCCGCAGCGGCTGCGGTTTCCGCAGGAGCCGTGACACCCGGCGGAATCGCTGGAGCTGGAGCGGCTGCCGGCGCCGTGGCGGCAGGGGGAGCCGCAGCGGCAGCCGCTGCGGGAGTTGGCGTCGTCGGCTTTGCCGGTGCGCTGCCGGGAATCAGACGCCGCAGGGCTGCCAGAACGCCTGAACCCGGCGTCGGTGCCACGCGCACCAGCCGGATATTCCGCGGAATGTCGGTGAGCGCGACCCGTCCGACGCCGAGTTTCCAGACCGCGGGCCGCTGCATGGCGCGGCCGCCGGTCGCCAGCCGCGACCATTCGGAGGTCCATGCGACGACGAACTGGGCGAGTTCGTGCAGTTCGACGACGCGATCGCCGTCGCCCCAAGGCGACTCGTCGGCTGCACCGGCGAGCCCCTGCTCGAGCGCGGCCGCGAAGAACGTGCGCTTCGCCGTGTCGCTCGCCCCTGAATATTGCAGGGTATCGTGCGATGCGATCACCCAGTTCTGGCCGTTGGCCCGGACGGGCGGGGCCTTGAAATCGCGATCCAATTGCCGCGGCACCAGGCTGCAGAGCACGCCGATCCTCGGGTCCCAGCGGAGGTTTCCCAGATCGATGGCGACCAGCGTCGTAAGGCTGGCTGCGGAGCCGATCGACTCGACGATCTCCCGGCAGGGCACCAGTTCGCGGAGCCCCTCGCCGCGCAGGGTCGCGTCGGCCGCCACCAGGCAGGCATGGCCGCCGAGAGGATCGGGGCGTTCGTTTCCATCCGCATCGAGAACCGGTGGAGGCACGAGGCACTGGCCGCGGACATAGGCGATCATCGAGTCCTTGCCGCGGAGGGGCATGTCGACGCAGAAACCGTGCAGCCGGTCCCGCATCGCCTCCACCGTCTCGAAGCCTTTGAGCTGCACAAGTTCACCCGCCAGGGACGGCGCGAGGCGGCCCGTCAGCGACGTTGCGAGGGCCGTCGTGTCCTCGTGAGCGAACGGCACCGTCGGGAGCATGTCCAGCGAATAATCGCCCACGATCAGGGCGACGCCGGCCGTTTGCCAGGAGAACAGCGGGGCCACGACCAGCACAGTCGAGAGCGAGAGCGCCGCCAGAGCCGCCACGGCGAGGGCCGCGCCGGTCGCGACCCGGCGCGATGCCGGTCGGGGAGCGGCATGGGTGCCGGCTCGCCACCGGTCCTGGCGCCCCCGAAGCGCATCGCCGCCCGTTTCAGAGGGATCGGCGTTGGAGCGAGATGGCTCGGTCATGGAGGACTATCCACAGAGTGACCGGAGTTTACCGACTGATCGACGCGGGGTACGATACCGGATTCGTTGCGACCTCCCCCGCGTGCTCTCGGAGGTCGCGTCGTCGCACGGCAGGGGCGGCGGTCCCCGGTTGTCGCCATCCGGAATGCATTCATGCGCCATCTTCCCGTGAACTGGTCGGAAGGAATGTTCCTTCGGCCGCACCATTTTCAGGCAGCCGATCGTCATGCGGCGGAGCGGCTGGCTCTGTCCACCATGGCCGATGACCCGTGCAGCTACGGGATCGTGAGGCTCGAGATCGATCCGGTGGCGCTCGCCAACCGGCAGTTCGAACTCCGGGCTTGCCAGGCCCGCTTGCGGGATGGCACGGTCGTTTGGCTCGAGCCGGGCGAGGAGCCCGAGCGGGTGAGCCTTGCCGCGGCCTCGGCCGAAGTGGCGAAGCTCTCGGCCGCCCTCGACGAGTCGCTGCAGTCCAACGAGTTCGTGAGGGTTTACCTGGCGGTGCCCCGTTTCGATCCCAGTGGGCCCAACGTCTCCCCGCCGGGCCCGTACGACCGCAGCCGCTCCATCGCCCTCCGGCAGTCCCTGCAGGACGAGGTATCGGGCGGCAACGATCAGGAGGTCGAGTTTCGCCGGCTCAACGTCCGGCTGAAGCTCTCTACCGAGGACCTCTCCGGATTCGAACTGCTGCCGATCGCGCAGATTCGCCAGTCGGGGAACCGCGAGGGTGCGCCCGAGATCGATCCCGATTATTTCCCGCCGATGCTGTCGGTGGAGGCGTGGTCGCCTCTCGGCCGCGACGTGGTGCGGGGCGTCTATGACCTGATCGGCCGCAAGGTCGAGGTGCTGACCGAGCAGGTGGTCAGTCGGCAGGTCGGATTCTCGAGTTCGGAGCCCGGCGATCTGGATCGGTTGTTCATGCTCTCCAAGCTCCTCGAAGCCCGGGCCGTGCTGCGGGTGATCGCCTTCGCCCGCGGCGTCCATCCGCGGACGGCCTACACGGAGCTGTGTCGCGTGGCCGGCCAGTTGGCCATCTTCGAGGCCGATCGCCGCCTGGAGGAGCTGCCCGTCTATGACCACGACGAACTCGCACGGGTCTTTCGTCGCGTCAAGGAAATCATCGAGGCGATGCTGTCGCGGGTGGCGGTGCTGGAGTTCGAGCAGCGTTACTTCGTCGGCATCGGCACCGCCACGCTGTCTGCCGCGGTCGAGCCCAAGTGGCTGCAGTCCGACTGGCAGTGCTACGTGGGCGTCCTGCGGGGCGACATGTCGGAAGAGGTCTGCCACCGTCTGCTGACCGGCGACAGCCATCTCGATTGGAAACTGGGAAGCACGGAGGAGGTGGACCGGTTGTTCCGCATGGGTGTGCCCGGCCTCGAGCTGTTCCCGGTCGATCGCCCCCCGCGGGCCCTGCCCGCGCGGAGCGGATGGCTGTATTATCGGATCGGCACGGAGAACCCAGCCTGGCGGTCGGTGCAGGCGACGCAGTCGATGGGCATCCGCCTGCGGGATTCGTCGATCCTCAATCCCGATGAGCTGGCCGGTCGCCGCCGCGTGGAGGTGGCCTACGAGAGCCGGACGGGGTCGCTCGAGTTCGCCCTCTTCGCCATACCGAAGTGAAAGACGTCGCGGATGCATCCGCGACGGCCCCGACGATCATTCAGACAGCGGTGCAATGACGCCAGATTTCATCGTCGCGGTCGTTCCTCTGATGCAGGACGTGCTCGCTCTGGCGGAACGGGCGGCGACTGGCAAAGCGGGCCCGGTCGAGGCCGAGCGGGCGTTGCTCCGGGCACTGTTCGACGCCACGGCAGCCAGATGCCGCGGGCCGCTGGCGGCCGATTGGGAATTGGCCGGCTATGCCCTGGCCGCGGTGGCCGACGAACTGATGATCGTCGACATCGCGTGGCCGGGACAGTCTTGGTGGGAGAACCACGCGCTGGAGGTCGAACTGTTCGGCACCCGGCGGCGGGCCACCGAGTTTTACGCGCGGGCCGAAAAGGCCGCGGCGATCGCTTCTCAAAATGTGCTCCAGATCTACGTGGCCGCCGTCGTGATGGGATTCCGCGGCATTCTCCGTGACCGTCCTGACGCCCTCGACACCTGGCTCCGATCCAACGGGCAACTCGTCAAGCTGAGCATCGACCGCCCGGCGGTGCCGGCGGTCGGTCCTGACGTGCCCGGGGCGCCGCCACTGTCCGGCAGGTCGGAGCTGATGTGGGCGATCCTGTTGTCGGCGCTGGCGGCGGCCGCGCTGATCGTCACCGCGTGGGGGGCCTTTCTCCTGTGAACATCATCCTGCTCCGGCTCGCCTGAGTCCGTCGCCAATCACCAGCCTGCCTCGGCCCTCACCATCATGCAGTCGTTGCTGAACATCCTGCTCCTTCCGTTCACGGCCAGTGAGGCGGCGGTCCGCTGGTTCGCCAAGGCGTCGGCGGCGGCGCGAATCGCCTGGATCGTCGCCCTCTTCCAGTTCGTCGTCGTGGTGCTCGCGGCGATCGTCGTGGTTGGGACGGGCGACCGTGCCGTGCTCCAGTCGTGGTGGAGTCCGGGGAAGGCGCTCGCCCTCTTGCTGCTGCTCGGGCTGGTGCCGGTGTTGGTCTACCAGGCGGCCCGCCTGTGGCTGGAACACCAGGGCGGCCGCTGGCCAGACATCGCGGCGGCCTGGTCCGCGGCCGTCGGCGAACTGGGCCGGCAGCAGGTGTCATTCGCGGAGGCACCGCTGTTTCTCGTGCTCGGCAGCGACGGTGGGGAGTCGGAGCGGGCGTTGTTCGCCGAGACGTCGACGCCGCTGGTGGTCGAGCAGTCGCCGGCCGGTGGTGCGCCGCTCCATATCTTCGCCTCCCGCGATGCGATCTTCGTCTGTTTCTCCGGAGCCGGGCAGACGGCCGCCGCTGCGGCAGCCTTCAGGACGGCCTTGGCCGGCGACGTGCAGCCCGGGAACACGGCGCAGGCTGCGGCCGGTTCTGACGTGGTGGCGGATCAGGCGGCGGGGGAGCAGGGTGCGGAGGATTTTGCCGGCGGCGGACGGCTAGCGGCACCGTCGAAATTGCCTCCGCGGTCGGCGAAGGAGCGGCGCGAGGCGACCGACCGCCTGGAGTTCGCCTGCGACCAACTCCGGCAGGCCCGCATGCCATTGGCGGCGATCAACGGCTGTGTGGTGCTGCTCCCGCTGCAGGTGAACCGTGCCGCCGATGCAGATGCCACGAGCCTCGGCCAGGCGGTGGGCGAGGATCTGGCGACATTGGCCCGCGTGCTCGGGGTGCGGGCACCGGTCACCTTTGTGGCCGGCGTCCTGCAGGATGACCCCGCGATCGACGATCTGCTGACCCGGCTCGACGCCGGCAGGCGAACCGCTGCGTGCGGACAGCCGTTTCCGCCGGGACTGCCGCCGACACCGGAGCACCTGCACGCCTTGGCGTTCAACGCGACGGGGTCGCTGAGCGATCGCCTGGCGGAACTGCTGCTCAACTCCCGGCGGATCGCCGAGCAGCCCGCCAACCGCCACCTGTTGGCCATGCTCGGTCGGCTGCGGTTGCATGTCGGCACGCAGATCGCCCGGGTGCTCCAGCAGGCGTTCTCTCCCGACTTGCACGGCGGCGTGGATGGACGGCGTGGCCTCATGCCGCTTTTGGCCGGCTGCTACGTGGCGTCGATCTCGGGTACCGCCAGCCGGCGGGCGTTCGTCCGGGGCCTGCTGGATCGGGTCGTCCAATTGCAGGGCGAACTCGACTGGACCGACGAGAGCCTGCGGGCCGAGGCATGGGCCGGCCGCATGTCGCGTGTGCTGTTCGCCGCTGCGGCGGTCATGTTCACCGCGATCGTAGCGATCGTCTGGTGGAGAGTGTCGCAATGACCAAGGCGCCGTCGGCGGCGCAACGCGACGAGATGTTCATGCTGCACCAGGGCCTCGTGCGGGCCATCGCCTGGAAGACGCATCAACGCTTGCCGCGAAATGTCGAACTGGATGACCTCGTGGCCTACGGTCAGATCGGTCTGCTGGAGGCGATCACCGCGTTCGACGCCACCCGCGGCCGAAAGTTCACGACGTACGCCTGGCATCGGATTCGCGGCGCGATGCTCGACGGGCTCGGCAAGATGGCCTGGTTCGACCGCGCCGCGTACGAACGCGGCCATTATGAACGCCAGCCGGCTGCGGCGAGCGGCACCGGCGACGCTCCGCCCGCACGGCGTCCGGCCCAGACCGACCTGGAGAACGTGACCGCGATGTCCAGGGAGCCAGATGCCGGCGAGGCGTCGCTTCGTCTCGAATTGGTCATGTTCCTGCGCGACCTCCTCGCTGCCTTGCCCGAGAAGGAGGCACTCCTCTTGCGGGGAACGTTTTTCGAGGGCCGCACGCTCACCGAGGCGGCCCGGCGGGTCGGCATCAGCACCGCCTGGGCCAGCCGGCTGCAGACCCGGACGCTCGCCGATCTGCGGATCGCCCTGGAACGCGGCGGTTTTGGCTGAACACATGGCTGCGCCACGCCGGTCCGCCCGCGGCACCGACGGCACGACCGGCAGAACCCGTCCACCCGGCTGCGGCCCGGCCGGTAGAAGGAAACGCGTGGTGGACTGTCCATCCAACGCCACACCGTTTCACATTGTAGAGTGTGAGAAGACTTTGCGGCCGTCCTGGGGTTTCCGCCATGCCACTCTCGACCGACCTCGATCCCGTTTTCTTCAGCAGCCCGATCAGCGAGGATTTTGCCTGCGGGGAGAATCTGCGGGCCTCCGAAGAGGGCCGAGCAGTGCGGTCGGCCCTCCGAGATCTTCGCGAGGAGGCGCGCCGGATCGAGCGTCGAGCCGACGAGGGCGATAGTTCCGAGGGTGGCTGGCCCGCGGCCCGCGGCGTCTGGGACGAGGTGCGGGATGGAGGGCTCGAGATCCTCAGGAACCGCTCGCGCGACCTCGACATCGCGGCGATGACCATCGAGGCGCTCGCGCGGACCGACGGCTTCATCGGGCTGGCGGCCGGCTTCGCCATGGTGCGGACGATGGTGGAAACCTCCTGGAACGAACTGTTTCCCATTCCCGATCCGGAAGATGGTCCCGCGGACGACGACGCCATCGTCGAGGAGCGGACCCTGCCGCTGCAGCGGCTCGTGGGGATCGATTCCGAGGGGCTTTTGACTCCCGCCATTCTTCACATCCCGCTCACGCAGAGCCGCTCTGACGAGCAGTACGCCCTGTGCCATTGGCGGAGCAGCCGCGATCTCTTGAACGAGCAGAACGAGGAAAAGTTGAAGCTGGCCGTCGAACGCGGGGCGGTCTCGCCCGCGCAGTTCGAACAAGCCGTCGCCTCCACGCCGCTGCCGCACCTCAAGGACGTGTATCTCGAACTCCGTGAGGCCGCGGAGCAATGGGAACTCCTGTCCAACGCCGTGTCGAGCTGCTCCGGCGGGGCCGCCGTGCTGCCCGCCGGCCCGATTCGCGACCTCTTCGAGGAATGCGATGCGGCAATCCGGACCTTCGCCCCGGCCGCGATTCCACCGCCGGAGCCGACGACCGTCGAGAGCGGCGACGGTGCCACCGATGAACCGGGGGCCGAGGGCGAGGGCGGTGGCGGGCGGCTGGGTGCGCCCACCAGCCGCGCGGAGGCCTTGAGCCAACTGGAATCGATCGCCGACTTCTTCGAGCGGCATGACCCCCACAGCCTTGTCGGGGCGCAGATTCGCAACGTCGTGCGGCTGGGCCGGCTGCCGCGGGAAGCCTATTACCGCGAACTGTTGCGCGACGAGGCCGCCCTGTCGCTGCTGTTCCGGGTCGCGGGCATAGATGGCGAGGGTGCTGGTTATGGCGGCGGGGGCGACGGCTGAACTTTATTATTGGATTATTGGGCCGCACGATGCGGCCTCTTTGACATGTGCCAGCGGGCCGGGCTATTCTCCTGCACACCCGGGTTGTTGATCGCACTTTTGCAGGGGTCGAAGGAGTCAAATCATGCCAGAGTCGGTTCACGGCAAGTTGTCCCGCGTTCGGAAGCCGCGGGTGCACATCACCTACGAGGTCGAGACCGAAGGCGCCACCGTCGTCAAGGAACTGCCCTTCGTCGTCGGCGTGATGGGCGACTTCTCCGGCAATCCGACCGAGCCCCTCAAGCCGCTCAAGGATCGGAAGTTCGTGTCGATCGATCGCGATTCTTTCGACGAGGTCATGAAGCGCATGACCCCGGGCGTGGAAATGAAGGTCGAGAACACCCTCGCCGGCGACGGCAGCGAGATGGCCGTCAAGCTGAAGTTCTCTTCGATTGAGGACTTCGAGCCGGCCAAGATCGTCGAGCAGGTCGAGCCCCTGCGAAAGCTCCTCGACACCCGGAATCGCCTGCGGGAACTGCTCAGCGCCGTGGATCGCGCCGACGGACTCGAGGGCGAGCTCGAGAAGCTGCTGCAGGATGCGGAGCAGGTCAAGAAGCTTGCCGGCGAATTGGGCGTCGAGCCCGAAGGCACGTGACCGTTCTGCCGGCCGCGTGTCCACTTCCAGATCAAACGAGTCGAATCACTTTTTTCACCCCGCTGCCGGGCGTTGATGCCTGAGCTGCCCAGGACGGAGAACAGCCATGAGTACCGCCGGAGAATCCGCGAAGCAGCCAGAGGCGGCATCGGCCGCAGCAGAGGGAAGCCTGCTGGACCAGATCACCAGCATGATGCCCCGGGCGGTGGAGAAGCCGCGTCGTGACGAGCTCATCCGCTCGCTCGTCGAGGAGTCGCTCAAGGGCACGGTGGCGTTCGACAAGAGCATCACCAAGACGATCAACCGGGCGATTTCCTCGATCGACGCGACCATGTCGCAGCAACTGGCGGCGATCATGCACAACGCCGACTTCCAGAGGCTGGAGGGCTCGTGGCGGGGCCTGCATCACCTCGTGATGAACTCCGAGACCGGTGCCCAGCTCAAGATCCGGGTCATGAACATCTCGAAGCGGGATCTGTTCAAGGATCTGGACAAGGCCGTGGAGTTCGATCAGAGCCAGATCTTCAAAAAGATCTACGAGGCCGAGTTCGGCTCGCCGGGCGGCGAGCCCTACGGTGCCCTGATCGGAGACTACGAGTTCTCGAACCATCCCGAAGACGTCGACCTGCTGGCCAAGATGTCGCAGATCTCGGCGGCTGGTTTCTGCCCGTTCGTCTCGGCCGCCTCGCCGAAGCTGCTCGGTATGGACAGCTTTTCCGAGCTGTCGAAGCCCCGCGACCTCGAGAAGATCTTCCTCGACGAAACCTACACGAAGTGGCGGAGCTTCCGCGATTCCGACGATGCCCGGTACGTGGTGCTGACCATGCCGCGGTCGCTCTCGCGGCTACCCTACGGCAAGAACACGAAGGTAGTCGAGGAGTTCGATTTCGAGGAGGTCGAACTCGACGAGAAGGGTGACGCCAAGCCGGTGCCGCACGACAATTATTCTTGGATGAACGCGGCCTACGTGCTGGGGACGCGGCTCACCGATGCCTTCGCCAAGACCGGCTGGTGCACGGCGATCCGCGGCGCCGAAAATGGCGGCAAAGTCGAGGGATTGCCGGCCCACGTGTTCACCGCCGATGACGGTGACAAAGCGCTCAAGTGCCCGACCGAAATTGCGATCACCGACCGCCGGGAGGCAGAGCTGTCGAAGCTCGGCTTCCTGCCGCTGTGCCACTACAAGAACACCGACTATGCCGTGTTCTTCGGCGCCCAGACGGTCCAGAAGGCGAAGAAGTACGACCGGCCCGAGGCGACGGCCAACGCTGCCATCTCGGCGCGGCTGCCGTACATCATGGCCAGCTCGCGGATTGCCCACTTCCTGAAGGTGATTGCCCGCGACAAGATCGGCTCGTTCATGGAGCGGCAGGACTGCGAGGAGTGGCTGAAGCGCTGGATCGCCAACTACGTCTCGTCGGATCCGCACCCGTCCGATGACGTCAAGGCTCGCTATCCGCTGGCCGAGGCCGAGATCAAGGTGGAGGAGATTCCCGGTGCTCCGGGCAGCTACAACGCGGTCGCTTGGCTGCGGCCGTGGTTGCAGCTGGAGGAACTCAGCACCAGCCTGCGGATGGTGGCGAAGATTCCGGCGGCGGCGAAGGGCGGTTGAGCCGCCGTGTCGTGGGCGTTTTGACGCCCGCCGGTGTGGCTGCGGACCGCCGACAGAGGTGGGCTTGAATGGCTGCCACATCGACGTCGGCTTCGGCGGTGGGATCCTCGGCCGCATTCCGCGAGCCCTCGGGCCAACGGCCGCCGTCGGCTCCGGCATCCGGGTTCATTCGCGACATCGCGGTCGCTGCAACGCCCGACCGGGGCGTGGCCGATCTGCTGCAGGCCCAAACCTCCGCGGAGACGCTGCGTGCGTGGGCGGCCCGCCGGGTGGGCCTCAGTGAGCGGCTGTCACTGTCGGCGCTGCTCGCCCGGCTGGGCGAGGACATCGCGGCCATCGACGTCGCACTGTCGCGGCAACTCGACGCCATTCTGCACCACGCGAAGTTTCAGCAACTGGAATCGTCATGGCGGGGCCTCGCCTGGATGGTCGGCCAGGCGCTCGATGCCAACGACGCCGCGGACGGCCGGTCGCGGGTCGAGGTGCGGATTCTGTCCGTGACGAAGCGGGAGCTGGCCCGCGACCGCTCGGATGCCGTCGAGTTCGATCGCTCGGCCATGTGGCGAAAGGTCTACGAGGAGGAGTTCGGCACCGCGGGCGGCACGCCCTACGGGCTCCTGGTGGCCGACTACCAGTTCAGCCACCACCCCGATGACGTGAGCCTGCTGACGGGCCTGGCCGAGGTTTCCGCGGCGGCCTTCGCGCCGTTGCTCGTCAATCCCGCCGCCGAATTGCTGGGGCTCGATCGGCTCCAGCGGCTCGATGCGCTGCCGGTTCCCGACACCTTCCAGTCGTCTCCCGACTTCGTGAAGTGGCGGGCGCTGCGGGATCGGGAGGAATCGCGGTTCATCGGCCTGCCCCTGCCGCGGGTCTTGGGCCGACTGCCCTACGACGGCTGGATCGGCCGGCCGGACGGTGCGGCGGCCGACGAGCGTTCATGGGCGAACCGCGGCTTCCGCTATCACGAGGAGGCGGACCGTGCCGACGGCTCCGGGAGGCTCTGGAACGGTGCCGTCTGGCCGCTGGCCGGCGTCGTCATCCGGGAGTTCGGCCGGTCGGGGTGGTTTGCCGACATCCGGGGTGGCTCGCGGGGTTTGGAGGGAGGGGGCGTCGTGGAGGGCCTGCCCGTCGACGGCTTCGCGGGTCTCGACCGGGATGCTGCGACCCGGGGGCCGGTCGAGGTGTTCGTCACCGAACCGGTGCAGATGGATCTCGACGGCGCCGGCCTGATCCCCCTGTGCGCCTCCGGGGCCGACGGCCGGGCGGTGTTCCATACAAACGCCTCGCTCCATGCGTCACCACGCTACGAGTCGGCCATCGCCACCGCGAACGCGCGGATTTCGTCGATGCTGCAGTACGTGCTGTGTGTATCGCGGTTCGCCCATTACCTGAAGGTCATCGGCCGGGACAAGGTGGGGGCGTTCACCGACGCGCCCAGCTTCGAGCGGTTCCTCTCCGAGTGGGTGAACCAATACGTCACCCCCGACGATCAGGCGACGGCGGAGACGCGGGCCAAGATGCCGCTGCGGGCGGCCAGCGTCGAGGTCCGCGAGGAGCCGGGCACCGCCGGGGCCTACCGCGTGGTCATGCGGCTCCAGCCCCACTTCCAACTCGACCGGCTCGATGCGACACTGAGGCTCGTCACCCAGGTGCGACGCGCCGACAAGCGCTAGCGCCGAAAGAAAGAGGCACACCGATGGCAACGGCCGGAGAACTCCTGTCGACGGGCAATCTGGACGAGGCGATCCAGGCCGCGACTGCGGATGTCAAAGCGAAGCCCAAGGATCTCGAGGCCCGCTGGCTGCTCGCGGAGCTGTTGATCCTCGCGGGTCAGCACGACCGCGCGGATGCCCAGTTCGACGCCATGATCGCGGTCGAGCCCCGCGCGGCGGTGGCGGCCATCCCGATCCGCCATCTCCTCCGGGCCGAGGCGGCGCGGCGGCAGTTCTACGACGAGGGCCGCGTTCCCGAACTGCTCGACGGCGCTGACCAGCAGGTTCGCGACCGGCTCGAGGCCTTCGTGCTGCTGCGCGCGGGAAAGGCGGCCGAGGCGGGGAAGCTGGTCGAGCGGGCCGAAAAGGCCCGGCCGGCGCTCGCCGGCACACTCACGCTGGCCAAGGATGGCGAGCGGACGTTCGCCGATTTTCGCGACCTCGACGACATCACGGCGGAGGTCTTCGAGGTGCTCACGCAGACCGGAAAGTATTACTGGATCGAGATGCGGCGGGTGCAGTTGGTCGAGTTCGCGCCGCCGGAGCGGCCGCTCGACCTCATCTGGCGACCCGTGCGGATGGTCGTCAAGGACGCGTTCGATGCCCAGGTGCACCTGCCGGCGGTCTACGGCACGCTCACGGGAGCCGACACCGCCTCGCGGCTGGGTCGGCGCACCGATTGGCTGGGCGAGGATGGAGATGCGATCGTGGGCGTCGGCCGGCGGTCGTTCGTCGTCGATGGCGAGGAAGAGATCGACATGATGGCGCTCGGTTCGCTCACCTTCGACATCTGATCGACGGGTTCCTGCGACGAAGCCGGCCCGTCGGCACGTCATATGTCCGGCCTGGCGGAGCGGCCGCAGTCGGCTCACTGTCTTGTCAGGGGGTGGCAGAGGCTGAACCGAGCGTCGCGATCCCCTGCCGCACCAGTTCCGGCAGCACCGTGGCGAAGAAGCCGCCGCAGATGGCACCGACGGCCTTCGCCCGTTCGGCCGGATCGGTGATCGGCCGGCCGGTGGTGTGCTCCCGCAGATGCTTTTCCGTGCGGGCGAG
>Ga0315903_10008086_pt1 | contig 13004 bp, 8 predicted proteins | sample LakEriMetagenome_7_FD_203524 | JGI IMG/M metagenome (GOLD analysis project Ga0315903, IMG submission 203524) | Freshwater fungal communities from buoy surface, Lake Erie, Ohio, United States - Buoy 2 MA119 | ecosystem: Environmental > Aquatic > Freshwater > Lake | place: USA: Lake Erie, Ohio...
CTTCCCTTCGCCACCACCGACGGCGGCCACGATCCGGTGGTCGTCTCCGACGAGGCGCGGGCCAAGCTCCTCGCCGTCGGGGAGCAGTCGGGGCTCGGGCTCAAGTACAGCCAGCCGATCGCCTACTCCGCGGCCGACGTGGCGGAGAATCCCACGCTCGCCGAGATGGCGACCGCGGCCCTCGACGTGCTCGCCGCGAAGGGGAAGCCGTTCTGGCTGATGGTGGAGGCGGGCGACGTCGACTGGGCGAGCCACGGCAACGACATCGACGCCTGCATCGGCGCCGTGAAGAGTGGCGACGACGCCTTCCGCGCGATCACCGCCTGGATCGAATCCCACGGCGGCTGGGACGACACCGTGGTGATCGTGACGAGCGACCACGGCCACATGTTCGTGCTCGAGCGGCCCGAGGCCTTCGCCCGCTGATCGCCCGCGGGCACGCGCGCCACGACCCGGTTTCCCGCGTCATTCCGCTCGCGGCGGGCGACCGGCCGCGTCGGCTTCCGCGAGATCGCGCACGTGCCCGAGGACGCGGCGGTGGATGCGGTGGATCGTGAAGTCGCTCCACAGCGTCCAGTACCGCTGCGGATGCATGTCGAAGGTGTACCAGGTGCGTCCCTCGAGCCGCGTCCGCCCGCCCCCCAGGTCGATGAGGCGGAACTCACCCCGTCGGCTCGCGAGCGACCGGTCCACGAGGTGGGGCGGATGGACGTGGCGCCAGGGGGTGAGTTCCACCATCGGGTCGGGCTGGTCGACGACGTCGAAGGCCAGCACGCGCGGCTCGTCCCAGACGGTGATCGGCTCCACGAAGTCGCCCGTCGTGAACTCGCAGTGGCGCACCGCCCCGACGCCGCTCCCCACGATGCGTGCCCGCATCGGGCAGGCGATCCCGCAGCGGAAGAACCAGTCGTCCGGCTCGGCAAGGTCGGGGAACTCGACGACGCGGCGCCACACCGCCCCCGGCGGCGCGTCGACCTCGACGCTCGTGAGGACGACGCGCTCGGGCACCCCGCGTGTCAGCGCCTCGGCGCCGGCGAGGAACGGGATCGCGAGCACGAGCCCCGCGATCTGACGCGTGCCGGCGGCGGTGCATTCGGCCACCCACTTGCCGAGGATCGCCCCGGCGAGGGCCATGGGCATCACGATCGGCACCGCCATCACCAGGCAGATGAGCCCCTCGAGGGCGAGCGCGACGAGGACGCCGCCCGAGAGGAGCGTGACCAAGACGCCGATCCGGACCGTCGCCCCGGTCGACCGCGGCACGGGCCGGTTGTAGACGAATCCGGACACCATCCCCATCACGAGCGGCGTGACGAAGAACAGCACCGCGCCGTACGACCCGAAGCCGTAGAGCCCCGTCACGATCGCCACCATCCCCACCGCGAGTCCGGCGAGCACGGCGACCGTGCCATGCAGGGGGCTCTCCGGCGGACCGGCGGGGTGGTCCATCGCTCCGGGAGCGGTCGATGCGACGGTCGGCGCCGGGGCGTCGGGGGCGAGCGCCAGGAACGCCATGACGAGGAGATTCACCGGGGCCACGAGGACGAACGCCCCGAGCCAGGGGGATCGCCCCGCGGCATGGGCCCGTCGCAGGCTCATCGAGAGCGCGATCCACACGAAGGGGATCGTCCAGAGCGCCAGAAAGAGCCCGAGCCACTCCGGGGCCCGCTCCAGGAACGCCTGACGGGTGACGATCGACGGGCTGACGAACTCCAGCGGCGTGAGCAGGTGTCCGGTGGCGGCACCGACGACGGCCGCTTCGACCGCGTACTTGAAGGCCGCCAGGCCGAGTCCGCTCGCGGCATAGGTCGTGCGATCGACCGGCTCCCGGAGACCGAACCAGACCCGTGCCCAGCGTCGCATGGCGTCACCCCCCGATCGCGGCCCGTCGACCGCGATGACGCGCCGCACGGCCCTGGGATGCTACCACACCCCCTTCGGGAGTGAACGGCCCCCCGCGTGGCCGCTCCCCCGATCGCACCGCCGCCCGGCCCCGGCGGCGATCAACCGTGGCCGCGGGCGCCGGCGAGCCACTCGTCGGCCCACCCGCGCACCCCGTCGACACCCTTGCGGTGGCAGAAGTCGCCGAGGGTCTCCCCCGCCTTCCGCTCCGCCTTGTAGCAGGCGAGCACCGCGGTGATCTCCTTGGCGAGATCCTCGAAGGGGACGACGTCCTTGTACTGCTGGTTGAGCCGGTCGCCGAGGAGCCGGCCGCCCAGGAACAGCGTGTACTTCCCCGCCGTGCGGCCGACGATGCCGATGTCGGCGTTGTAGGGACGGGCGCAGGCGTTGGGGCAGCCGGTCATGCGGACCGTGAACGCGTCATTCGAAAGCCCGAGTTTCGCCACCTCCGGCTCGAGCGAGTCGATGAGACCGGGGAGCACCCGTTCGCTCTCGGCCACCGCGAGACCGCAGGTCGGCAGGGCGACGCAGGCCATGCTCCAGCGGCGGAGCGTCGAGATCTCCTCGGAGGTCTTCACGCCGTGGGCGTGGAGGATCTCGGCGATCCGCTCGCGGTCGCCCGCGGCGAGATCGGTGAACAGCAGGCTCTGGTGGGCGGTGATCCGCACCCCGGGCTTCACGTCGCGGAGGATCCGCCGCAGCGCCGTCTTGAGCCGGAACGTCCCCGTGTCGTGGACGCGTCCGTTCTCGACATTGAGCCCGTAAAAGTGCTTCCCGTCCCCCTGCCCGCACCAGCCGATGTGGTCGTCGAAGCCGTGGACGTCGGCGGGATGGCAGGGTGGCAGCGGCTTGCCGAAGTACTCCTCGACCTTGGCGCGGAAGTTCTCCAGGCCCATGGTGTGGATCGTGTACTTGAGCCGGGCGGTCTTGCGGTCGGCGCGGTTGCCGAAGTCGCGCTGCACCTTGACGATCGCCTCCGCGATGGCGAGGACATCCTCGGGGGGAACGAACCCCAGTCGCTTGGCCAAGGCCGGAAAGGTCTTGGCGGCGCTCGGCGTCACCCCCATCCCGCCGCCGGCGAGGACGTTGTAGCCGAGGATCCTCCCGTTCTCGTGGACCGTGAGGAAGCCGAGGTCGTTGGCGTAGACGTCGACGCAGTTGTCCTCCGGCAGCGCGAAGGCGGTCTTGAACTTCCGCGGCAGGTAGGTGGGGCCGTAGATCGGCTCGATCGTCTCCGGGCCGCCGGCCACGCGCTCCTTCTCGCCGGTCTCCGGGTCGGTGAGCCAGATCTCGTAGTAGGCGCGCGTCCGCGGGGCGAGGTGCCGGGCCAATTCGTCGAGCTTCGCCTGCATCTGCTCGCGGACGGAGTCGCCGTGGATCGGCGCCGGGCAGCACATGATGTTGCGTTCGACGTCGCCGCAGGCGGCGAGCGTCGTCATCTGATTGGCGTGGACCTTCTGCATGAAGGCCTTCAGGTCCCCCTTCACCACGCCATGGTGCTGGATCGTCTGCCGGGTCGTGAGCCGGATCGTGCCGTTGCCCAGCTCGTCCCCCATGTCGAGCGCGGAGAGGAGCTGCGCGGCGGTGAGCTTCCCGCCGGGCACGCAGGTGCGGATCATGAAGCTGATCTCGCGGACGCTCTTGGCCCCCTCGCGGCTCTTCCGCTGCTCGCGGTCGTCCTGCTGGTAGGTGCCGTGGTTCTTGAGGAGCTGGACGCTCCCCTTCCCGAAGCCCGCGGCGCCGTCGACGAGCTCCTTGGCGATGTCGCCCCGCAGGTAGTCGCTCGCGGTCTTGAAGCCCTCCACGGCGCTCGGTTTCGGGGCTTCGGCGGGCTTCTGGTCGTCGTTCATGGTGCGTCTCGGGGGCGCGGACGGATTTCCGGCGAACGGAGCCCGTTTTCGGGCCGTACGAAGTGTCAGAATAGCCCCTGCCGTCCGCCACCGACACCCCGTCCACCGGGGCAGAATGACCCCCTTGCCGTATCCGCCGGGGCCCTTCATGGCCTACGCCGCGTTCTTCGCCACGATCGCCCTGGCCTCCATCGCCTGGACCGCCTTCTGGACGGCGGCCGCAGCCCGCCTGCGGCACGCGTGGGCCCGCCACCTCCTCGGGGCGATCGGGCTCGGGCTGCCGCTTTTCGTGGGGAGCGTCCAACTGCTCGCGGCGGTGTTCCTCGCCTACGAGCGGGGCCTGCGGCCGAACTGGTGCCCCGCGGTGCTCGCCACCGTCCTGGCCGCGGCGGTCGGCTGCGTGGGGGTGTTCCGCGCCGGCACCCACACCGACGCACCCTGGGCGGCTCCCCCCGCCCGAAGCTGGTCGGCGGCGTGTCTCTTCGTCATCTGGCTCGGCACGGCGACCGTCGCCTGCTTTCTCCTCGCCGCGATCGACCACCGGATCGCGGCCGAGGCACGGGCGATGCGCGCCCAAGCGGCGGCCCTGATGCTCGAAACGCTCCCCGCACCGCAGCCGGCGTTCGACGCCGGTCGGCTCCATGCCCGCATCGCCGCGGCGCTGGCCGCCGACCCAGCGCTGACGGAAGACGGGGGCCTCCTCGCGGCGAAGGCCAAGCGTCCCTCCGCAGACGCGATCGCCGCGCTCCTGGCCCGCCATGCCGACATGCTCGACACGATCCGCCGCGCCGCCGACCTGCCCGGCTGCCGCTTCGTGGGGGACTGGACCCGGCCGGCCGTCGACACCTCGCTCCCCGAGGCGAAGCCGATGCTCGCCGAGAGCCGGTTCCTCGCCCTCGCCGCCCGTCACGAGGCGGAGTCGGGCGCGCTTGCCGAGGCCCTCGCCGACACCTGCCGCATCGCCGGCCTCGGCCGCCACGCCGCGGCCCAGCCGTCCCTCGTCTGGCAGCGGGTGGCGACGGAGATCGAGACGTCGGCGCTCGAGACGCTGGCCGCCGTCCTGCCGGCGATCGGCCCCGACGACGACCGGCTCCTCGACGGCGCGGCGATCGACGCCCTCTTCGCTCCCCTCGCGTTTTCCGCGCGGGACCTGGCCGCCGACGACGCGCTGCTGCTCCACACCCTCGCCGGCATCGCCGACGGCCGCATCCCCCTGTTCCGCGATCCGTTCGGCATCGGCACGGTCCCCTTCGTGCCGCAGGATCCCCACGACCTCGCCTCGGCGCCGCTCACGCTCTTCCACCGGATGTTCCTCCTCCCGGGCGACATCGTGGCGTGCCGCGAGACCTTCCGACGCATGCGGCGGACCCTCGACTCGACCGCCGATCGGCCCGGCAGCTGGCCCGAACTCGCCGCCGGGCTCTCCGACGTCGAGGATGACATCCGGGGTGGGAGGATCGGCGGCCTCTTCGCAGCCTCGATGCTGCCGGCCGTCACCCCGGTCGCCCGGAGCCGGACGGCGCTGGCGGCCAAGCGTGAAGCCGCCCGGGTGCTGGTCGCGGCCACGCGTCATCGGCTCGCGACCGGCACGCTCCCCGACTCGCTCGAGGACCTCGTCCCCTCCCGGCTCCCGGTCGTCCCGATCGATCCCTTCACCGGCGGGGCTCAGATCTCGATGGCTTCGAGGCCGGAGGGCCTCGTCGCCTGGTCGGTCGGCCCCGACCGCGTCGACCAGGGGGGCCCTCCCCTCCCCGGCACCGATCCCGAGGGTCAGAATGGTGCCGTCGCCCGCGACGACGTCGGCCTGTGGCTGCCGGCGGCTTCTTCCCCTTCCCTTTCTTCGGAAGCCGACTGACCGATGGGCTACCTCGCCTTCTTCCTCCTCCTCACGATCACGAGCCTCCTCTGGGCCGCCGCCTGCGTCGCCGCCGCGGCGCGGGTCGAGCGGCCGCTGTGGCGGGGGCTGCTCGTCGTCGCGGGTGTCGTCCTGCCGCTCCTCACGCTCCTGCCCTGGCTGGCGGCCTCGGGCTACCTCGCCTTCGGGCCGCGGCTCCGCCCCAACTGGTTCGGGCCGACGCTCACGGTCGCCCTCTCGGCGCTGGTGGGGGGCATCTGCATCGCCCGGGGAGGGCTCTCGAGCCTCCCCTTCTCCTCCGTCGCGGTGGCGACCCGCTGGCCGGTGATCGGACTCTTCGCCCTGGCGCTGATCGCCAAGGCCACCGCCTTCGGCACGCTCCTGATCCTCGACAACGCGGTCGCGGCCGAGGCCCGCGCGATGCGCGTCGAGGCGGCGGCGATGATGCAGGCGGCGCTCCCGCCGGCGCCCGCTGACGCCGACAACGCGGCCCGCCTCCATGCCCAGGCCGCCGCGGCGATCGCCGTGGCCCCCGAACTCACCGCCGCCGACGGCCCGATCAACGACCGGACGACCGACGTCACGAGCACGGCCGTCGGCGATCTCCTCGCCCGCCACTCCGCCCTCCTCGACACGATCCGCCGCGCCGCCGACCTTCCCGGCTGCCGATTCCCGCGCGACTGGACCCGGCCGAGCCTCGACATGCTCCTCCCCGAGGTGCAGGCGGCCCGCACCGAGGCCCGGTTCCTGGCCCTCGCCGCGCGGCGCGAGGCGGCCGAGGGGAAACACGCCGAGGCGATCGCCGACGCCGTCCGCATCGGCCGCATCGGCCGCCAGATCGGCTCGGAGCCGCTCCTCATCTCGCACCTCGTCGGCCTGGCGATCGACGCCATGGCGCTCGATGTCCTCGCCGACATCCTCCCCCGGCTCGGCCCCGGAGACGCGCCGCTCCTCGACGACCCCGGGCTCCGCGATCTGGTCGGCTCGCCGCCGTCGCTCGCGCGCGCGATCAACGGCGAGGAGGCTTTCGGACTGTCGACGTTCGCCGACTTCGCCGACGGCCGCTCCGGCTTGAACGATCTGGACCGGCTGTCGAGCGACCCGAACGTCGCCACGGCTCCCGGTGGGGACGCGGGCAGGGTCGTCACCGAGCCCCTCTCGGCGGTGTGGCGGGTGTTCTTCCTCCCTTCCGACATCGCCGCCTACCGACGTCGCTTCCAGCGCTACCGGCAACTCACGAGCGCTTCGGCCGACCAGTCGACGACCTGGCCCGAGATGAAGCGGGCGCTCGACGGCGTCGAGGACGAACTGGGCCGCGCCGGGACCGACGGCGCCCTCTCCAGGCTCATCGCTCCGGCGACCGGTTCCTTGCTCCGTGCGCAGAGCACGGCGGCGGCGCGCCACCGGGCCGCGGAAGTGCTCCTCGCCGCCACGCGGCAACGGCTCGCCGGTGGCTCCCCACCGGAATCGATCGACGCCCTCGTGCCGGCCCGCCTCCCCGCCGTGCCGCGCGATCCGTTCACGAAGGGGGACCCGCTACGGATGCGCGTCGACGGCGACGAGACGGTCGTCTGGTCGATCGGCCCCGACGGCGAGGACGACGGCGGGCCGCTGCGCGACGGCGAGGCCCGGGACCTCGACAACGACGACGTGGGACTGCGGATGCGCGTCGCCGCGCCGGCCGGGGCCGCGCCCTGACCGCGCGTCAGGGCGACTCTCGCTCTCCCTGCTTCATCATCGCCTCGATCCGGTCGGCCGCGAAACGGTAACCGGCTGCATTCAAATGACCGGTCGGCGGAGCGGTCGGATAGAACGCCCTGGGATCGGACTCCTCCCGCATCGCGGCCAACAGATCGAGGGTCGTGACACCCGCCCCCTTTAGGCATGAGAGAATCCACTCCTTTACCGGATCGTGCAGGGCGTCGATCCGTGCGCGCACCATCCGGGAGGGATGGAATCGGTCCGCGGCCGGCATGTACACGAACCAGAGACGGCCCCCTGCGGCGGAGACGTCACGCGCCACCCGCCCGAGGAGGTGGCAGAAAAACCGGGAGTCCGGGACTTCCTGCGTGGTCGCCGTACCGGTGGCGGCCCGGAGGAGGTTCCGCACCTTCCGTAGCCTGTACGCCTGCCTCGCGGCCAGCCTGGCCTGCTCCGGCGGGCACCACGTCTCGGCGCGGAGCGTCTTGAGCGTCGGCCCGAGGAAGGAATCGACCTCGTCCTGCCGATCGCGGAGGCCCTGCGAATGGCCCTCGTCGAGATACGAGGCGATCGGCGAGGCCAATTCGCGGCCCAGATCGGCGAGGTCGTTCCCCTCGAAGTAGACCCAGACGACGTCGCGGGGCCGGAGCGGCAGGCCGTACTCCCGCAGGATGGCATACTCCGCCAACGGCCCGTTGCCGCTGATCCCGAGATTCAGCACCTTGCCCGCCCGTCGTGCCAGGTTCGTGGCGACGTTGTCCTCACGCCCGACCCCCGCCCCCGCGGCGAACGAATCGCCGACCAGAACCACGAGATCCGGGGATGACCGGTGGGCACCGGCGTCGTTGTTGAATCCGTGCTCGTCGAGTCGGAAGCTGTTCCAGCAGCAAACCTCGTCCTCGTGCAGGAGCATGGATCCGGAGACTCCCGCGAGCGGCATGACCGGAGCCTCCGAGGCCGCGATGCCCTTTCGCCCGAGCACCGTCTCGAACAGATGCGCGCCGTAGCGAGGATAGGCGTCGATCCCGTCCTTCGCCAGACTCTCGATCATGCGATCCATGTCGAGGAGCGGCGCCCGGGGAGGATCGAGCACGACGGGGGTCAGCAGCTTCACCAGGGCCACGTCCGCCACCACGAGACTGACGATGGTGGAGACGGACGCCACGAGCGTTTTCACCCGCACTTCGGCGCCGCCGAGCAGCCCGACCGAGACGATGAACGACCCGATGGCGGTCGGGACGAGGACGTCGACCAGCGCCGACAGGCCCGCCCCGCCGGACCGACTCGACCAGGCGATCGAGAGGAAGAAAACGCCTGCCAGACCCAGAAGGATCCGGGAGAGCGACGGCCGGAACGCGGATTGCTGTGCTGCCATGTCGGAAAGATCCGCCGCACCCCGGGATCAGAACAGCGTGTAGATGAAGGGTGCCGCACCGGTCGACCCGAGGATGACCAGCACTCCGACCAATCCGAGCACGGCGAGGATCGGGATCAGCCACCACTTCCTGTTTTCGGTGACGAGGAGGGCGAACTCTTCGATCAACGACGCCTGCCGCGTCTTGCCGGCCCGCTCGAACTCGGATTGCTTCTGGTCGGACATGGGACTCCTCCGTGCGGTCGGGTAGGCGATCAGGATTGGCGGTAGTAGCTGGAGACGCTCGCGGGCTTCTTCTTCGGCTCCCAGTACGACGCTCTGTCACGATCGACGTGCCGCTGCATGGGATCGCGACCGGCGAGCCTGAACACCAATCCGATGGGAACGAAAACGCAGAAGTAGACGAGGGCCATCGTGAGTTCGCCGATCACCATGCCCAGGGGCATGGTGACGATCGAGAGCCCCACGAATAGCGGGCCGAGGAATGCCGGCGCGACGAACCCGATCGCCCCCAGGACGACGCCGCCGACGGCGAGCCACGTCAGGAGAGTCGTCCCGGCTCCCCACAGCCAACCCACCGTCGGCAGCGCGACCAAGGCGATGAGCCCGAACTGCCGCAACTGCCGGTCGGAGGGCCGCCAATTGATCTCGACGAGACTCATGGAACGCGGATCCTCAATCGAGCGCGAACTGTGAAAGATGCTTCTGCCTCTCCTGCTCCGACATCGCCTTCGGCTGGCGGTCCTTGAGGAGCACTTGCCGGCCGACCACCAGGACGTCCATGTCGGTCATCATGAAACACCGATAGGCGTCCTCGGGCGTGCAGACGATCGGTTCGCTGCGGACGTTGAAACTGGTGTTGATCATCACCGGACAACCGGTCTTCGCATGAAACGCCGAGAGAAGACGGTGGAGGAGCGGATTGCGCTCCCTGTCGACGGTCTGCACGCGTGCCGAATAGTCGATGTGCGTGACGGCGGGGATCTCCGACCTCGAATAATTAAGCTTGTCGATGCCGAACGCCGAGTCGTAGCCGCTCTCGACCGGCGTGCGAATCTCGGGTTTCACCGGTGCGACGAGGAGCATGTAGGGGCTCTCCTGCCCTGGACGCATCTCGAAGTAGCGATCGACGTACTCCTGCAACACCAGCGGAGCGAAGGGCCGGAAGGACTCCCTGAACTTGATCTTCAGGTTCATGATCGACTGCATCTTCCGACTGCGGGCATCTCCGAGGATGCTTCTCGCACCGAGCGCGCGCGGCCCGAACTCCATCCGCCCCTGGACCCAACCGACGACCTTCTCGTCGGCGATCAGATCCGCCACCGCGGCACAGAGATCCTCGTCGGATTCGTAGGTGGTGTAGGTGGCCCCGGCGCCGTCGAGATCCCGCCTCACCTGGGCTTCGGTGAAGGACGGCCCCAGCAGGGATCCCTTCTGGGAATCCTTCCCGTGGGGATGGCGAGGCTTGCCGAGGAGTTGATGCCACACGAAGAGCGCGGCACCGAGCGCGCCCCCTGCATCGCCCGCGGCGGGCTGGATCCAGACGCTCTCGAACGGACCCTCACGAAGAATCCGTCCGTTGCCGACGCAATTGAGCGCGACGCCCCCGGCCATCACGAGATTCGGCAGCTTCGTCCGGGCGTGAGCGTGCCGGGCGAGGCGGAGCATGACCTCCTCGGTCGCGGCCTGGAGCGACGCGGCCAGATCCATTTCCCGCTGCGTGATCCGTGATTCCGGACTTCGCGGCGGGCCGTCGAAGAGCCGATGGAACTTCTCCGACGTCATCGTCAGGCCCTGGCAGTAATTGAAGTAGCTCATGTCCATGCGGAACGAGCCGTCTTCCTTCACGTCCATGACCCGTTCGAGGATTTTGTCCTTGAACACGGGCTGGCCGTAGGGCGCGAGCCCCATGACCTTGTATTCGCCGCTGTTGACGCGGAAGCCGATGTAATAGGTGAAGGCCGAATAGAGCAAACCGAGCGAGTGCGGGAATCGAATCTCATCGAGGAGTTCGATCGTGTTGCCCCGTCCCACGCCGAGACACGTCGTGGACCACTCGCCCACCCCGTCGAGCGTGAGGATGGCGGCATCGTCGAACGGCGAAGGGAAGAACGCGCTCGCCGCGTGCGACTCGTGGTGGTCGGTGAAGACGAAGGGCCCGCCGTAGCGACCCCGCAATCCCTCCCTCATCTCCCTGGGTAGGTGCAGTTTCTGCTTCAGCCACAGGGGCATGGCCTGACGGAACGAGCGGTATCCGGACGGGGCGAAGGAGACATACGTCTCCAGGAGACGCTCGAACTTGGTGATCGGCTTGTCGTAGAAGGCCACGTAATCCAGACGGCCGGCATCCAATCCGGCCGCCTGCAGGCAGTAATCGACCGCGTGCTGGGGGAAATCGTGGTCGTGCTTCTTCCTGGTGAAGCGCTCCTCCTGAGCGGCCGCGACGATTTCACCGTCGACCACGAGCGCCGCGGCCGAGTCATGATAGTAAGCGGACAGGCCGAGAATCGCGGTCATGCGGATGGATCGTCCGGATCGTGACGGGCAAACCCAAGAAATCGACCGCACTCGTCCATGGCGGCATCGGAACGCTCAAAACCAATAGATTAGCATGAACACCGGCCTCCGCTGCCCCCCCGCAAGAGGGACGCCGGCCTGGATGACGTGATGGATGGGCCGAGGATCCGGAGCGATTCGGCTGGCACCGACGGTCGAGGTCGAAAATCCCGGTCGCCACCACGGCGAGAGGCCCCCCGTCCCGCTCCGCTCACTTCGCCTGCATCAGGTAGGCGACGAGGTCGGCCATCCCCCTGGCGTCGATCGTCTTCTCGAAGCCCTCGGGCATCAGCGACCGCTTGGTGTCGACGAGGCTCTCGAGGTCGGCGACGGGGAGGGTGACGTCGCCGCCGTCGGCCGTGCGGAGTGTGACGCTCCCCGCCGACCGCGCCGTGACGATGCCCGTGACCACGCGGCCGTCGGCGCCGACCGCTGCATGGGCGTGGTACGCCGGGAGCACCTCGCGGTTGGGATCGAGGATCGCCAGCAGCATCGCCTCCGGACCCCGGGCCTTCACGGTCGCGAGCGCCGGCCCGGTCTCGCGTCCCTCCCCCTCCACCCGGTGGCAGGCGGTGCACTGCCGGCGGAAGATCGCCCGCCCCGACTCGACGCTCCCCTCCTCCGGGAGACTCGCCCGATAGGCGGCCACGAGCGGTTCGCGGTCGGCCGGAGGCGGGGCCCCGAGCACCTCGGCCGCCCGCCCCGCCACGGCGCCGTCGGGGAACGACCAGAGCGCCGCGGCGGTCTGGCGCTCGAGATCGTCGGCGGCCATCGTCCCGGAGGCGATCGCCTCGAGGAGCAGACGGGCCCGGGCCGCGTCGCGTGCCAGCACCGCCGCGGCGGCACGCCTGGCGTCGAGGGAGAGCCTGGGAAGCGCGGCCTCGAGCACCGCCCCGACGGCCGGATCGCGCGAGCGATCGAGGGCGTCGATCGCCGCACGCACCAATTCCGTCGGCTCCTCCGCCACGAGGAGTATCCCGAGCACCGCGGGATCGGCGACGCCCCGTGTCGCCTTCACGCGCGTCGGCGTGTCGGCCGAGCGATCGAGGGCGAGCGCGGCGTTGAAGGCGGCGAGCCTCGCGACGAGTTCCCGGGTGGCCGGCGCCGGTTCGACCCGGGCGATGTCCGATCCGGTGGCCGCGAGCGCCGCGGAGAGTTCGCCGAGCAGGAGCGTGGCCAGCGGGCGGGTGTCGGCGGCGCCGGCGGCCGGCTCCGCGGCGAGGCGGCCGATGCCGGCGACGATCCCGGAGAGTTCGGCCCCGTCGTGCTTCCGCCCCACCTGCGCCACGAGCCCGGGGAGCGCCGCCGTTCCCCCTTTCGACGCCAGACTCTCCGGACGGGCGAGCCAGTCCTCGACGATGCCCGCCGCGTCGCCGCCGAGCGACGTGAACGCCGCGTAGCGGACCCACGGATCGGCGCCGTCCCGTTCGAGGAGCGTGCGGAGGATCGCGCGCCTCGGCTCCGCCGGCAGGGCCCCGGCGACGAGCGCCAGGGGGAGACGGACGGAAGCCTGCGGTTCACTCGTGGCGAGGTCGGCAAGCGCCCTGACGAGCTCCGCCGGGGGGGCGGCACCGGCCGTGACGATCCCTTCGGCGAGCCCCACCGCCGCCGCACGGACGACCGGCTCGCGTGCGGCGAGCATGGCGAGGAGATCGGCGGGCTCGAGCGCTCCGAGCGCGGCGAGGACCTGCGCCGCATGGACGCGCCCGAGCGGAGACGCCGACTCCCGGGCCGCCCCGTGGAGCAGCGGCACCGCGGCGGGATC
>Ga0315903_10008090_pt1 | contig 13000 bp, 19 predicted proteins | sample LakEriMetagenome_7_FD_203524 | JGI IMG/M metagenome (GOLD analysis project Ga0315903, IMG submission 203524) | Freshwater fungal communities from buoy surface, Lake Erie, Ohio, United States - Buoy 2 MA119 | ecosystem: Environmental > Aquatic > Freshwater > Lake | place: USA: Lake Erie, Ohio...
AGGGTTTTGGTAAACCACCGTAAGGGAAGGTAGCGACACCACTCGTTCTCCTTCTTACCTTGTGGTACTTCCACTTGGTTTTAAGTAACCTATCATATTGGAACACGCAATATTAAAGTTGGATGACCTTAATTTTTGCAATATTCCTACGGGTTATTCCTATTGGTGTTCCCACCTCAAACGGACGACCCACACCGCCCATTCGTCTAAACTCTTTCTTTACAGCGTTGCCCTCAATACTAAAGCTCAAACGGTATCCCGCTTGTGTACTCGAGTTCAAATTCCCTTTCGGGTTTTCAAACCGCAAATCAGTTACACTTCTGATTCACTTTATCCTACTTTCGTAGTTTATTTTAATGGACTATACACCGCCCAAAGAACTCATGTTTCAAACTTCAAAGAAAAGGGGGTTAATCTTTTTTTCTAAGTTTCAACTGAACATTTTGTTCTAATTTCATCTTTCAAAGAACGTTGTGATTTGAATACCGAGTATCTTTCATCACCTATAAGTTTCAAATCTTTTACAAATTTATGTATTTAATTTGAGACTGTCAAACTTTTTTTAAACTTTTTCTACAAAAACTTCATTTGTTCCGTAGTACTGAGCTCTTGATTCGGCGAACATAGGGTTTGACGTATACATTCGCTGATTTTTGTCGTTGAAGTAGTAATAAATTTCTACTACAACATTTTCAGTGCTTTCACTCATAATTTAAGAGTTTAAATTCAACATTTCAATTTATTCAATGGGACGTTTCCCAATTGTTTTACAAATCTAATAGTATTATTTCGATTTGTCAAATATTAAAATAAAAAAAATGATTTTTTTGTAGTAATTATAAATATACACTTGGTAACCAAAAGTTTAAAACTTTTTAATTTTTTTAAATGATATTTATAAAAATATGATAGTTAAAATAAAAGATAACATTTTTCAGTGTAAAGTTGTTGTTAGTCATAACGCAATTGAAAATGGTATGATGGGTAAAAACTTTAATTCAAATTTTAATGGTATGTTATTTATGATGCCAAGTCGTGGTGAACAAAGTTTTTGGATGTATAATTGTATTGTTCCGTTAGATATAATCATGATGGACAATAATAAGATTACCAAGATACACCACAACTGTCAACCTTGTTATAATGTTAACGGTTGTGAAAATTATGATGGTTTTGGTGATATGATATTAGAAGTTGCCGGTGATACCTGTAGAGACTTAGGTATCAGTGAAGGTGATGAGGTAAGTTTTTCTAGTCTTTAGAATTTTCCATCATACCTTTTAATACATTGAAAAATTCCTTTTGAATCATTTTAGTAAAAGTAACGTATGGTGATTCTTTTGATGGGTCAAACTCTTCTTCTTTACCCAAATAATTTAAACCAGATATGTTTGTGATACATTTGTGTCCTCCACTATTTGCTTGAATAATGTCCCAAGAACTAACTTCAATATGTTTTAATAAATCTCTTTCAAAACGTGTAAGGTCTTTGAATCTTGATTCTAAAGCTTCTTTAATTTTATCTAACCAAAATTTACCTTTTTTGTTTTGTTTAAAGTTGTCTCCATAAATTGCAACAAAGTCTTTAAATGTGAATCCAACTGAACCTTCACCCGCACTCATTTCAGATACTCTTTTGATTGTATATAAAGAAACTGGTTTTTCTTTTAACTTACTTTCCCATTTTGATAATACGACATCTTTAACTTCACCTAAGTTAATACCTTTTAATTTTCTATCTTGTTTAAATGGATTACAAGATGCTTGAACAATTCCCATAGGCCAAGCAATAATTATAAAGTCAGCGTCAGGATTGTTTTTGAATGGTGTATATCTATCGTATGAACCTGCTTTATGAAATGGTCCGCCACCATATTGAACAATAATACCATCCTCAACTTTTACGTTAGGATTGGTTTTCATTGCCTCAACATATTTTTCTTGGTTTTGTTTTAACACTCCGGGTTCAGGATAACCCTTATCTTTAATCTCTCTTTTAATAATATTGAAGATACTAGTTAAAGATGGTTGAGCATCCATTACCAAAGTTTCCAAGAATTTTGGTTTGTTTTTGAAAGCCAATAATAATTTATTCACTACTAACCCAAGAGTCATTTTATTATTTTTTACACTTTTGTCTTTATCATAATCAAAAATGTAATTCATAACCATATCGGGTGTAATGTTATTAACCAAGTAATTTGCAGAATCCACAGTTGAAATCAATTGTACGTCTTCCGCCGAGAATATTTCTTTTGGTGATAAAACCTGTGAGATTGTTTCTACGTTAGACCTTGCTTGTCTAAACGAGGTGGAAGTTTCTTTTTCAACACCAGCTTGTGTGTCGTGATGGTCTGTATGAATAACAAACATTGGTTTGCCGTGAGCAAAGTCAACAAGAACTGGCATCGTATCAGTTTCTGCTTCAGGTTTTTTAACAGCAAATTCTTTATCTCCGTATTGAATAACCTCAGCATCAACAACCTTAATACCGTATTGTTCCAAGTAGTTTTTCATTGCTAATGCTGTAGTAACACCATCTAAATCTATGTGGAAATATATTTTTGCCTTTGGGTATCTTTTTGCAATATCGTTAATATCCCTAATTCCAGATTCTGTTATAATTTGTCTCATAAAGATAAATACCTTATTTAAACAAAAAACCCACTATAAAGGTGGGTTTTCTTGTAGTAATTCTAATGTTTTAAAGTAATCTACTCTTGTTCTTGCTATGTTTGTGTAATTTTCACTTAATTCTATTCCCAACCATCTTCGGTCAAGTATTTGTGCCGCAACTAAACTAGTACCACTTCCAGCAAACGGGTCCATGACTATATCGTTCTTGTAGGATAATATCTTAATCGCTTTGGTTGGTATATCCATCGAGAACGTTGCCTTGGTGAGTGATTTAGTATCTGCAAAGTAATTCCACTGACCAAACACAAGTTCCATAAACTCTTTCTTATCGTTTTCCTCATAAACCATTTTTTTCTTTAATGTTCCGTCCTCTTGTTCAATTTCGGTTGGAACTCCTTCCCACTGTGGTTGACCTTTGATTTTTTTAATGTGTTGTTTTTTGTATGCTAATATAACACATTCTTTTGGGTTATAGATGTAAGGACTTGAAGGACTCATCCATGAACCCCAAGCGGTAGTTTTACTTCTATGTGGTGATTGTTCTTCAAGGTCAACAATACCAAAGAAACCAAAACCTATTTCTTTCATAATTTGCCACATCTCAGAAACAAAAAAGATACGACCACCTTTTTTCTGTCTGTTGATTTCATATGGGATGTTCAAAGCAATACGACCGTCGTCTTTCAATACTCTGTATGTCTCACTTAACCATGCTTTAGCAAATTCAATATACTCTTTGAACTCTACATCATCTTCATGTACGTCGTAATCAATTCCTACCCCATAAGGTGGACTCGTAACGACCAAATCAATGCACCCTTCAGGTAATGTTTTCATCACCTCAACACAATCTCCGTTAATTATTCTTCCTGTTTCTATCATACTTCTAATTTTTCTTCTAAATAATCCCAAACCAAATTTGAATACTCTTCATACAAATCCCCATCTTCGTCGTCTTCTAAATTGAATATTCCGTCATCCAAACACGCATCCATTACCTCTTCGTGTTTTTCTTCAAATGATAAATCCTCATCTATTGTTAAAAGGATATTATCAATATCATCCATTTGTTGTTGTGTCAACTCCATATCTTATTAAATTCCTGCCGTTAAATGGTAATAGTATCCTTTACTGGTTGTATCACCATATGATTTATATATTTCATATGATTTTTCATCATATATAATTTCGTTTATCACTTCTACTCTACAACCTACATCATAGACTTTTAATCTTAATTTATCAATATCAAAATCCTCTTCAAGTGGTATGTCATAAACAACTTGTTCACCCTTACAATAATCCTCAATGATTAAAAATGCTTTATCACTGCAATATTTTTCTTCAAAATCAACCTTGTCTACATCTAAAACCTCAGTTTCATAAACAACTTTACCTTCCTCATCTTCTACTCTTAAAATGAATGTTTGAGGAAAAGGTCCCATGATGGTTTCGTTTGGTGAGTCAAAATAACTATCAACTCCCAATATTTCACATATTTGGTCGTATTCTAATTCGTCTTGTTCTACACCACCTTCACGTAGTTTTTCATACTGTTCAGTGTTTAATTCAAATGGGTAAAGTTCCGCACCTTTACCAGCAAGGATAATTTTGTAGTATTTCATATTATTATAGATTAAAAAATGTAATCAATTATTTTGTACAAGACAATACCTGTCCCTACTAACCAACTTAAGACTATAAAAAAAGCAAGTGCTCTATAGTTTCTTTCTACTTGGTCTCTACTTCTACCTTGGAAGTCGTCTGAGTTCCAATCCTCCATAACTAAATTGTTTGTGCGATTATTTGTGCTAACTTATAACCTGTGAATGCACCTATCGCCGCAGACCCCGGTAATACTATAAATTTACCCAACATTGTTTCATATTTTTTTCTATTCACAATATACGAAATCAATATGTAATAAATAATGTAGTTAATTAAAACTAAAAAGTCCAGTTCTTTTGCTGCAAAAACAACTATAGAATTTCCAAGAAATCCCCACATGAAGTTAATGGAGGTTTCACGGATTAATTCATTTGGTGTTGTTATCGCATCTAATACGTTTATTTCCTTATCAAGACCCGTTTTACTTTTCAAGGGTTTCGATGTGGTGTTGGAGGTACCAGAGTGCCTTTCTGAGGTCTTCAAGTTCTTTATCTTTTCCTTTTTTTCCTGCACGTGATATATATTTTACTGTGTTTCCTAAACTAAACCCTAACTCCCAAGCATCAATTACTTTGATTGCTTCGTAAGGATTATTTTCTCCACCATAATGTTGGGGGTGATTTACTTGTTCTACTTTTGGTGTTGGGCACTGACAAGGTCCTGTTCCACCACATACACATTCTTTATCCATTGGTTGAATAATTTTTAGCGTTCATTAATGCGTTTTTTAATGATTCGGGTATTGTGCCCGTATTACTTGTATTAATATTTTCAGGTTGTGTTCCTGGTTTTATATTAGCTTTAGATTCCATCATTTCATCAGTTAACTCATAATCATCATCATTACGGTATTCTTTCAATAACTCATCATTAGTAAATGTTCGGTATTTTTTACTTAAACCAGATAAGTTAACATTAGACTTCATATTAGTTTTAATCTCCAAAATTTCTTCAGCAGTGTCTAATGATTTTGAAACCTCTCTAATGATTTTATATGGGTCGGCATTTGAACCGGGTCTTCTATCTTCAACATAACCTTTCCATTCTTTCGCCGTGTCTTGCGGAACTCTAATTGACGCTCCTCTATCAGACACACCCCAACTGAATTTATCAATAGCCTGTGTCTCAAACCCACCAGTTAATCGTAAGTGATTATTTGAACCATACGCTTTGATGTGCTCTTCGTGTCTTGAAGCAAATGAATTGAAAATAGCTAAGAAATATTCATACCCACCTTCATTTCTCATTTTATTATTTGAGAAGTTTGTATGTAATCCTGAACCATTCCATTCACCATGTGTAAGTGGTTTAGGATGTAAATCAATATGGTACTTATACTTTTCAGAAATTTTATATAGGAAGTATCTACTCATCCATAGGTCATCTCCGCCTTTTAATTTACCTTTTGAAAACACTTGGTATTCCCATTGCCCTAACGCAACTTCAGCATTTGTTCCTGTAATATCGATACCATATTCTAAACACATATTTAAATGGTCCTCAACAAAATCACGTCCCGCAACATTGTGACCCACACCGCAATAATATTCACCTTGACCTTTTAGAATGTTTCTTTTGTGTCCTAAAATACCTCCGTTGATTTCTTCACGGATAAAATACTCTTGTTCAAAACCAAACCAAAGACCTTCTTCTTCTTCATTTAATTTTGCTCTCATGTTAGATTCATGTGGTTTACCATCTGAATTCATAACCTCACATAAAACATACACAGTACTGTTTTCTAATGGGAATCCATATCTAGTATAAACTCTTACTGGTTTTAAGATTCTATCTGAATTTCCAGTATCCGCCTGATTTGTTGATGAACCATCAAAATTCCAAACCGGTAACTTACCAACTTGCACTGTATTTTTAATCGATTCGTAGTCTACGATTTTAACTTTGCTTCTTAAATTTGGTTCAGGGGTATATCCATCAAGCCAAACGTATTCTAATTTAACTTTCATTTATTATTATTTATATAGTTGATTATTGTTTCTTCATCGGCACCACTATTGAATAGATTGTAAACAGCGCGAGAAAACTCGTCCGTCGTAAAAACAGCGTCGGCGTCAAGGTATTCCATTATGTGATGTAGGTTTCTTAGGATTTGTTGTTTGTTTAAAAATCTCTTATTAAATCCCATCTTCTTTTGTTTTAATGTTATTTAAAAATTCTTCTAATTTAGACAACTCTTCATCGGTTGGTTCTATTTTTTCTTTTAGTGTTTCTAACTCTTGTTTTCCAACTAAAGTACTTAATAGGTCGGTATTAACTTCACCATTTATTTCTTTGAGAATAACTCTAACTTTTGAACCAAACTCCATATCATTCGGGTATTGTTTGGAGAGGTTTTTCAGTATTTCATATAGTCCTAATTCCATAGTACAAAAATAAATTATTGTGTTTTATTTGTCAAATTTTTTTTAGAAATTAATTTAGATTGAATCATATAATTCATTACTTTTCTTTTCGCCAATGGTAAAATTGTTTCTTTGAATGGGAACTGATTAGTGTGGTATATTCTAAAAAGAATTAAGTTTTTATAAACGTCTGGTTGATTTAAATTTTTAATGAGAGAGTTTTTAACCATTTTTACTTTATCTTCAAAATCGTCAGTTTCACAAGTACAAACTTTTTTAATAACACATTTGGTTTCAACCGCATCTTTTTTAATAGGTTTAATAATAAACTCATAAAGGTGGTTAATTTCATTATCTTTGATAATAAAAAGTCCTTGTTTTGGTTCAATATTTTTTTGATTTTGAATTGGTTCAACAGCTATAGTATCACTTGCCACTTCCCATATCGCTTTTGCTTGGTTGAAGTAATCTTTTAGTTTTTCAGATGAAAAAACACAACTATTATAGATTTCACCAATCTCTTCTCTTGTAAAAAATGGAACCTCATTTGCAATTAAGTCTGATAGTAATATTTCATCATCAGGGTCTTTTAATGCTCTATTGAGAGTTAAAAACTGACCCTTTTCGATTATTAAATTGATATTTGCTAAATGATAAGATATCTGTTGGAAGTTTGGGTATAACTTTAAAGAATTAAGTTGTTTATCTATTTTTTGTAGATAATCTAAAATAACGTATTGCTTGTGCTCAAAATCAATAGGTTCTTGAAATACCCAGTTTGTCTCCATGAAATTAAAAATAAGAAAATAAGTTAGTCTGTAAATAAATTAATTGAATCTCATTACTATATAGATGTGTCCATTGATGTTGTATTCTTCTTCACCTCCATCATAACTTCCAATTATATCACCCCAACTATCATTTCTAATTATATAATCCATAACACCATCAACATCCACAAAATTCATAATCTCATCTTTATCAAAACCCATTTCTCGTAAAAACCCAGGAAAATCGTCAACATACTCATCAATATAATGTTCTATGGCTCTTTCAATTTCATCTTCATCGTAACCACCTTCAGGATTTTCTCTGATGTCCTCTATTATAGCATAGATGTCTTCCATTTCAGAGTTTAATTCTTTAGTACTTTCACTATCTAAATCTTCACTTCGTAGTTTTTGAGATAATTTTTCAATCTTTTGTCTGTAAATTGTTACAATTTTTTCTTGTTGGTCTGACAACTCTTTTTCTATACCCCAACTTTCTGGTCCCTCATACACCATTTCTGAGTAATATTCTCTTAAGTAATGTCTGATAGCGTCTTTATCTAAGTTATCTTCCCAAAGCCAATCACTAAATGCATCATACCCAAGTTCATCTATTCTTGATTGTATAGCTTCTTTGGCCGCAACTTCTATTTCATCTTCATTATAAACAATGTATTCCGACTCGTGTCTGTCATCACCTAACCATGTGTACATTTTTCCACCATAGTGACCATATTTTTCAGGATAAATAAAATATTTGTCTTCAACTACTTCTTCTTCACTAACTCCATCATCATAATAACTTATAGCACCATTTTCATCTAAATATTTATAAAGAGCTTCAGTTTGATAAGATACTTCTTTTCCATTTTGAATATCCCAAGCATCTTTTTTTCTTAGTTCATCTAAATACTCAATTTTTTGTCTTAGTATTTCTCTTTTTTTAATAAGATATCTTTCACTACCATAGTCAGAAACACTACGTGCTTTATTATCGTCAAATACATCGACACTACTACCTTGGATATTTAAATTACCTTCAATTTTAGAAATAACGTTAAGATTTTTGATTTCTTTATTGTAAGATATATCTAAGTTACCTTTAATGATAATATCTTTATTTTTGTAGTATCGTTTTAATAATGCAACATCATTATTGAAGTATGCCAAATTTTCTTTGAATTCTTCTGGTGTTAGTATTACGACGTTTTCAGTCTGCTCCTTAATTACTCTTTTTATTATCGAATTTAATGACATATGTTATAAATATCTAAAAAAAGAATTGATTTATCATATCCTGGGTATAAATTATTAAAAAGAAAAATATTTATAGATAAATAAACCATTAAAACTTTAAGTCATGGGATGCGGATGTAAAAAAAACCAACAACCAGAACAACCAGTTGCTGAGACTCAACAACCACAAGCTGAGTCAGATAAAAAATAATTAAAAAAGAAATTATGGGCTGCGGATGTAAAAATAACCAAACATCACAACAACAAACAGCACAGACTCAACAACAACAAACTAATGAGTCCATTAAAAAGGCTGTTACTAAAATTGTTCAAAAGTATTACAACAAGAAGTAATTTAAATTAAGTGTTTAGTATAATTTTTATTTTTTGTAAAATTATTCAAATAAACACTTAAAATAAAAAAATGAGTTACTACGAAATTTACAATTACCTTGATGGTAAAAACATATGTAATATTTTTGCAAACCTTATAGTAAACAAAATTCACAGTGAAGTTCCTGATGCAAAAACTGAAATCACAGTTAATAACGTCAGGAACTTTTTTATTGTTAAAGGTTCCACTTCATACGACAAAACAATAGATTTATCTGAATTGTTGAGGAATTTCTATACTAAACATAACCTATCAAAAGTTAATGATGTTAGGGTTTTTGATTTAATCACATATAATAAAGAAATTGAATTGGGTTCTGTGAACACAAATATATCCTCTAACAAAAAGTACGATAAAAAATTTAATGAATTACAAAATTTTGTTAATTCAAACGTTAGAAAAAACATTCTTTTTAATATGAAGTATAATGAGTCTAGTAATGTGATTTATTACGACTGTAAAAATGAAAATATCTCAGAAGTTATTACTGTACTTGAAAATTATTTTATTGGTACAACATTACTTAAAGTTGATATGTCTAATGAATGTTTTATATCGGATAGAATTTACGGACTTTCGTCAAATATGAGACTTTACGATATTCTTTTAATCAATATTAAAAATCACGTTTTAAAATTAGGCTTGGGTGAAAACTTTAATTGTAATTTGAATTCAATAAAATTACCTCAGGATATTGAAAATGATGACATGATGATTACATTAAATAACAATTCATTCAAAGTTAAAAACGAATGGTTGGAATCATTGATTTTAGATGTATTCCCATTTGAACTAAATGAATTAAATACAGTATTTGGTAATTTAGTTGATTTAGAAAGCTATATCATCACGGGTAAATGTGAAGAACTTGAGGAAACAAAATATATGAGAGATTTTATTTTAGTTTAGAAAATACGTTTTTACCATTTCAACGCCCTCGTAGATATCTTCATAATCTCTATCGGGGGCTAATAATTTTACATTAGAAGCGTTTTCTTCTTCATCTAATGTTAGTAACATCAAAGCCGGTACAAATTCATTTTCAGTAATACGAACAAATTCATCATATTCGTCTTCGTATTCTTCAATGTCTCTTGCAATATACGGTAAATTGTTTTTTTCTAATTCTTCTTTAATCATTTGACAAAATGGACATCCCTCCATAGTGTAGACCACGGCTACTTTCATATTCTATCTATTGTAAAATATTTATTCAAACCACGTAATAACATTAATACTTCTTGGTTTGTAAATTTAAGTATATACAATTTATAAGTAGAGTCACTATCAATTTTATTAAAGTATAACCAAACATTATTTTTACCCCATCTTATAAGTCCTTCGAAATAATGGTAATTATCTTCGTGATATACTGACGATGACCATTCTAATTGGTTTTTTTCCATTAGAGTATCCAATCCAAGTTTTGTTATATTTCTTGTTCTTATAATGTTTGGTTCTAAAACCGAATTTTCAGTTTCTTTACAATAGTCCAATATGTGTTGTGGTATTTCTTTTTCTTTCTCCATATTAAATAATTATGGTAATTCATCAATCCAGTCATTAAGTGGAATCTCAACTTGGTCTAATATTTCATTTTGCCAATATGAAAGTTCAGGTGTATATGTGTCCCATTGTGGTGTCATTTGAACTACTCTTGGACCATTACCTTTATCACGCACACTCATTTCATCAAAGGTTGCTTGTTGTTCAATAACTTTACCGGTACGATATTTTTTAACCATCTTTGGTAATTTTAAAGTTCCGAGTTTATACATAAGGTTGATGTTCGCAAGTTGTATTTTAGCAACTTCTGAAAATTTTAATGATGGCATTTCATTAAACTTTGCTCTCTCTTGAACATTTAATATCTCATTTTTTCTGTATTGGTATTCAACAGTAATTCTTTCATCACCATAAGTAGCCCCTTTACGTATTGAGAATATCATACACTCAGGTCTCTCAGCGTAAGTTCTAACACAATTTCGTTGGTGTTGTGATTCTTTTTCGTAATCCGATGTTTTACGGAGAAGTATCGGATAATATGTTTCTCCTTCGTATTCGATTGGTGTTTCTAAAATATCTACATCACCATAAAATCTTTCAACTTCACCTTTTCTATACGATTGTAAAAGACGGCTAAACTCCTCGTGTTCTAAATTAAAGCTACTCATATTTGTAAACTTTAATTTTACATCCTCACCAAGATTTACTAATTCTCTTTTCATATCTAAGTGGTCAAGTAGTGTATTCCATTTATAACCATCAAAATGTGGTATCAAATCTAAAATTCTATCTTTTTCTTTTGATGTTAAAGAAATTAATGCTCTACCAATGTAATGGTTGGGGTAATTGTACTTATCTGTGTAAAAACATTCATAATATCTACCCATCTTATTCATTTCCATTGATTTACTAAACTCATCGGTGGTATAATATTCATCAAAAACTTTGTTTTCAATTTTGTTAAATTTATCAATACCCAAAAGATTATATGCAATATACAATCTGTCAAAATCAACCCAATCCATCTCATTAAAAATCTGTTTAACTTTGGAGCCTTTAAGTCTCAATTTATCCATCGCGGCATCAACCAAATTCATGTCGGATTTTTGTAATTCTTTTTTAGAAAAGAATACACCTGTGAATTTTCTCCAATTGTTTGGGATTTTGATACCATTAACCAAATAATAAGTTAAACTATAAAAAGATTTCATGCAGTCCCACTGAAAGTTTTGTGGGTTTTCAATCCCCATTCTATCCCAAATCTTCTCCAAGAAAAAATAAAGGTATTGGTCCACAGCAACACTTTTTTCAATTCTAAGGTTTCTTAAAAAACTTTCTATTGCAAAATATGTAGGATTTACCTTCATACTTCTTCCAATAACTTGTTTCTTTTTGGTTGAAAATGTCCCTGAATAAAACATTTTCTTTTTGAAGTTGAATGTGAAGTAATTTGTAACTTTTCTTTCTGTGAAGTATCTTGACCCTACTCTTCTATCTTTTACGTGAATTTGGTACTTAATTGATATTTTATCATCACCTTCTTCAATAAACAATCTTTTTCTATCAAAGTGAACATCGGCAAATGGATTTCCGAAATGTTTAACAAAATCCTCTTCAGTGTAGAATTGAGTATCAGAAAAGAACTTGTCTTTCTTTTTTGTTTCAACGTACAAACCTAAGACATGTCTATCTTTTTGATTTATATCGCAATAATTAAGATATAGACTAGTTCTATAGTTCTTAATCTCAACAAACTTATGAAATGTTTTACCTTCTACTTCTAACATAGAATAAAGATATAAAAAACCCCCGACTTATTCAACCGGGGGATTTAAGTTTTTTTAATTCAAATTGATTTTTCCCATGTGATGTTCCATGAAAGGTTTCACAACTTCTTTGATGTCTGATAACTCTCTTTCTTTATTCATTGATACGAGTAAATCAATCATTTGTTGTCTTGTCGGTGCAACTTCTTTTTCTTCTTCTTGGTTCTTAGTTGCTAAATCTCTTACCTTTTCATAAAATTTTTCACCGTCAAAATCACCAATCAACATTTTTAATTGGTCTGGATTTTTTTTAAAAAACCCAACAAAGTTTGTCATATAAATTTCTATCTCTACGTTTCCCATAGGACAAAGATAATAAAATTTGATTAAATATTATTCAAATAAGTGTAAATTGTCATCTTGTTGAATTCTTTCTTTTACACTTTCAGGAATTGAATTTTTGTTACTTCCTTTCATGTTAATAACTGATAATCTTGGCATTTGAGCGATACAACTTGGTAACATTTGGATGTTTGGATTATCAGGTAAAGATAAGAATTGTAGTTTGTCTAATCCACATACCGTATCAGGAATACTTGCAACACATCCAACAAAGTGAATTGCTGTTAAATCTTTGAAGTTTCCGATTGTTGATGGGAT
>Ga0315903_10008091_pt1 | contig 12998 bp, 17 predicted proteins | sample LakEriMetagenome_7_FD_203524 | JGI IMG/M metagenome (GOLD analysis project Ga0315903, IMG submission 203524) | Freshwater fungal communities from buoy surface, Lake Erie, Ohio, United States - Buoy 2 MA119 | ecosystem: Environmental > Aquatic > Freshwater > Lake | place: USA: Lake Erie, Ohio...
TCAAACAATTCCGCCTCGACCGCGTAGACGCCGCCGTAGGCACCGGCCGCACCGGCTTCCACTTCGACTACGACCGCGCCAACCGCAACTTCATGCCCGACAAGCCAGCCCCCATGCCGGACTTGTCGAAAGACCTACCAACGCCTAAAGGCCAAGCCATGCCGGATGTAACTATCACGCCGGATGAAGCCAAGCGCCAGGGATTGGTTGGCCCCGTTTATCATGGCAGCCCTGACTTTAAGGGCCAAAAATTTGATCTGAAATATAGGGCAAGAAACTCGGGCCTGTCTCGAGGTGGTTTTTCTTTCACCGATAATGTCGAGTCGGCAAAAGGCTACGCTTCCAATCAAATTGATTCCGCACAGTCCGCAGTAGATACCGCAAATGATGTCATGCGAGAGCTCGCAGGCAGAATGGACAATGGCTTAAAAGTAGATGGGTTTGCAGACTCTGCCGAATTGCCAGAATTCAATTCTCGCTATGTAGACGACATCGAGAGCTTGGGAAGCTATTTCGACGAGATTGCAGACAAGATTCCAAATGACCTCGGTGATCGCCTTCGTGCCGCTGCAAGCAAAACAAACGAGCCCGCAAATCCTGTAGTAGTCGAAGCCTTTTTAAGGAATCCAAAAGTCACGGAAATCAATGGCAAAAAACTTTGGCTCACAGAAAATCCAGATGACATTTTTGTATCAGGAACAACAAGACCCACCCCCGGCCAAGCCATGCCGGATGCGGCAGGGCCTACAGATGCTCCCGTGGACCAAGGCTTCAAAGTGCCTCAGATTTTCAAAGTCATACCTGGTCCAAACGGAAAATCTCGCGTCATCAATGCCGAAGGAAAAAAAGTCACAGACTACCCGACTCTTGAAAAAGCGACTGCCCGTGCCACGAAGGAAAACAATCTGCTGGCACCGATGTCTGATCTCAAAAAATTATTTAACCGAGATGACAGGCAGGCCATCACAGATGCACAAAAACGCATCACAGAAGTTGCAAAAAATAACCCAGAAGCAACAAGGCTTGAAATAGGACTTGATGAAGCAGGCTTGCCTAAAATCGACCTTTTGGAAGATGCGGACGGCAATCCTGTTTTAGATGAAAAAGGCAACCAAGTTCGCGGTGTGGTATTTGCAAAAAAAGAATACGAACTGCGCAAGGCACCTGGTCTCAGTAAAGACGACAACACCGCAGTAAAACAAGGCGTGGCGCTTCTCCTTCCAGAAGCCAAAAGAGTTTTAGGCATTCCAGCCCTCGCCGCCGGTAAGGGGTGGTATGGACGCATGCGAGATTTCTTGCAGCGTTCATTTGGCGCAAACATCGAAGTGTTTGGTCAACTCCTCGGAGCGACATCTGCCCGCACTCCGGTAGACACCAATTTCAAACAAGGGCTTGAAGCTCTAAAATTAGTTGCTCTTGGAAAATACGACGACCTTTTGCAGCGCTTCGACGCACATGTCATGGACATCAAGACAAAGGCAGAATCTGGTCAACTAAAGACAGAATGGCTTGCGAAAAACCCAACCAAGCGCGAGTCGATGTTTGTTCTCAATGATGAGTATCGAAAGGCAATCAATACCTTCAAAGATGTCCCTCTTCGTGAAAACGGAGCAAAATACAACGCAAACTCTCAAAAGGTTCTGCATGCTCTATACGGCATCTGGCTAAGTCAGACCAAGGGCCCAAAGACTCCAAACTTCGCAGGCAACCTCACTGGGCGGACATTGCGAGCCACCATCGATGTGTGGGCAGCACGCAACCTTCGCCGCCTGCTCTACTCGAACAAAATCAAAAAGTGGCGCATCCTGCCAGAGCAGGAGTCCGGTGTGAAATACACCGTGGACAAAGACGGAAACTATGGCGGCGACTTTGAATTCGGCCAGCGCATTTACGACGAGGTAGCACGCCAGCTCAATATGAACCCGGACGACCTGCAAGCCGTCATGTGGTTTGCCGAAAAAGATGTTTGGGAAACGAACGGTTGGACGAACACCGTGGGCGCCGAGAAAAGCTCGTTTGATAAAGAAGCCGGCAAGCTCAACCTGGACCGATACCAGATCGGCCTCACCACATTCACAAGCGCCGAAAATTTTGATCCCAAGGTGCAGGAAGCCGAGCGCATCAGCTTCCGAAACGCAGTCAGAAAAGTTCCCAACCTCGCCGTCTCCCGCATCACCGAATCCAGCGGCCTCTACGGGGGCACGCTGGAGCCGACTTTCGATGTCGAATTCAGCGTCCAGCGCGATGCCAAGATCGATTCGCAAAACTACCTTGAGCCAACCATCCGAGAAGCCCTCGCCATCGCAGACCGACGCGGGCAGATCGATGTGCTCACCTCGCTCGTTGTCGATGCGGACCATCCGAACGCACGGCCCATGGTCGAGGTTGGTTTCAAATCACCGGCCAAGCCCGCCGAAATCGACGCCGTCGTCGAAGCATTCAAAGCAAACGGCATCGACGGCTTCACTATAGCAAAAAACGAACGCGGCGATGTGCTCGGGCTCCGCTCCCAGTATGTGCCAGAAATCTCTGCCCGCTATGACACGCCAGACCATTTGGATCCGGTGAAGTTTGGGCAAAACTCAGATATATGGATGGGCAACGCGCAAACAGCACTTGCTCAAATTGAATCAATCGATAATGTCTCTTACAGAAAGGAAGGATATGTCTCCTCTGCAATCTATGGAAAAGAAGAATACCGAACCGTCAGCCCCGTTGACCTTCGCCGAAGCAGTGCGCAAACGGAACTGGGGCGCCGGAGATCGATCCTTAGCCCCGGATCCTAAGACCGACCGCGTCTTTATCACCACCACAGGCACCACCGATCCAAATTGGGAGCCTGGTGAGGAAGATTGGAAACGCCTCGCGGAGCTTTTTCGCGGGTAGAAATATTTTAATCCAACCCAACGCCCCGAGCCAAAAGCCGGGGCGTTTTTTTATAACCCCCACCACTGCTCCGCCTCGCGGCGGGTGACGCAGTTTCCGTAGGTCTGGTAAAGCAGTTTGGGGCTTTCGTGGCCCATCTCGAAGGCCGTCTTCGCCGCATCGCGGAATTGCGCCAGGTGGTAGCTCGCAAAAGAATGGCGCAGGCAATTCGTCGGCCAATGCAGCTTGCCAGCCACGGGCTCCACGCCAATCAACCGGCACGCCTCCTTCGCCAGAGGATCCCATTTTTTCTTGCTCCACCCCTCCACCAGCAAACCCTCCCCCGCCGGCATGTGCCGCTTGAACGCCGGCTGGATCGTGATGTTCCGCGGCCGCGCCGCCCAGCCCTGCTTCGAATCCTCCGTGCGGATCGTGATCTCGTCGTAGTCCCAATCAAACGCCGAAAAGCTCACCGCAAAAATCTCCCGCGTCCGCAACCCAGCAAAGCCTCCCGCCACCAGCCAAACCCGAAACCACTCCGGCCACTCAGCCGCCATCAGCTTCCGCATCTGCGCCGGAGTCAGAATCTCAAGCCGAGCCCCCTTGTCCTTCTTCGGCGGCGCGTCGGAAAAAGGATTGTCCCGCACGATGGACCGCATCGTCGGCGAATTAAAAAAATCCCGGCACACGGCAAAGACATTGAATCGGCCCCGCGTTTTGAGCGGCAGCCGGTCCACCCAACGCCGCACCTCCACCGCCTCCAAATCCTGCGGGCGAAACCTGCCATACTTTTCCGAGAGCATGACCAAAGCCCACTTGAGCTGGCGCAGCGTCACCGGCTCCACCTCCACCGACTTCTTGGCGAGGAACTGCGCGATGTAGTGCGCCACCGATTCCCCCGACTCCGCCTTGGCCGGAACCTTGCCCGTGTGAGTCAAGGCAAAAACCAATTTCGCATGCTCCAGATTCGCCTCGCTCTCGTCCGAAAAAAACATCCGCCGGCGCGTCCCCCCATTCAAACTCTTCGGAACATCGATAACCCAGCGGCCTCGGCGACGATCAAATTCTGGCAATAAAACAGAGATATTCATCAGTGACACTTTCGGCCTTTATAGTGACATGCGGTGACACTTTTGCAAATTCATTGATTTTTTTCCAAAATCATAAAACGCCCGCAAACCCGCTCCCAGCCTATCTCCCCAGCCATCTTCCATCCCTTTCTTAAACCTTCCAAAATGGCGGAGAGGGTGGGATTCGAACCCACGGTTTTGAAGTGCAAAGTGTCACCGAAGTGTCACTATTGCCATTTTTTGCACTTATCTATACCTAAATTGTTGATGAAAACTTCGGTCCCGTGGGTTGGCTGGTTTTTGAGTTTTGTCACAGATTTGTGATCTTTTTGGGGTGTCAGTTGACCTGTTGAAAATTGATTTGGGGGCGGTTCATCAGGCTTTGGGCGTGGGGGTGGAGGTAGGCGACTTGCTGGGGCGGCGTGGCGACGGTATGGAAATGCTGCTCTTGCACGGTGCCGTCGAGCCAGCGGGCTCGGAGGATCTGGACATAGTTGCCGTTGGCGGGCCAGCTGTCGCGGTAGCAGCGTTTGAGCTCGAGCACGCAGGGGGTGACGCCGACGACATCGCCATTGAGATCGATCATGGCGCCGCTGGGGGCGCTGTGAATGCGGACGGTGCGGTCGCTGAACTTGGCTTCCCACTCGCGTTTGCTGGCTTCGACATCGATGGTGCTGCGGGTGGCGCAGCCGCTTAAAATCAGGGCCGCGAGGGCGAGGTGGTGGAATGATGTTTTCATTTTTGGGGTGCCTGAAATTTTTTGAGCTCTGCTTGGCTGGCTTGAAATTTATGGACTCGGTAGGCGCGGCCGGGGGCGATTTTTTCAAAAGCGGATTTGACATTTTCGGCTTCTACTTGGTTGTCCATAAAACCAAAAACCAAGATGACATTGTGCCATTCGTTCATGGCTGGGCTGTATTGTTGGACAATGCTGACTTCTTTTTTTTCGACGGGATAAAACAAATACACAAGCAGGACGATGCCTGCGGCGATCCAAAGAAAATCATTTTTCATAGCGGGGTGGTCAGGTCGTGGATTTGCGCCGTCCACCCTTCTGGTAGCGTGCGGTCTCGGGAGTTGAGGATCCACCACCGGAGGTCTCGGTGAAGGGTCGGATCAAGTTGTCCTGGGGCGTGGCGTTTCCCGGCTCGTTCATCATCCAGCGGGGATGGTCGGGCATGGCTTGGCCTGTCTTGGATCTGCGGTCTTCTTCCATCATGGTGCGGATGGCTTTCTGAACCATCTTGGAAAAATCGGTGGGGCAGAAGGCGTTTTCTGGTTTTGCGTTGTGCTCTTCGACCATTTTTTTCAAATAGTCGTGGAGCTCTTTTGGCATCGAAATATTCACTTTCGAGGCGCCGGTTTTCGTTTTCATATTCCCACTGGTAGCACCAAATACCACCGAGTGCAAAAATATTTTTTGGCCCGCCGAGCTAATGTTTATGGGCGTGTCAAGTGTTTTTTTCATTAGATGATCACCCCAGTTTTATTTTTTTTCTTTACCGAGTAGCACCAGTTTTATTCAGTAGCACCCATGCAAGGTGCATTTGTAAAAATCTCGGTGAGCATGCCGGACGAAATCTACGGCTTTCTCAAAACGAAAAGCAAAGCGGGGGGAACTCCAATCAGTCGGCTGGTGGCTCAAGCGGTGGGTCGCATGGCGGAGCGGGAAGCCAAAGCGAAAGCCAAAGGGGGGGCGAGGAAATGAAGCCGGGATATGTGAAACCCAAGGAGGCGGCAGAATACCTGTCGGTCTCGGTGGCGACGCTTTACGCGCTGAAGGGCGAGGGAGTGATCAAATTTTACAAGCTGGGGGGCTCGACGCTGCTGAAGGTCTCGGAGCTGGATGCGGCGGTGGAGAGGGGGGTGCAGGAATGAAACTCTGGCACTGCATGGCGAATGGGCTCTTCGGGCCTTTTGGCGACTACATCTTGGCGGCGACCCCTGCGGAGGCGCGGCTGAAATTTTTTAGGGAACACAACTGCACCCCCACTCGGGTGGTGCTGGAGAAATAATATGGAACACGAAGTCATAGTGCGCCAGTTGCAGTTCGCGTGGGAGTTTGCCTGCGCTTTCGGGCCGGTCTTTGGATTGGCTGGCATCACTTGGTGGGTCACTAGCTGGGGGAGGGCTCGATGAGCGGCTGGGCGGCGATCTCGTTGGCGGTGCTGACGCTGGGCAGTTGCTGGGCCAGCTATTGCCTCGGGCAACGGGACATTCTGATTCGGCTCCGCAAGCTGCGGGAGAAGGAAGACCGTTGGCGTGAGTGGGATGCGAACAACTTGGAGGATTTTGAGGATTAAAATTATGAAACTGAACATAACGACAGGAAAACTACAGCGGGCCCAGCGGGTCTGCTTTTATGGGGTGGAATCCGTGGGCAAAACCACGCTGGCCGCCAAAATGCCGCAGCCGGTCTTTCTGGATGTGGAGAAGGGGACGGCGCACCTGGATGTGCCGCGGCAGGAGATCGGGTCTTGGGCGGAGCTGCTGGAGGTGGTGCGGGAGCTGGCCTCGGGGAGCTACGGCTACAAGACGGTGGTGCTGGATTCCATCGATTGGGCGGAGCGCCTGTGCATCGACGATCTGAAGGCGGAGAAGAAGATCAAGTCGCTCGAGGAGATTCCGTATGGCAAGGGCTTTACGATGGCCTCGGAGCGGATGGCTCGTTTTCTTAACGATCTGGACCGGCTCATCGATGCGGGGATCCATGTGGTGCTGATCGGCCACGCTCAGGTGAAGCGGGTGGAGCCGCCGGATCAAGTGCAAGCCTATGATCGCTATGAGCTCAAGCTCATCAAGCAGACGGGGCCGCTGGTGAAGGAATGGGTGGATCACCTTTTCTTTCTGAACTTCAAGACTCGCATCGTGGAGTCGGAATCTGGCAAGGCGAAGGGCCGCGGGGGCAAGGAGCGGGTGCTCTTTACAACCCATGCGGCGGCTTACGATGCCAAGACTCGCTCGGAGCTGGCGGATGAGTTGCCGCTCGAATACGCGAGCATTTCCTCGCTTTTCGGGGGGGTGAAGGCTCCGGTGGTGGCTGCGGCTGCGGCTTATGCGGCGGCGGAACCTTTGGAGACTTACCTGGAGCCGCATGAGGAGGCGGTGAATGCCTGGCTCTTGGCGAAGGGCAAAATCTCGGAGGGGCAGACTTGGCGGGATATGCCGCCGGCGCTGCGGGACCAAGTCTCGGCGAGGCCGGAGGATTTCGTAAAAGCCGTAACGAAGGCCGCGTAACGATGACTCTTGAGAGGGCATGCCGGGAGGCTTTGGGGGAGGTGGGTGATTTGTTTCACACCAAAACCTCCCCCGAGGGGTGGCTCAAACGAAGGCTGCGGATTGAGACCTACTCGCCGAGCGATATCCGGGCGCTGCCTCCCTACCTCTCGGTGACGAGCTGCGAGGAAGTGAATGCGGCGTGTGACCGGTGGCTGGCCTCTCGAGGGAAGCTGACAGGAAAAGACTACGCAAAACACATCAACAAAACACATCATGACATCTAACATAAGACACAGCATGCTGCCGAAGCTGGCGGCTTGCCCGAAATACACACCGAAGCCTGGCGATGCGGGGCCAGCGGCGCAGCGGGGGACGGTGATGGATGAGGCTTTTAGATTGGGGTTGCAGGGCGACCGCTCGAAGATCGACGCGCTGCCGGCGGAGGACCGCCCGGCGGTGGAATGGGCGGTCGCCCTCATGGAGGACTACAAGCGGACGGGGACCATCGAGGCGCGGGAGGAGTATCTGGCGATGCATACGCCGGGAATCGCCCACATCGGGACGGCGGATGCGCTGTGCGAGAAGTTGGGATGGGTGGCGGACCTGAAGACGGGGCAGCTGCGGAACTACATGGAGCAGCTGGCGGCCTACGCTTATGCGATGATGCACAGGACTTTTGAGCAGGAGTATGCGGCGCATGTGCTCTACTGCGACCATCAGGTGGTGAAGAGCTATCGCTTCACCTTGGAGCAGGCGAAGGGGATTGTGGAACGCATTATTGCCGAGGTGAATGATCCGGCAGCGGAGCCTCGGGCGTCGGAATACTGCGGGTGGTGTGCGAATTACGATTTCTGCCCTGCCGTGGTGAAGCCTGTCGAGGAGGGCTTGGCCGTGATCGCTGCGGAGTCCCCTACCCTGTCGGCGATGCTGGAGCGGGTGATGGAGTCGCCGGAAAAGCTCGGGCAATTTGTGGCGCAGTGGAAGGCCGTGGAAAAAGCCATCGCCGAACCGGCTCTGGAGGCGCTCAAGGCGATGCTCGAGGACGGCCGCGAGGTGGATGGCTGGAAGCTCACCGAGGTGAAGGGCCGCGAATACTTTGATGTCGAGGGGATTCTGTGGGTGGCGAGGGAGACGAATGCGCCGGTGGAATCCATCATCCTGGCACTCGGGGGAAAGATGTCCGGCAAAGCCTACCGCGAGTGGGCGGCTCAACTGGGCAAAGAACCGCTGAACGCGCATGTGCGCACCGGATCGACGACAAAACAACTCAGACAAGTGAAAACAAAACAAACCAAACAACTAAACTAATATATGGATAACGAAAATAGATATGTGAACGAGTCGGGCCGCTACCTTTGCAAGGTGAAGGCGCCGGGGAATGGCTGGATCGGGGTGTCGGGGAGCGGGAGCGAATTCATTCGCATTCCATTGCTTGTGACCGATGCGGGCTCGCAGGAGGGGCGCGAGATCGTGTGGAGGGGCTACCTGACGGAGGCCGCGGCGCGGAGGACGATCCAGACGCTGGACGATTGCTTCGGCAAGAACTGGGACATCAAGTCCTTGGCGAGTGGGGCGGCGAGCTTTGCGGGGCAGATGGCACGCATCACCGTGGACTCCGAGGAATACAACGGGGAGACTCGGCACAAGGTGAAGTGGCTGAACCCTGCGGAGATGGCTCCGAAGAACGAGGTGGATGCCACGGTGATCGAGGCGCTGGCCGAGCGGGTGGCGAAGATCGACCGGGGCGATGATGTGAAGGCGCCAACGAAACCTACGCCCAAAACCTCGGACGACATTCCGTTTTAACCATGAGGGGGATACTGGAATTCGACCTGCCGCAGGACGAGGCGGAGATGCGCTACGCTCAGTCGGGGCTGGATGCCTTGCTGGTGCTGAACGATCTGGACCAAGAGTGCCGCTCGCTTGTCAAGCATGGGGCGGGAGCTTTTGCCGGCATGGATGAGAAGACCATCGAGGCCGTGCGGGCTTGGGTGGTTGGGGCCTCGCTGCGCCGCAACCTGCCGGACCTCGTATGACGATCCTTGCCCTCGACCCTGGCACGACGGAGACGGCGTTTGTCCTGTGGGACGGGCGCCGGATCCTTGAGGCCGACCACCTGCCGAATGCGGAGATCCGCCAAATCCTCATCGGCCGCGAATATGACAAGTGCGCCTGCGAGATGATCGCCTCCTACGGCATGGCGGTGGGCAAGGAGGTCTTCGAGACCTGTGTCTGGATCGGGCGGTTCGTGGAAGTGGCTCGGGTGGAGCCGCGCTTGGTCTACCGGCGCGATGCGAAGCTGCACCTCTGCCACTCGCCCAGGGCAAAGGATGCCAATGTGCGGCAGGCGCTCATCGACCGGCTGGGGCCGCAGGGCACGAAGAAGAACCCCGGCCCGACCTACGGCATGCGCTCCCACCTGTGGGCGGCGCTGGCTGTGGCGGTGTATGCGGGGGATGTGAAGGAAAATTAATGTGGATACTACCAAAGAATTTACAGCTATCGAGTGGTGCGCCGGATACGGCGGGATTCATCTCGGACTTAAACGAGCAATCCCAAATCTGCGCGTCATCGCTTATGGCGAGATCGAAGGCTTCGCCTGCGCGAACTTGGTTGCAAAAATGGAAGCGGGACTCTTGGACCCAGCACCTCTCTGGACGGATATTAAGACCTTCCCATGCGAGGACTTTCGTGACCGAGTGGACCTCCTTGTGGCCGGTTACCCCTGCCAGCCATTTTCCGCAGCCGGAAAGCGACTCGGCACAGAAGACCCTCGCCACCTCTGGCCACACATCGCCAGATCAATACGAGTTATTCGACCTCGACTATGCTTCTTTGAGAATGTCGAAGGACACATCTCCCTCGGACTCCGAGAAGTCATTGGAGAGCTGGAATCAATCGGTTACAAAGCGGCGTGGGGAATATTCAGCGCGGCTGAAGTCGGCGCACCGCACCAGCGCAAGCGGGTCTTCATCTTGGCCTACGACCAACGCACGAGATTGGAAGGATTCTGTCAATTCAGTTCCGCCATCAGTAGGTCAGACTCGAGGTCACAGCCTTGGAATGGCTGTAGCGGAGAAGAATTGGCCTACGACAGCAGCGCGGGATTACAAAGGAACATCTCCCAATTACTTAATGCGCAAGGATGGGAAGAGTCGAGCGGATCAGTTAGCTGTTGCGGTGGATTTGGAAGAACAGGTGAATTGGCCCACCCCAACGGTGCAGGAAGCGGGCAAGATTGGCAATCAAGCCAATCATGGCCAATTAGCTTTAAGCAATCACCCCGCGATTCGCGGAGAAGTGAATCGGGACAAATACGACAAGGGCAAGCATGGCCTTCCCGCCCCGGCCAACCCCAGCACGGATGGGAGCCGCCCAGAGTCGTGGGCAACGCCAGAGTGCAAGAACCATGTAGGCTATCAAGTGGATCGGACAGGAGCGATGTGGCCACGGCTTGGGAGTCAAGTGGCAGGCAAGCTCAACCCTCGATGGGTGGAGACGCTGATGGGACTGCCGGTGGGCTGGGTTATGCCGAGTTGTGCGTCACCTGTGACAATCGAACCGACGAGCTACGCCTCCTCGGCAACGGAGTCGTGCCTGCCACCGCAGAGCGAGCTTTTCGCGTTTTAATAGAAGAACTTATTTAATGCAATACCCTGAGAAAGAGAGCGCCGTCGTCGGCTATATTAGTGTGGCTGGATTCGCCGGCGTGCCGAGGTCGGCGATTGTGGACCCCGATAGTTTTGTCTCGGTGCTGAATGGCGTTTACTACGCCGCGGCGCACCGGCTGCACTATGCCAAGAAGGCCACGACGGGCACGACGATCCTCGAGGCCATCGAGCGGGATCCGTTTTTGCTGAAGGTGGCGGAGCGGACGGCGCAGGAGTCGGGCATGGTGTGCTGGCGGGATGGCTTGGTGATGGCGGACTCGTCGCTGGCTTACAACCCGGCGGGTGGCGCGGTCGTGTCGGAATACCTGGCTGACATCGCCTCGGCGGCCGCGCAGCGCAAGGCGACTAAGATCGGTCAGCGGTTGGCCTCGGGGGATATGCCTGTGGCGGAGGCGCTGGAGGAGCTCAAGACGCTGGCGAAGCCTCGGGCTTCGATGGTGGGCGTGGAGATGCATACTTTTGAGGAGCTGTGGAGTTACAAGGCGGAGGATGATTCGAGCACGCTGGTGGGGAACCGCTGGCTGTGCCGTGGCGGGCAGCTGCTGCTGCTGGGGCAGAGCGGGATTGGCAAATCCTCCTACACTCTCCAGCAGGCGATGACCTGGGCGCTGGGGATGCCGTTTTTCGGCATGAAGCCGAAGCGGCGGCTGCGGTGCCTGATCGTGCAGGCGGAGAATGATATGGGGGATATGGCCGAGGTTGTCCAGGGCGTGATGTCGTATGTCGTCGCGCAGTCGAAGATGACGCAACGCGAGGCGGTGGATATCCTGCGGGAGAATGTGATCGTGGCGCGGGTGACGGCTCAGACGGGTGAGGCGTTCATCGAGGTCATCCGCGAGCTGATTGCGAAGCACGGGCCGTTCGACCTAGTGTATGGGGATCCGTTGCTGTCTTTCATCGGCGACGATATTTCCCAGCAGGCGGTGGCAAGTCACTTTCTGCGGGAGCTTTGCAACCCGTTGGCGTTTGAGCATGGGTTCGCATGGGTGTGGAGTCACCACACGGGCAAGCCCCAATCGGACAGCAAGAGCCGGGCGCATTGGAATGCGAATGACTATGCCTACATCGGGCTCGGCTCAAGTGAGCTAACGAACTGGGCGCGGGCGATCTGCGTGTTGCAAACCACTAAACACGAAGGAATCTTCAAGGTTCTCCTGGCGAAGCGGGGCAATCGGGCCGCCGTAGTCGATAACCACGGCCACCCAACCACAGACATCGTGATCAAGCATGCCGACAAGGGATTGCATTGGGAACCGGCAGAACTCCCCGAGGAGACCCAAGAAGAGGGCAAGTCGCAGGGCAAGTCCGGCAGGCCGTCCGCACTCAACGAGGTGCAAGAATTTGAGATCGTGACCATGCACGCCAATTGGCCAGACAACACCCGAGGTTTTTATTCTGCCGCCATGAGCAAATACAAGGTCTCTCACGACACCATCAAGCGGGTCCTAGACAAGAACACTCAACCACAGAAAGCCGCCGCCTGACTATGTTTTTCCTGCCTCCGCAAAACCTCCGCAAAACCTCCGCAATATTCCAATTCTGCGGAGCATGGATGACCTCCGCAAAATTACCTCCGCAAAATCCCCCTAAGAAGGGGGGATTGTTTTGCGGAGGAGTAATTTTTCGGAGGGGTCATTTCCAACCATCAAAATCCGCAAAATAGATTATGCGGAGCAATAATATGAACCACCCCAAAAAACCTATCGACCCATACATCGGGTGCCAAGCCTGCGGCCGCGAATGGCAGGACCACCCAGGCATCTCGCACACCTGCCGCATGGCCTCCGACCTAGCCGACTATCTCCGCTGGGCGCTCAACCACATCGAGCCGCCCGAATACAACCGCGATATCGGCGAGCAGGAGGTCTACTTCCACTCCCTTGAGGAAGCCCGGCGACTCGTCGTCGAGGCCAGCAACTGGTAGGCTCGCTTATGAAACCCAAACGATCCGCCAAACCCGAGACAAAGCACAGCATCGCCACCAAGCTGGCCGCTGATTTCCATGTCAGCGTCCAGACCGCCACCCAGTGGTTCGATGCCGGTTGCCCGATGGATTACGAGGAGGCCAAGGAATGGAAGCTCCAGAAACGCGCAGAAGCCCCGATCAAGTCCGAGATGGGGTCAAGGCCCAATAAGCTGGAAAAAGCCCTAGAACAGGCCGCTGCGTGCGAAG
>Ga0315903_10008093_pt1 | contig 12997 bp, 7 predicted proteins | sample LakEriMetagenome_7_FD_203524 | JGI IMG/M metagenome (GOLD analysis project Ga0315903, IMG submission 203524) | Freshwater fungal communities from buoy surface, Lake Erie, Ohio, United States - Buoy 2 MA119 | ecosystem: Environmental > Aquatic > Freshwater > Lake | place: USA: Lake Erie, Ohio...
CAGAGGAATCTTGTTGTGCGGAATAAGCACCGTCGCTAGTGTTTGATACTTGATACCGATCAACAGGAAATGCGCCGTTAGCAGTCACCGCCGCACCAGCATTACGCTGATCGATCACCATTCCCGGATTGATAATGCGATTTCTAAAACCAAACCCACCGCCACTATCGTAAGCAGCAGCTAGTTCTGCCAGTTCTCTTGCGCGTGTCATGGCTTAACCTCCGAGCTGGCTGTTGGCCTGCGCTGCTTGATATGCCGATACGACTTCAGGTGTCCATGCTGTATTACAGATCGCCACCACGTTAGCGGGTTGACCTTCTAAGTCTTGCCCCGGTGTCAAAGAAGTCCTGTGATACGTCTGTGTCAGTACCTTGCCATCTTCAATGATGCGAGTAGCTTCGCGGTATAGCACGATGCCGTTCTCTTTTACGGTAATTTCATCAACTACGGTTTCTTTGGTAATCATGTAAGTCTCCTGTGTCCGTCTACGCTAGTCCGGCGTAGATAATTAAACAAAATAAAACGCCGATAACAAAAACACGGAATTGTTTGCTATGTTTGTATTCGTAGCTTCAGTTGAATTGGCTGCGCTATCTATGAACATAAGTCTGAAATAATTTCCTGATCTACCAGTTTCAACAATTGCATATTTCTGTGTGAATGTCACAAATCGAATTTCTACTGAACCAGAAAACTGGTTTGGTAGCCCAACAAAAGGCAAACCATCAATTTGAAATCGACCAGTAGAGCTACCTTTGCTTGTCAGCGCAATTTCAGCTTCCGCATAAACAACGCGACCAATTTTTGTATATTTTCCAAGCTGTTCACTATATGTAATACCAGTCGTTCCTCCAGCAAATGAAACAGCAGGTGTCCAAGTACCTTCCTCATAGTCATCCAGCGTATTCGCATTAGACGATGCTGATTGCGTAGCAGGGAAGGTGATGCCTGTGCCAGACTGAGATGTAGCACCTTGTAGAGCGAGTGTCGTACCAAGTCCTACAGAGCCTACCTGAGTTCCGCCAGCCGTTAGACCTACCGTATCCGCACCAGGAGAGTAAATACCCGTATTCGTATCGCCATCGAAAGAGATCGACGGCACCGAGGCCGAGCCAGCAGCAAAGCGCACAGCACCAGCATAGGTGCCACCGGTTGATGCAGGCACCATGTCAGCGGTGACGAACGACTTGAAGGCGACGATCACCAGCTCATCGTTCAGCGCTGCGCCCACTGTCAGCACCACGCTGGTGCCGTTGGTTGCGGTGTACTCGGTCTGATCCAGCGAGACACCGTTCAGGAACACCACGATGTTGTTGACCGTGTAGGTCAAGGTCGCAGCATTGGAGTCGCTGCCCGAGAAGGTGGTCTGGCCGGAGGTGGCGACGTACCTAAAGCGCAAGAAGCTGACATTACCTGCTGACGTTGCAGCAATCCAGCTCGCACCGTCGTACACCTTCATGATGTTTTCAGATGTGCTGAAGTACAGCGCACCAGCTACCAAGGCGTTGCCGTCGTTGTCGAGCGTTGGGTTGCTTGCCTTGGTGCCGAGGTATCGGTCATCGAAGCTGTCGAAGGTATTGGCCGCTGAAGCCGCAGATGCAGCCGCAGCAGAAGCAGAGTTCGCTGCATTTGTTTCACTTGTCGCCGCATTGGATGCGCTGGTTGCAGCAGCAGATGCGCTGTTAGATGCATTGGTCGCGCTGGTCGCAGCATTCGATGCTGACGTACTGGCAGCAGATGCGGAGCTGGCAGCGTTAGTCGCTGATGTGCTGGCATTGCTGGCCTGCGTTGCCGCCGTGCTGGCAGAACTGGCTGCATTAGTAGCTGACGTAGATGCTGCGCTTGCGCTGTTAGCGGCATTGGTAGCCGAGGTGCTAGCGTTGGATGCCTGAGTCGTTGCCGTGCTGGCCGAGCTGCTGGCGCTCGAGGCCGAGCTGGATGCAGCCGAGGCAGACGAAGCTGCGGCTGTCGCGCTGTTGGCAGCGTTGGTGGCATAGGTCACCGCATTGGCTACATCGGCAGCGCTAATGCCTAGCGTTGGGTCACCGTTGGCATCGAATGCCAGCGTTTTGTTGGCACGATCTACCGCCCTCGGTAGCGTCATGTCAATTGTGGTCGGGTCTGTCTGCGGTGCAATCAACGCACGTTGCAGGCCTTCGGCATTCTGTTGGTTGAAGATGGTCTGCTGATCCAGCTCATCGTTCAGCGTGTTGGCGAAGAAGTCGCCGCCGGTCACGAAGTCAGTCGTGCGCGAGATGGTACGGTTGCCGACAATAGCAATCTGCGTCGCACCTGTCGGCGTTGCAGTCAGCGTCACAAAGCCTGTGCCGTTGCTGTTGATGGTGACTGTGTAATTGGTAGTCAGCGTCAGCAGCGTGTCATCGCGGTACACCGCAATGTCACCAGCAGCTAAGATCTCAAACGTGAAGTTATACGGGCCGGTGCCGCTTGCGGCATAGACCACCCGCCTTGTCACATTACTAATTGGCACGCCCATGGTTTAACCCTTCCTTGTCAAAATTGTACTAGCTTAATCTGGTTTGTAATAGATGCCATAGGATTGACGAGCCTCGCCAACCTCTATGATTTTGTCTTGAATTTCAGGGAATTCTGACATCAGTTGTCTTTTTGCAAAGCCCATGAATTTACTGTGTACGCCTTGAATCATCTTCTGTTTCTGATCCAGCGGCAGCAGGTCATACCCTGGCATTTGCATGGTGTCGAGAATCGTCTGCTTGGCTGCAGTTTCCTTGCCATATATTGTCAGCAGCCGGTTGTATTGCTCTGGCGACAATTCAATGGGTGATGACATTGAGCCTGCACCTTCGCCCAGGGTAAATGATGTCTTGCGGTCAGGCACACCAATCGGTGAGCCGATCTCCACCAGCAAGTCATCCACCTCAGAGAATTGATCTGGCGACACCCTGGTCGGCAGCACCATCTCAAGTGGGTTGCCCTGGCTGCGCTTCATGGTATCGCCCCACAGGTTAAGCGCATCAGGCACAGACTCGCTGAAGTAAGGCAGGCGGCTGCGGTACTGGTTGAATGCTTCGACAAAACCACGCACGCCCATTGGCAGATCTGGACTGGCCTTGGTGTCCTTCCTAGTCGGATCTAGCAGGCGATCAATGGCTGCTACCGATGAGCTGTATGCGCCACCAGGTGAGCCGCCAATTAGGAAACCACCAAACTGCTTGGTTAGTCCGTTGACAATCTTCTCGCCATCGACCCGGCCAGACTCATTGAAACCGATCAGCTTGCCAACATCAGCGATACCCTGCAAATAGGGCTGCTCTTTCAGGTACTCATACAGACCATAAGTCGCGCCAAGGAATACCTCCTCAACCTTGCCAGCATCTGGCTCATGTTTGGCATACTCGGCATAGTCAGCAGCAATGGCCATCAATGCGCCAATCGGCTCCATGCCTTGGAAGCTGTACCATTTGTCGCCCAGCTTCATGCTGTAGGGCTGCCAGCCCGTGCGCATCAAGGCATCGCGCTCTTCTTTACGCTCTGGCCCGCGACCGGTCAGGTTGCCTTCTGCAGCCCAGAAAGCAAAGCCTGCCAACACGGTTGAGCCCAGCGATACCTTGGCCATTGCCATGTCGCGCTGCGGGCCACCGGCTGCAATCTCCTGCCGCCACCGAGATGACAGCGGAGCAAACGGTGTGCGCTCCACAACATTCAATCCAATATTTGCCGGTGTCTTAAAGAATGGCACGATGATCTTGCCAACTGGGTGATTGAATACGCGCTGCAGTGAAGCCAGAGCTGGTGGCAGATCTGCCTGGAAAGTGCCTTGTTTGGCAAACTCCATCGCAGCCTCATCCAAGTCGCGTGGCGGGTTGGCCAGCAGATCCTCGGCTTCCTTGGTTGCCCGAGCAATTGCGTCCTGTTCATTCATGCCAGATGCCAGCGACTCGCGGTAGATCTTCTTCGAGCGGCGCGTTACCTGCGCATTCATCTCCATGCGGTACAGCACGCCCTTGAAGAATTCATCTTCAGTCATCAACGCACGACCAGGCAAGGTGATCGCCGTGCCGTAGTAGTCCATGCCCTTGCCAATCCAACTATCAGGCTTGGCACCTGTCATGCGCTGCAAGGATTCGCCCAAGCCTTCCATAGGGGCGCGGCTGAGTTCAACCTTGCTGGCAATGTCGAGCTGTGGGCTGTTCGTTTTCCACGCCTTGGAGGCCAGCTCAAAGCCTTCCATGATGGCATTGCGCAGCGACAACGTCATCGTCAATGCTTCGTCCAGCTCAATGCGCTCGGCCTCGCTGCCTGGCACTCTGTCGCCAAACCAGCGCAGCCCAGGTGGCAGCTCTCCGGCTCTTATCTTCTGCGGCAAATAGTTGGAATACAGGCCAGCCACCAAGCGTTCGGGGATCTGGTACAGACCGAATAGCGAGTTAGAAACAATGTTCTTGGCGTGGGTCACAGGCGACGATAGCAGGCCATTGATCCAGGTTGTCATCCATACGTCTTTGACACCTGACATCATCGACTTTTCTACCAGCGCATTCTTGGCTGCGCGACCCTCCAGCGATATGTAAGACCGTGCCAGATCGGTCAGCGCGTTGTCGCCACCAAACTCATCCAGCACCTGGCGCAGTGCCTGCGACTTGCCATCGCGTGGCATACGCATCACAGCCAGCGCTCGAGCCGTTTCAGTCTGGATGCCCTTGACACCCTTCTGCACCAGCCCGTGGAAAGCAATCTGCTGACGTAGCGCCAGCTTGTCCACATCGGTGGCCATGCCAGAATCCACCAGCTTGAATAAACGATCTAGTTCAACAGCGCTCGACTCCAGCACCTGCAGTGCCTTGTAGGTATCCACAGCGCTGGGCAGCATCCCGCCATCAGGCGTGGTTAGCCTGGCAAGGAATGACTCGCTAATACCGCTGGCTTCTGCCTTCTGCTTGATCTCATCAAACGTGACGCGCTGGGTCTTGATGCCAAGCGCATCAGCCACGCCACCAACTACAGCGGCAGCGTCATCAGTCTGGTAGCGCGATAGGTTAAATGGCTCAACCGGCACACCAGCGGCACGCTCTGCGGTGGTGGGTGATGGTTTGCCCTTGGTTGCGCCAGCAGCCTGGCGGGCCTCTGTGGCCTGCTTAACCTTGTCAGCCAATGCCTGGTCAGCTTCAGGAATAACGGTCATCCGACCGACCTTGCCAGCCTCCGGCAATTCACCTGCTGGCGTTACATCGCTCAGTATCCGGCGGCCAGCGCTGGGCTCTGCTTTGGTGACTGCTTTGCGCAGGATAGAGCCAAGACCAGCAACCTGCATCCCGTCCATGCTGGGTGAGCCAGGATCACCAGCCAGCATATCAGGCGACTCTGCAGGCGCTTCTATTGGGAACGGCTCAAGCGGAACCTCACCGGTAGCCGGTGCCGCTGGGTCAGGCAGGATAGAACCTAGACGCTGCTCAAGTGAGTTGGCCATTATTCAGCTCCTTGTTCTGGAGCAATGGCGCTCCCTTTTACGATTGAGCTTCTTGCTCTTGCGGTTCTTGTTCTGGCTGCATTGGTTGTTGGACTTTTGCCATTTGCTGGAATAGATTGTTCTCCACCTGGCGCGTTTCCAATTCTGCTGCCTCTTGCTGCGATAAGTTCATCTAACTTACTCCTATTGACTTCAGGCCGTTCAAACCAAGGCGCGTTGCCACTGGAAGAAACTCTGAAATTTTTTGGAACAACACCTGATTTTGGATCTTTTATTGCCGTCAACATATCACGGTATTCTGGCACGGTAAACCTATATTGTTCGCCTTTAGAGTTGTCATAAATAAAATATGGCCCGGCATCATCCACACCATATTTTGCCCCGTAGTCATACATTCCGTATTCGCCTTGCTTGGCCGTCACACCCTTAAATGGCTGCGGCACTCCAGCGGCTTCACGCATGATCGCGTCAATTGTTCCGTGGCTAGCTTCTTGCTGTGATCCAGCAACCCATGTTTCCCAATGATAGCGACCAAGCGAGGCATCGCCTTCGCGGCCAACCAATCGGTACGCTTCCTTAAGGCGCTGCGCCATCGCTCTTTCAATTGCCTCATACACAAGCAAACCTTTGGCACCATATGTAATTTCGGAAAGTGCGGTGCCTGCAATTTGAGCGCTTTCTTCCACTTCTTTTCCGTCTTTTTTCTTAACCATTCTTTTTTCAGAACGGCCATCCCACAGATTCTTACCAGCAAATCTTCCATCATCCCAAAGGTTTCTTAATTGCACCCGATCAATCACAAGCACATCAGTGCGGCCACTGACAAGCAACGTAAAACTTACAACCTTATTATCAATACCGACACCTGTTCCGATCTTTGCAAACTCTCGCCTAATTTGTGGCCCGCTCATATTTGGGTTTGCCATCATTTCATGGACTTTTTGCAAGCCAGTAATTCCATCAGCATCCTTAATTGCCAACTTTGTTAAAAAGTTTTTGCCAAACGCATTAAGGTTATGCATTGCGCCAGAGCCTGGTTGACCAGAACCCTTACCAGCAACGGTTGATGCCCAATTCAAATACTCATTCAAATCTGCTTTATCAAATTTTCCAGATGCTGCCTTTTTTATAAAAGGTTCAATCCCGCTAATTGCGTCCATAAACAAACCTTCTTGCACATATGGGCTTACACCGCGAGACAAGAACGACCACAAAAATAGTTTGCCAGTAGTAACTACATCAGCTTTGCCAGATGTATATAGCTCTTTAAATTGTTCTGCGTTTTTAAATCCTGCGCTTGCGTCATCAATTTGCCCTTGCGTCAATTTACGCAATGGTGCTGCTAAATTTTCTGGAGACTCAAGAGCTTTAATTGCTGCGTATGGAGGAACTGGAACTTCGTCCGTTTTAAAAGCATAGCCAAGTATTTTTGTCCAAGAGTCTTGCGTCAGTATTGGATCTGGGAATTTATTAAAAATTACATCTAAGTTTTCAATTTGCTTGCTTACATTTTTTTCATTAGTAGCCAAAACAAGCAATGGCTTGTCTGGCATTTCAAAATTTAAATCAGCAACCTTAACTCGTAGATCTTGCTCAACGCCAATCTTATTGCCTGGCTTGACGTTAACGCCTGGTAGCAAATCAATTTTTGGCGTTAGCGGATTGCCAGCCCCACCGCCAGGGGCGACATCCATCAAGCCACCTGTCTTGCGCAAATAGCTTTCAACCATCTCGCCAGCTACTGGTGCCAATGCCTCGCCTGCAGCCTTTACGCCGGTCTTGGCCATTGCCACACCAGGCACAACATCCAATCCCTGCAGCACGCCAGTTCCGTAACTCAATGCAGCTTTGCCATACTCGCCCGCCTGCGCAGCCTCTCTTGCCTCACCAGCAGAGATGCCTGCCTCCTGCGCGGCAAGTGGAATGACAAACGGCGTTAAATCTATCAAGCCAATACCTAACGGTATGCCAGAGCTTTCGCCACCAAACATCGTTTCAGATAGTTTGCGTGCGCGTGCATTGTCCATGCCTGTATTATCAATAAGCATCTGCTGCATACCGCTAACCATATTTTGACGCATTGTCATATCTTTTGGAATGACAGAGCCTACAACGCCAGCCTTCTGATCTTCCGCAATCCTGCGCATGATCATTTCTGATTGCGTTGCCAATGGCATTCTGCGCATCAGCTCGGCAGCCTCATCAGGCGTGGTTGGCGCTTTAGGTAGGCCAGCACCAGCAGGCGCATCAGTGCGCGTCTTGCTTGGCCCAGCAGCTAGCTGCACACCTTCTAGGCTTGCTTCCTCTGCTGCAGGCGCTGGCTCTGTCGGCATGGTAGGGAAGTAACCTTCCACCACCATGTCGATATACCGCTGCTCAATTGGGCTGTATGCCATGTCACATTCCCTCAGATACCGTTATCAGGCGCTCAATCTCTTGAACCTGGCGCAGCTTTTTCGGATCATTGCCAGCCTTTTGGCGTAGTGCTGGCAATGTCTGTCGATTGATTGGGCCAGTAATCCAATCGCGGTCTGGCTTTGCTCGACCAGACTTATCCAGCACAAAATAATCCAGCGCTTCCTTGGCTTGCTTTGCTTCTGCCGTGTTTCGTTTTGCCAGCAGTTCGTTTTCCATTTTGTCGAGTATCTGGCGCTCTGTCAGCACCTTGCCTTCATTGGCAGCCTCGGCCTCAATCTGCGCAGCTCTAAGTTTTAGCTGTTGCTTACGCTTCCATTCCTCGCTGTTTTTGTCTAGCGATATTACAACCCCAGGCTCCACCGGAATGCCAGCTAATTTACTCAGGCCAGTATCCAGCGTGCGCAATCCATCCTTATTTTCTGTGCGCAATGCTTTCAATAACGTCAGACGCTGCCGCGCATTCAGGCCTGGGATTTTGTCTAGCTGCTCTTTGGTTGTGATCTTATTGTCGAAGATCATGCCGAGCGCGTTGTATTCAGCCAGTGGATTGCCTTCTCCTTCTTTCTCCGGCTCAAGAAGATCTTTTATCGTTCCAATAGGAAGCGACCCAGGCGGCAAGTCCATCACTTGTTTAATCAATGCCTGGCGCTTTGGATTGTTTTTATCTTTGATCGGATATATCTGCTCAAGCAAATTGATTGCTGTCGCCTCTGCTGTGCGCTTTTCATCTTCGCGCTTGCGCCTTGCAGCTTCTTCTCTTTGATTGGCTGCAAGCATATAGCCAGAAACCACCTTGGCATATGAATCCATATCGTTATTAAACAGATCATTCAAGATGCCGCTCATCTTCCCGACCTGCCTTAAACGCAATTTCTCTAGCGTCGCTGTTGTGTCACCAATATATTCATCAGATTGCAAATGCTTAATCACAGCATTTGTTTTTGCCGTGCGTAGCGCAACTCTAAACTTTTCGCTGTATTCTTTTTGTATGCCAGCATCACCAATCAAAATTGACTGATTGACGATTGCTGTCTGAATCATTCCGGCAAGATCATCAACCGATCTTTGTTGATTATTTTCATCAAACCAATATCCTCTGGATACAGCAGCTTCAAGCAATTGCATACTGTTATCAAAGTCTAGGTCAAACTTTGCAAGGTCTGTTGCTTTTCTGCGTTTCTGCTCTGCTTCGTATGCGGCATTTAATACTGTGTTGCCATGAGTTGCCATCGTTGCACGAAACTTGATAGCAGCCTCGCCATCAATTTGAGCCAGCGACTTGGCATAACCATCAGTAACATTGGCGATTTTGGCAGCAACACCCTGCGAATCGGCTTTACCATTCTGTACATCAACCAGCAATTTGGTTAGCTCGTTGCGGCCTTCCATCTCAAAGTGGCCGGACAATTGCAACATCCTAGCTTTTTGCAATGCCTTGCCGTATACGGTTACATCACTGCCAAGTTTGCCAACACCAGGGATTGCAGATGGCAAACCCTCTTTTGCCAATTGCAGTTGGTCATCAGTAATTGGATTTTGTGCGGCAAACTGTAGCGCTTCTTCCTGTGCCATTTCCCTTGCCACACCGAATACTGCCTGCGACATACGATCAAGAATGTCGCCCATCGTCGCAGCACCACGCGCCTGCTCACGGGCCGCCACCATGTAGTCAACCTGCTGCGGCACCACGCGCTCCATTGGCGCACCACCAGGTGCTGCTATTTGAACCCCACGCGATTCGATTCTGGTTACCATGTCTACCCTCTGTATACAGTCTGGCCAAACTCAACCGCACCACGGGTCAATGTAGCGCCAGCCAACAGGCCACCCGCCTGACGCACTGCTGCACCTGCTTGCTTGTACTGACCAGCCTGACGCTGTGCTGCAAACGTATTGAGGAAGTTCTGATACTCAGTCGATTGCATCATTGCAGCCGCATCTTCAAAGCCAAGCACTTTTGCCGTCAAGGCATTGAGATCCATAATGCCAACATCAAACATAGTGGCACGCACATTCTCTCGCTGAACCGCTGCAACACTGCCCTCGCCGAATGCCACACCGCTAGCAGCAGCTCGAGCCCGAGCTGTCGCATTTACTGAGCGCAGATTCTTCAGCAATTGGTTGCCAGCAATCTGATAGTTGCGTGATTCAATCTCTGCCTTCTTCAGCATCCGGCCAGATTGGATCTCAGCGTATTGCTGAGACATATCTGCCCGCACTTCAGCAACGGTCAGGTTGTCTCTCGCCTGCAATAGGTAACCGGTCTGCTGCTGGATAGCGGCGGCCTGCTGTGCCTGTGCTGCGCCATAAGCAGAGATAAACCCTGCGGCTGCAACGACTTGCCCACCACTTGGCATACTGCCAAAGCCGCCGATAGTTGATCCTCCGGCTGCGGTGGTAGTGGCTGCCATAGATGGATCAGTCGCGCTGATGTATTGTCCTGGTTGAGCCATGTCTATGTTCCCGAGTAAACGGCCACTCTGTAGTCAAGGCCTAGTAAGTTCATCTTCAATGGCAAGTTCTGCGACACCTCAATCGACTGCTCACGGCTATAGCCCAGCACGCCATTGACCCGCTTGATGCCGGTGAAGATCGGCTCAGGGTCATCCAGTAGCGGATTGTCCAGCAGCCTGAATGCCACAGGTTGGTTATTGATTACTAGGTTCTGCGTATCCTCTAGTACCGCAGCAATCTCCACAATGCGCTTCTTGAACGATACTCGGCTGCCGGTCTGCAGCTTAATCTCCACGGGCATGGTCTTAACGTAGACTGTGATTGGCAGACCAACCTCGTAGCTGGTGGTCGATGCTCTGTCAAACGTCACCGAGCCGCCACCGCTGACAGTCTCATCCGACTGTGGCACGCCATCGGTAATGACATCTAGCGCCTTGCCAATATGCGGCAGGCCAGATGCGCTGGCTGCAGCGCCACCAGTAAATGCGCAATCTGTATACAGATCATCCTGGAAACGCTCAATAAAGTACCTTGTTGTGCTATTGAACACGCGCTTGGTCACACAGTAGATCTGCGTCACATCCACGCCCACATCAATAAATTCACCGTCGGTGGTGTACTCAGATGGCGAGGTGATCTGCTGGCTGCGCATGATCGAAAAGACTGCCATGCTGCCATCATTGGTGTTGGTCATCAGCAGCAGGTCGGCTTCCTCGGTGCTGGATGCGCGACGCAAAGCAATCCTCTGCGGCCCTTTCAGCAGGTGGCCAGACAGTAGCGAGATCCGCTGGGTGATGTAGGTCAGCTGGGTGTCGCTAAACAGAAACTCATTGAGTGACTTGCCCTGGCGCTGAATGTAGACCGAGCCAGATTCGACCGATTGCACCCGAGTGCCAGGCTTAATCCCATTTCGGCTGACGTTCTTAAACGTAAACGACAGCGGGGTGATCGGCTCAGTACCCTGCTGCGGCACAAAGAATTCACCGCCAGTAGTAAAGACCTGAAAGTCACGCGAGCTAATGATGTCGGTGATGACGTTCAAATCGTTGGTGTCTAGCGTCGCCTCGACCGCATCATCGTCCAAAGACTCGAATGGTACAAAGTCAAAGAATAGCCCGATCTTGCTGCCCCACACGGTTGATGGCCGCGACTTACTGCCGCCAAAGTACAGCCGACCCTCGTGGAATGTCACGCTGCGTGGCCAGCCTCTAGCGCTCGACCAGACATCCTCGTAATTGTGTTCCAGTTCCCAGCGACCAGCATCAATCACCGTGGTATTAAAGAATGGGTATTCGGTAACAGCTTCGACCACCGTTGCAGATATGTACCGAGTAATCCTTGCCCGACCCTGTGGGCTGGCATTGACGTACTGGTTGACAGATTCTACTGACCAAGTGGTAACCAGATAATTGCTTGTGCCGTTTGGCGTGACAGTCCAAGGCGTGTCTACCGTCGCAACCTTGGTGCTGCCGACATAGTCCTTGATAATCCTAATTTGCCCCGATCCAGTGCCGCCAGTAATCGTGACATACATGCCGTTGTAGATGTCATCAGTGGCACTAGCCGTTGATTTCAGCGTGATGGTGGTACTGGTGCCGCCTTGTGCTGCGCCGCTGTCATGGTTGGTCGCAGAGGCTGTTAGCGTGATGTTTCCCGATACCGCAGACGGTGTCAGCGTCGAGCCGATGTTTGTATCAAATTCAATGTTGAATGCGTACTTGGGGATGCTGTCAAAGGTGATCGTGGTGGCCGTCCAGGCTGTGTCGCTGGTGCGCGTTATGCGCACTGGCTGCAGGTCAGGATGCACCACAATCAGCGTATCAGCCGACTGCGTCCAGCACATATCGTCAACAATGCTGCTGCCGATGGTGGTGGTCAGGTAGTTGTTTCCGCTGCCATTGATGTTGGTCTGTACTACACCATTCTTGATGATATACATGCGGTTATGCGTAAAGCACAGCATGTAGGAATCATCGACAGAAAATGAGAATGGCACCAAGCGCACGCCATTGCCTGCAGAGGCAGTGCTGGTATTGGGCAGCTCAAGAATATGCTTTAAACCTGGGCGACGGCGCAGGCCACCTTGTGGCTGGATCAGGACGTTGGTCGCCTTGGCCAGCGCGTTACCGTACTGCTGCAGATCAACACGCGCACGCAGCAGCGGGTCAAGTTCACCCGTGCTGAAGTTTGTCGTGAAGTCAACGAAGCGCGGCATTAGTTCCTCACCGCGACAAGTGTGTAATCCTCAATCACACGCACTGGCTGGTTCTTGCCATCAATAACCATCGCCTGCCGGGCATAGCCACCGCGACCATTCTCTGCCGGATCACCCACAGCAATCTGCCGCCAGCGCAATGCCTTGTCGCCTTGCTCGGTAATTGGCTCCGCAATGTGCCAGGCCACCATGTATTTCAGCAATTGCACGAAATACTGTGGCATCGCAAATTCAGGGGTTTGGAATTGGTAGTCAATATAGACTGCTTCCAGATTGGTCAGCAGTTTGTCGCCCTGGATTTCCCAATCGACGCTGAGAAAGTTACCAATTGCAGCAGAATCACGCACAGCGTGCGGATTACCAAGCCGGTCGCCTGGTAAAAGATACTCGTATTTCCAGAAACTTGTCGGCGTAGTGATCAGCCGAGACAGCGCAATCTTCTTCATTGAGAACGACCACGG
>Ga0315903_10008096_pt1 | contig 12994 bp, 31 predicted proteins | sample LakEriMetagenome_7_FD_203524 | JGI IMG/M metagenome (GOLD analysis project Ga0315903, IMG submission 203524) | Freshwater fungal communities from buoy surface, Lake Erie, Ohio, United States - Buoy 2 MA119 | ecosystem: Environmental > Aquatic > Freshwater > Lake | place: USA: Lake Erie, Ohio...
AAACTGACATAGCAATTTCTACATAGTTCAATAACTTGTTTGCGGTGCGCATCACAAGCTATACAATTTAGAACTGTGAACAGAAGAATACGCATAAATAGTATTTATGGCAAAAGGCATGGCTAGAGCAAACATTGATTTTGCAATCACTCACACGAATGGATCAGACACTCACGTCGCTCCAGCTCAGACAAAATATGTAGCAGGCGCGGGCGCGTCGGTTTATGTAAACGGACAACCTGCAATTGTTCTGGGAGATTCGATTGCTTGCGGTGACATTGTAGTAGAAACATCAACGAAAGTATTCATCGGAGGAAAAGGCGTTCATCGTCTTGCCGATAAACTGTCCGCCCACGCAGGTTCATACTCTCCATCTATCTGCGCACAAGCATCGACGAATGTCTTCGCAGGTTAACAGATTCCATCCTTATGTAGCATACCAACAAGATCATGATAGATTTCATTCGTGATCTCTTGTTGTTCTTCAGCTACATTTGGACCTACGTGACCTGACATCGTGATCGGATGAATTCCAACATCGTCAAACACAATGACCTCACAGTCATAATGGAACTGTATGACAAAAAGGAAGATAGTCCCGCATGCTTCATGCAAGCGTAAGTGATAGTGAACGTATTTGAAGTCCTCTTCGTTCATAGAAGAATTCCAAGAACGTAATCTTCCTTAAGTTCTTCTTCGGTCACGCCGTGTTCTTCCAGGAATTCTTCGCGAGATTGCTCTGAATCTGGACCAACAATCAGACTTTCAACAATGTGATCGCTGACTTCTGACTTTGGCACGAAACATTCTAACGGAGCATAATGAACATGGTTGTATCCGTTGCCTTCTTCATCCTTTGCTTGAAATAGCATTACGTCGTCCCCATACTTATCATATAGAGCGGACAGGATTGAAATGTATTTTGATAGTTTCATTTGATCGGAAGTTGAACCGTGGCGATGAGTACTGTAGTCCCTTTGAGACTATTTAATCGGTCTTGCCAAGTAGATTCCATGACTCCTGGTTTCTCGTCTTCGCATCCAGTGATTCCGACACTGATGCCATTCTTTTCAAGGAGGTCTTTAATCGCAAATGCTAGGCATGACTTTCCAGTACCAGCACGACCGTGGATTTGTATTACAGGGATATGTTTCATTGCATTTGTTCTAGTTTGTATTTCTCAATAAGCTGTTCTCCGCGTTCGATTGAGACGCGAATCCAAAGAAAGTATTCTGGGCTTCCTGTAAGCATTGAACAGCCTACATCGAAATAAGCAAACGAACCTGCGAAGGCATCTCGTTCAATGAATGATAGATGAAAGTTTCTTGACTTAAGGATATGATCAAGGACCCAAAAGATTGGCTTTTCAGTCGGCTCTCGAGTCCATTTGCCATCAAGCATATCTACATCAACATGAAACGCATGCTCAAGGATTGCTTCCGATAGCAACTCGTGCGCGCGGTCTCGCGGAATCTTGAATGCTCGCTTTCTCATACCTTGTCTTTCAGTAGTTCAGCTGCCTTACGAAAATCTCCAAGGAAACTATCGGTGTGTCCAATTACTCCGTCTCGCAACATTGCAAAGCAAGGAGAACATAGTGGACCATGAAACCTACCATCACTTGACCTATTTGTGCAACCACGAACTAAACAAACTCGAGGCTTGATCATTTCCTTGCTTTGATCACCAAACATTCTAAAGACAGGTGTGTTATCATGCTTGTCGTCGTCAACCCATTCAACAAGATCGGGCCAACGGAAGACAGGCGAATTGAACTTTAGTTCTTTGCCCAGCTGATCGTCAACTGCCTTTGCACGCGACATCGATTCTCCAATGTCATACAGGCAATTCTTGACTTGATCAAGTGTAGGAAGATTGTAGATATCCTCAAGAGATCGAATCTTGTAGACTCGTGCACCTCTACGTTGGCAATGATAGTTTTCAGGAACACTCATTTTCTTGCTTTCAATGTTGCTAGGTCAACTCGGTCGCAATCGTCAACACGAGCTGAGATGTTATCTGACAAGTGAAGAATCCATGCCTCACGTGTAAGTGGAGAAACAGGAGAACCCCATTCACGCTGACCATGGTGAGACAGAATGCAGTGAGTTACCTCGTCAGTAAATTCAGTAGGCAACCCAAGGAAAATTGCAATCTTATTCCATTCAAGCGCCGATCGTTGAATGTGGTGAATCTTGCGGCGGTGGTCGCTAAGCTTGCATTCTTCAGTGTCAGGATTGAAATCATAATCCCAAACCTTTCCGTAGTCGTGATAGAGTGCAGCCGTAAAAAGAATGCGAGGATTCAGAGACGGATGAATCGTCTTGAAGAACTCATACTGTTGCATTGCAATTGTAGCTACCTCATAGGTATGCCGAATGAGACCTTCAACACCGAAGTGGTGTGCCCGCTTAAGGTGAGAACCTGAATGAGTCAGAAAGTTCTCGTCCCTAAGAATAGGAACTGCAATAGAATGGCAATCGTATTTTGTCGCAAGATCGACAAGTGCTTTTCGGTAATTCATGTTAGTAAAGATTTTCGCTATAAAGTCTGCCAGGTGCTGATACTTCTCGAATGATTTGATTCTGTTCCTTTGCGACAACCCAGGCTTCTTCACGAGTCAGGAAGTCGCCAAACTGATCAACGAATCCTTGCTTACAGCCAAGCCACCAATCAATGCCTTCGGCAGCATCCATCTGAGATTTCATAATCAAGTCATAATGGCGAGCACCAGTTACGATGCGACCTTCCTTCATCATTGCAGCACAGACGATACGACGTGGAGCCTTGGCATAGTCAGGCTTCCAACGGTCCTCGCCAAGGAGGCCTCCGCACAGCGGGCAACCCAACTGTGGGAGGCTCCATTTGTGACCGCAGCAAGGATAATACTTCATTTTGAATAGAAGTGCTTTAGAACCTTTCCTGCATACTCAAGGTCTGGCTTGAACTTAGCAGAGTCAGCAACCGATTCGTATGCCTTACGCATTTCTTCTCGAAGAGCTTCGGCCTTTTCCTTTAGTTCGTCCGCAGACCAATTTTCAGGATGCAGCTTAACTGACATACACAGATCATGCAGCTCCGGATTGAATTCCTTCAGCACGACAGGATAAACTCCAGTCATGAAGAACATACGACCGCATTCGGCAAGACGGAACAGATGGCTAAAGTTCTTTGGAGAGAACCCATGCTTGTCAAGCTGATTCTTTCGCTTAGAACCAAGGAGACCAGTACGTTCACCAAGTGCAAGCCGCATCTCGTTGTAAAGATATCCTTCCAGAGACTTGAATAGCTGATCAGTATTCAGAAACCGTTCACGTTCGTCCAGAACAAGAACCTTGAAATCCTCGTCAAGCATATTGAAAGAATCAAGTGGAGCAAACAGACATTCCAGAGTCTGAGTGTTTGACTTAGTCGCAAGCTTGAGGAACTGAGTAAGTTCATGCATCACGACGTCCTTTTCAGCTGTCTGATTCACTTGATTGTCAAGACGGTGGAAACCGTAGACATAAAGAGGATCAGTATTCATGAAGACTCCGCGTTCATCAACGTCAGACGCTAGAGTAGACATTCCATAGAGATGGCTTCCGCCAAGATATTTACAAAGTGTTTTCATTTAGTAGTTTTGAGTCAGAGTGAACTTTTGCGATACTTGTTTCGCTCTTAACGAACGAAATCTTTCCAGTGTCAAATGCGCGAATAGACGCATTACACTGTTTCCAATAGAGATTAGTTTTTGATTTGACTGGGTTTATGTGTTCAACGATTCCAAGAACAACATCTCCTGAACGATTGAACGCTACAGTGTCGCCAACAGCGAACTTTTTGAAGCTGGTGTCATTCTCTTGTGTATCCTTAGACCGTGGCATTTTGTTTGTTGATTCGATTTGCAATCATTTGCGGAGTTACTGCAAGTTCGTATTTGAAAGATTCTTCGAAGATGATTTCCTTATTCTTCCAGATCTTGACTTTCGTGTAAGGAATGCCAGATTCATCTTCATGAGTTTTGGCTTGCCATACATAAGGCTCGCCTTTTACTCGAATGTGTCTGACTTGCTTTTTCATAGGCAACCTCCTACGTGTCGTTTTGTTCCAGTTAGTCTACGAATATGATAGGCAAGATCATCAGCCGCTCGATTCCATTCTTCTTGCTCGCGCGCGATGTAATCTTCTCGTGAATACTGACCTGTGTAATTCGGGACGTGATCCTTTGCATAATTCAGTTCAGATTCAGCTTTTAGCAAGCGGAGAATCTGAAATGCTACATCTCTAGCATGTGGTTCAGAACAACGCTTAACGTCTTTTGCAGTAAATTCCATAGAGAATGATTTCAAGTATGAGCCAACAGAAAAATCCAGAAACGAGAATTGTGTCGGCAAGTGGCATTAGAGCATTTCTGGAATTTGAATGTCATCAACCATCGTGTCAGATTCAGTGATCACCAGGATCAAGTACTTACCAGTGTAAGTGTCAAGTTCCTTCAGCAGATCATGTCCACCGACCACTGCATTATGTTCCCACTCTAAGATAGTGTATTCAGAGTAAGCTTCCAGGATGTATCTTGCATCAAGGTTACCAAGACCAAGCGACTTGTAGACCAGCGCTTCAGAAGCCTGGGCAAGAGTAAGCGGCTTGTCAGCAATGTAATACCGAACGAAGACATTAGTTCCGTTAGAGATCTTCTCATTGATCATTCCGCCAAGAGGCGAACCGTGATGATGATACTCAGCCTTTTCGTCAAGGCAGAGAAACTCATAATCATCATAAAGAAGGTATCCAGAGAAAACGTGCTGTTTCATGTCAAATAAATCTACGGTGCTTGCAGTGACCGCCAGGCTTCGGGTTGTAAACTTGTCCTACACATCCAGACTCCGCCCAAGAGCCCGTCGATGGATTCAGATACTGGTCAAACTTTTGAATCGTTTCACCAGGCTGAAGAGGACGTGATCTTTTGAATCGTTTTGAGATATGAGGTTTCATGATAGATTAGGAAAACATTCCGAAAGGACTGCGATGATTTGCCTGAGAAGGAACAGACCTACCGCTCTGATCAAGATAAATTGATCCATCAGTGCTTCGATAAATTAAACCTTTCCGTGATAGCGAAAGGGCAAGACGACCAATTGCTTGAACGCTAGTGTTCAGAAGATATGCAGCAGTCTCTTTACTTACATAACCCTTATGAGTTTCGCATTGGACTGCATCAAGCAAATCTGATTCTCGTTGAGTTAAGCGCATTAGGAAACTTTGATGACTTGAGTTTTACGGAAGAAGGCGATACCGAGGAATCTCCAAGTGGTCACTTCACAGACCTGAGTAACGCTCATACAATAGAGAAGACCTTTTCTTTCTTTTCTGGAAAGCTCGGTTCCGTCATAACGGCGTTTCCGCTTGATGATATTGACTTCTTTGGTAATCATATGAAAAGAGGAGTTGGCGGGAGTCCTGGAATTGCTTCCCTCAGAAAGGACTCCCGCCGTTGTACCCATCACAGACCTTGCGGGCCACCGCGGGTCCAATCGACTTCTTTCAGACGATGATAGGTGCGGCCCAGAACTTTGTCATTTTGATTGGAGGCGACGATCCAACCGTTCGGCTGGCGAGTCAGAGTCCAACCCTTACCGAGGCCGTTCACGCCTCGCTTGAGAAACTTGCCCAGAGCGGCGAAGGCATCGACTGCTTCCACTTCGACCTCGGTCGGCTGCGGTTTGCCAGTCTTCGGATTGTGCGCGACTTGCTCGACGATGAACTTCTTGAACTTGATTTTGGTTTGCATATTGTTATCGGGTACGAATAATTCTACCACAAAAAACACGGTCTGTAAATAAAAAAATGCACAATTTTAAGAAAAAATGCATTTTTATTGAAAATCAATCAGTTACGCAGATTTTCTAGGAATTTCCAGCCAATCTGTGACGTCAGAGAGTATGAGTTCTAGGTCATTCGTCTCCAGTTCCCAATCGGCCGAAAATCCAGTTTTCGTCAGAACATAAACACGCGATCTATTGTTCGGTAGAAATTCGATCTGAAATGAATCTCCTGTCTCAAGAGTGATTGGCATTAAGTCGGCATGAATTTTCATAGAAGTGTTACTACTGATTCTCCGCCTCGAATTCGGCTCTCTATTTCTGACAACACCTTGAGTTTGAAATCGACTCCTTTTCCGTCAGCCGTCAGAATAGAGCGGAGAAGAGAAAGAGTCTCGGCCTCTGAAATTTCGGATTCAGATGTCAGCCATTTCGACGTAGATAGTTTGTTATTTTTCATCATCAATGATTTTCACAGTTACATCAGTTCTTACTGGAAACGATTCATCCCAGCTTACGTTAATTCGATTCATCCAAGATTGCCGTGGCAACTCCTTTGCATAGTGTTCAATCTGTTTCGCAACAGACTGCGCATGATCATAGAGATCTGCTTCTGAACATTCGGACCAGAAGTCTAGGTTAATCTCAATCTTGAGTTTCTTTGTCATGTCGTAATGAAGTCTATGGGTTCGTTAAAAATTGGATCACCTTCCACCTTTTCAAAGATTCGTCTTCCGTGGTGTTTCCAGTCATGCTTGCATTCAAGCCATTCGATGAAATCAATTCCCCAGCCAGTTTGTCCTGACGAAAGACTCTCGAAGTATTCAAACAGAAGCTTATTGAACTCTCCTTTAGCTACTCGCCCAACCTTTGTTGTTTCGTTCACTTGAACGATAGTTCCAATCGGAGCCGTTTTTGCATAGAAGGAAAGCGCATCATCTTCTGCAATTGTCGTGTCGGGATAATCTTTCATTTCGTTCTTAGTTTCTCTTTTGCGACACAATGTCGCTTTTTGTGTCGGGATATGTCCATCCTTGATCCAAGTATTGCTTTACGCGAAGATCAATGATTTCATCAGGCTCGTCAAAAACAAGATCATGTAGTTTACCGTTCGGACAGCGAAGCTCAACAAGTACTACTTTGGGTCCACTCGCTTTTTGTGGAGCAAGCTTTCGAGTACTTAATGGTTTTCGTTCGGGCTTCACTCAAGTTCAGCAGTGAATTCATTACCGTCTTCGTCAAAGAAGAAACATTCGCATCCGCGAATTGCTGCTCTAACCTGGAAGTCACAAGTGCAGTCACCAGGAACAAATCCTTCTCCAAACATTTCTTCGCACCAAGCGTCATACGCATCTTCCTCACCGCCAGAACCTGGGTCTTGTGGACAGTCATCAAATGCAGATAATACACGAATGAAATCGTCTCTATCTCTGCAGACGTAATCTTCATAGGTTTCTGCATCAGCATCGCCATGCATGAACTCTACTCGAATGACGTACTTATTACGGTACTTTGGTTGGATCGGTGTTAGTTTTACTTTCATTGTTTCTGTTTAGTGTGGAGCGTCGTCCCATTCTCCAGTTATGCCAAGTCTTGCTGACATTCTGTATTGGGCACCTGGGATGTATGTTTGGCTACGAATGAATAAAGGTTTTCCGTCAGCAAAAGAATGTGCTTTTTGGCCTTTGTGAATACGACGACCTTGCCGATTCCATTGTTCATATGTCAATGCAGCCTCTTCTTTTGTATCAACCTGGCTCATTTGTTTAGATCGTTTGTTTCTGTTGCGGTAAACATCCAGTGATGGTTATCTGGACTCACATGATTTGCTCGGACAAACTTAGCAAGTGATTTGTTAAAATTGAAGTAGGAGAAAGAATCGGCAAGACGAACTACATATCCTTCAACAGAATCATAATCCTTTTCTGACCAAAGAGAACGAATCTTCGACTCATCCCAGATACCATCATAAAGAACTGGCACCATTTCCAACTCAAGAATGTCACAGTATTGCTTTGTATCATCCCAAGACAGGCAAACATTTTCGTCAGTCCAAATGCTGAAAACATAGAAGTACGAATTCAGATCATCATACTTGATAGAATGGACAGCATAAAGATTCTCGCCGCAGATACGCCATCCCTTCGGAATTTCATATCCAATACGACCTTGTAGATTTTTTACCCAAGATCGAGACCAATGATTTCGACCGTCAATTGAACGAGCATGAATGTAATCTGAATAGATCGTCGTATTCTCGCCATCCATCTTCTCAGTAACGATTACTCGTTTACCTTCAAATTGTGAACATTCTTTGAGCACGCGGTCATCCTTTGAAGGATTACTCCACGGAAGATGCCATGACCGAGGATACTTTACGTAGTCAGTGTAAAGGTGAAGCATGTTTCCGTGCGCAAGAATCTTCTGAACAGAATCGTCATTGAACAGAGGACCCTTCATTCGCATTCCATTCGGAAGAATCACGTCACCCCATTTAGTGTAACGAACATCAGGATAATAGTCATCAGGAATGACAGCAGGTCTAGATGCTGCACCAATTAGTTCACGCAGTTCTTCACATGACCAATCAGTTGTCTCTGCAAGAATGTGATGCTTGTCACAAAGAGTTGCTCCATTGTCCATGTAATAACCGCCGTCCGAAAACAAGCGACGTTCTATGATATGATGGACCGAAAGATTACTTGTTTCAGAGCAGCCAGGAAACACGCATTGATGTCGATCTCGAATCAGACATTTCTCGCGAAATTCATCGCGTGTTAGTAGTTCTCGTTTCACGGCTGCAAAATTTTCACTCTATTACTTCCAAAGGAGTATTCAGAGAACCCTTCGGGTAACCCTTCGGGTTTACTTCTGTTTTCTTTATTGCAGACGGCTAAAGGACATTGGCCTTTTGGCGGACTGACATGTATGTATTTTAACATACTTCTGCTAGAATGTAAATCAAAAAATGCGAAAAGACAAAAAAAAGCGATCCAAAGACCGCTTCTTCTGAAGTAAAGAGATGAGTGAAATCAGAGTTTCATTCGCTAAGGATTCAGCTGCCAATGCATCCAATCAAAATCATAGCAAGTTCCTAGTGACATCCAGCCTGCATGATTAAATGCTTCTCGCATCTTTGCATATTCTGCCTTTGCGAATACCGCACGATTCTTTTTCCATGAGAGCTGATTTGCGGATGGCCAAAGATCAATTGCGGTTCCCCAAGCATGTGCGGACCATGTAGAACCACCACGCTTTTTTCGAACATTGAGAATACCGCCAAAGCGATCAATACCAAGCTCGCGAATTTCACTTAGACCGTATGCATCTCGAATTGCCTCAAGTGCGCCTGTAATGCTCTCTGCCGCAAGTTTATGACAAGACGTTTTCGTTACCTTCGATGAAAGCGACCAGTCAAGGCGCATTTCAAATGGGAGACTAATCGTAACTTGATTGGTTCCTGGAGAACCATACTTCTTGATCATCTGAGCGTCAGAAGGAGTCCAGCACTTAACTTTAAGTGGTTCTTCGATCTCAACTGGTGAAACTTCATCAGGTCTCCAACCAACGTGTTCTTTTCCAGTTAAGCGATAGGCAGCATCCTGCGTATCTGGACCCCACCAAGCATCATAATCAATTCCTGTCGGAATGATTGGTGGTCCGACGAGAGCAGCTTCTTTTTGAATGACAGCTGCAACCCAACGTTCAGTCGTCATCTTTACATTCGCGAACTTCGTAGCAAATTTCTTTGCAGCCGAAATCGAAAACGTGCCAAAATCTCCATCAACCTCAAGAGATGAATCTACTCGAGACTTCAGGATTTCTTGCGCAATGCGAATGAACTTATCTTGCATTACTTAGCAGAATCTTCTACGATTGGCGCGTTCTTTGGAATGATGGTGATTGAACCATCTTCGTTAACACGAACGTTCTCGTTTTCAGTTGGCTTAACAACGACAGTGCCGTCTGGATTTACAGTGACAAATTCACTTTCCTTAGGCTTGAGGTTGTATGTGCCATCTGCATTCTTAGTCACAACACCAACGGGCGTCTGTAGACCAGTGATTGCCCACTGTCCTGGCTGGCAAGACACGAGCATGAAAAGAGCAGCGATTGCTCCAATGATTCCTTTTCCGAGTTTCTTCATATTAGTCTTTCTTTGCAATGTTGATTGCTCCGATCAAAGCCATACCTACAGCAATGATGTGAGTAGCTAACTCTGGAGAGATAGAAACGCCTGCTGCAGTAACAATAGCGATAATACCTCTCCAAGTGGATTCTTGTTTAAGCGCGTTAATTAGGGTAGCCATGAAAGTATTTATTCATTTCTCGATTCGAGAAGGTCCGCAGTTTCCTGCAGACCATGAATAAACGCATTCACTTCTTGACGATACGGCTTACCGATTGGTGCCGCGCAACTGCTTAACGCTATTAAAAGAAGGCTACTAATAAGCACTTTCAGATTCTCGCATAACCAAATCATCATTCAAAACGGTGTTGTGCACGAACTCTAGAATTGCGTCGTATGGATCAGCATCATTCTTAATTTCGTCAAGGTAATCAGTTCCTCCTTCAGAGTATGAAGATAGCCCTTCGTCTGGAGTTCCAACGATTGCAGAATATCCGCAAGCAGCACGAACCATTTCACGCGCTTTCTCAAAGTCAATTTTGCTATCTCCGTAGTCTCCTTCGATGTGATGGAGAAACAGTGCAGCCTTTTCATGAACTGTTTGTGCAGTCAGAACCCAAGTGTCCTGATCATATGAATCAAGCTTAGCAAAACATGGCTGATCACAAAGACGATCAATATGCAATGTATTTGTGTTCTCATCAAACAGAGGCAGAATCTTTTTCTGCTTATTCTTAATCGATGACTTGCTTACAATCGTAAACGAGTGCGTCGAACTTGAGTTGGTCTCAAAGCAATTAGTGCGAATAGTTTTCATCCGTCGTAGTATTCGTGTTCTTCAAATGGAGCAAAGTTAGAGAAGATGAAAGCTTTGACTGTGTTCTCGGATTTAGTGTAAATCTTGAACTCACGAACAAATGTTGGCATGTCGCAATAGTCTTCGCGCGAGAAGTAACCAAAGATATCAGCAAGGAAATCCTCAATGTCTTCCGGAAGATCATCCGCACCGTGCTTGTAAACTTCGCTGACATCAGAGATTTCTTCTTCACGCCAGGACTTTGGCTTCTTTACGATAACCTTTGCCTTCGTAAAGTTTTCGATCGTTGCGCGAATGCGATCAAATGCAGCCTGGTCTCCAATGTAATATGCAGCTGAGAAAAGGAAGTTAACCTTTCCAACTAGAGAGTTGACTACTGATGAGCAGTCAGAAATTGTAAACTCGAGCTTACCAGACTCATCAACAATGAACGTCTGTGTTAGCTTAGCGTTTTCGTCACGTAGCGTGTTAAGGCTATATGCGTGTGTTGAACTCGAGTTGGTCTCGAAACAGTTTGTGCGTAGTGTCTTCATGTTGTTTTGATTTTATTTATTCCAGTCGTATTGAATGTAAAAAGCTGCTTACCAAAGGAGCATTTCATTTTCTTAAAGTGATGGTTTGAGTCAGGATGGAATTCATAGTCGCATACGACAGTTTCCTCATTCACATACCATTGCCCAATATGAACCTTTCCGTCAAGAACGGACTTGCCAACATTACGTTCAATGTCAGCATATCTTAGTTGCATCAGTCGCTGATTTGTCCAGTTAAGCGGCATGATGTATGTTGACTTTCCGTGGACCTTACTTTCATAAGCCGCAAGAACCATCATGAACAGAGTCATGCCTGTCTGGCGGCAACCAAGAAATTCATGAATCGGAGCTGACGTTTTGATATTTCGCTTAGCATCATAGAACGCATGAAACCATTTCATCTGATGCGTGTATGGTCCATAGCCAGTAGCCTGCCGATAGAATCTGTTGAAGAGAATGAGTTCCTTCTGAAGTTCCGTAAGATATGCTTCATTTGTTTCTGAAGCTTTTGCAATAACTGGAGCAAGCAGGACTGTTCCTGCAAGAGCAGCAATGCCGTTAATGAAGTTACGTCTTTTCATGTTAGTAGAGTGATAGGATTGTGACGTATGTTAAGATAGAACCAACCAATGCTCCGAAGAAAAAGATTGTCCAGTTGCCAGGTTTCCACTTTTCAGTGACATAAACTCTATCAGGATGTTTGGGACGTTCTTCAACAATGTCCGCCGACTTATTTATTTTGGTCGGATACATTCCCATGTTTCGTAAACTGATAATCGCATCAGCCTCGTTGAATGCATCTATTTTTCCAGAGATAGCTTCTCCCTTAAAATTCAGAGCTTGATATGTAAATGAAACTTGTGATCTCATAGTCTAACCTTTCTGAATAGATCACGAATGTCGTCGTGCTCCTTGATTGGAAACCGTTCATTTGAAGTCGATGTTCGCGCGACGGTTTGTTCCACAGCGTCAATGTAGAATGTATGTTCACCGTCATCACCTTGATAAAGGTCAAGCCATTGTTGAGTAGGTACTTGAGACTTCAGATCAAGCTGCTTAATCGCAAGGTTATCAAATGAAACGACTAGATGTCTGTTCTGTGCAAGCAGCATCTTCAGATATGTATTCTTCCAATTGTCAAGTTCGACTTGAAGCTCCGGAGAGTAATAGCCTACACCATTACCAAATGTCTTGTAACCCAGAAGCAGAAGCTTAGGAACAATGTTTCGAGCAGAGCACCATTCGATTACATCTAGACAGTCATCCAGATCGTGAACGCCCATGATCATGTGGAAAACCACATTTGAATAATCGATGTCCTCTGGAAGCATCTTCAGAGAGTTCTTGCCGCGATATGAAATACCGAGACCATAGATCTTCTTTGCTTGCTGATAACCTCTGATCTCGTCGGCATGCTTTTTCATGTGAAGCATGTTCACGGTGACATTACAAATGATACCGCGAATCTTCATGTCCTGAAGGAAATCAGATAGCCCTGGATGCGCTAAAGGATTACCTCCACCAATCGCAAGTTCAGTACCTCGCAGTTGAGAATTCCAAATAGAAGTAATCAGCTTAAGGTCACCGTGCTTACCTTGCTTATTTGACATCTCATGACAGTAAACACAGACAGCGTCCATGTCACAATACTGAGTGATCTTGAGGTCGCACGACTCAGGCCATTCGACATTTGGTTTTTCGTTGTCAGGCC
>Ga0315903_10008097_pt1 | contig 12994 bp, 13 predicted proteins | sample LakEriMetagenome_7_FD_203524 | JGI IMG/M metagenome (GOLD analysis project Ga0315903, IMG submission 203524) | Freshwater fungal communities from buoy surface, Lake Erie, Ohio, United States - Buoy 2 MA119 | ecosystem: Environmental > Aquatic > Freshwater > Lake | place: USA: Lake Erie, Ohio...
GACATTGAGACGCTGGGAAAAAAAGCAGGTGTTCCTTGATGAGTGGCGGTCACGGGTTGATGAAATACAGGGTAGTCCTGAGCGCACACAAAGCGTTCTTGACACTTTGTATAACAAAGCTGTTCAGGGTGATACCAAGTCAGCACAGCTATATTTGCAGGCTACAAACAGAATGGCACCTCCAACTGTAGAAGTTAAATCAGACAAACGTATCGCTGAGTTGTCAGACTCAGAACTAGATGAACTAATAGCTGCTGTGGCTGCCCGTGAGAAGCAGACACGTGCTCTGAAGGTTGTGTGATGGAACTGGAGGAATGCTCCAAGTGTGGCGAGGAGTACCCCTCCAATTGGGCGTACTGCCCATATTGTGATACTGGTGAACATCCTTTGCTAAAAATGCGAGACAACGATTAAATGAATCTTGACGAATTGTTAAATGAGCGTGAGTGGCGGTTATGCCGTGGACCTGATGACGCCGACGATACCGACCTTGTGGATGCCTTTGAGTATTTCTGCTCTAACTACTGGTACATACGCCACCCGGAACGGGGGCGTATCCTGTTTGAGATGCGTGAGGCGCAACGTGAGACCGTCTATGCGTGGATATCGTACCGCAACACAATAGTTCTCAAAGCCCGCCAGATTGGTTTCAGTACGCTTGCAGCAGCGTTTGCCTTCTGGGAGGTATTCTTTTGGCAAGACCGCTTTGAGGTCATGCTGAGCCGTACTGAGCGTGAAGCAGCAAAGCTTCTACAGAAATCCAAGTATGGCTACAAGATGTTGCCTGATTGGATGAAGCAACGTGGTCCAGACCTAGTATCCGATAACCAATTGAAGATGGTGTTTGCTAATGAATCTGCTCTTGAATCTTTACCTAGCGGTAATGACCCTGCACGTGGTGAATCGGTGTATCGTGTATTTATTGACGAGATGGCGTTTCTACCAAACTCTGAAGAGGCTTGGGCTTCTATCGAACCAATTGCCGACGTTGGCGGACGAATTGTATGTCTATCAACAGCCAAAGGTGAGGGGAACATCTTCCACCGCCTTTGGGTGGGGTCTCAGACCGGTACGAACGACTTCAAGGGTGTCTTCTTTCCTTGGTCTGCTGGTGACCGAGATGAAGATTGGTATGAGGTTAAAAAGTCGCAGCTTCCTGACTGGCAGTTGGCTCAAGAGTATCCTTCTAATCCTGATGAGGCTTTTGTTCGTTCTGGTCGTCCTGTATTTGATATCGACCTTCTAGGGTCTTTTCATAAAGAACAACCCCGCAGGGGTTTTCTTTGGGATGGTGCGATGCATGGGTCTGAAGGTCCATTATCGGTATGGGAGATGCCTAGTGGTGAAACAGCGTATTGTGTAGGGGCTGACGTTGCTGAAGGTCTGAGTCATGGTGACTATAGTTCGGCTCATGTAATTGATGCTTCCACAGGTAAGGTCGTTGCTACGTGGCATGGTCATGTTGAGCCTGACTTGTTTGGGTCTGATGTGTTGTATAACTTAGGGATGTTTTATAATCAGGCGTTGATTGGTGTTGAAAACAACAACCATGGTTTGACAACGCTGAAGGCGTTGCAAAAAACTGGGTATCGCAACATTTATAGGCAGCGTAGGTTGGCTAACCGCAGTCCTCAGGCTACGGAGATTTTGGGCTGGCGTACTACTGCTGCTTCTAAACCTTTAGCTATTGATGAGTTGGCTAAAGCGTTGCGTGATGATGATGTTGTGGTTGAGTGCGAGTTTACTATTGGTGAACTTCGAACATTTGTTCGTGAGGATAATGGGAAAATGCATGGTTCTCCCCATGATGACCGTGTTATGTCTTTGGCTATTGCTAATCAAATGCTAAAACATGTGTGGCTTCCCGAATACCGGGTTGAATCCGTAGCCCCTAAGTATTCTTTGGATTGGTTTTCGGACCATATTGTGCGTGAATATAAACCAAAGGTTGTGATTGGCTCGTATAATGTTCGAAATGTAACGGTTTAGGTACTTAGTATGAACTTAACTACCTGCAAAGAATGCTTAACTGTGTTTGAGTACGAGGATAAACTGCCTCGTCGTGGTTCTATTTGTTTTCGCTGCCACATTAAGGGTGTGCGTATTGGTTTTACGCATGGTAAAGAAGACTTTCATGGTCCCACAATTAAAGAACGCCAAGAACAACAGGTAAAGGACGCCATTGCTGGAGGGTACGACCCCCAGCCCGTCGGAAGTCGTTGGGTATAGCTCATGAGTTGGTGGGTTCCCATCGTCGTTGCAGTAATCACGGGCCCTGTTGTGGTCGTTCTTCAGCTGTTGCGTCGGGAAAACACCGAACAACACGCCGAATCACGAGGTCTACTAGAACATCTAGTTATCAAGATTGACAGAATGGATGACAAACTTGATACACACATGGACGACAATCACACACACAGGAGCAATCATGACATATTCTGATGCAATTAAACGAGCAGTAGCAACATTTCTTTTTGGTGCTCTCAGCACCCCCATTAGTGCTGCTGTTCTTGATGTTTCTGCTTGGAAAGTCGCAGCAGCCTCTGGGCTTGCTGCGGTTCTAAACTTTGTTTATCGCATTGTTGAGGCATACCTTGAAAAGACCGAGGAGGTCTGATGGCCCGTCCATCCAACGCTAGTGTTCTAGCTGATTATCGTAAAAGAATTACATACTCCCGCAAGTGGCGTGATGAGGAAAGTTACGATGATTTGTGGCGTCGTTTAGTTGATTTGTATCGTGGTAAACAACTTAATGATTTAACTGAAGAAGACCGAATGCTGGTCAACACGTGTTTTTCTACCATTAATGTTATTGCCCCTAGTGTTGCTGTTAACCATCCAAAAATTACGGTTGGTGCTCGCAAACAGGAAGATGCTGACCGTGCTGTTATTACTGAAGCAGTGATTAACTATTGGTGGCGTCATTTTGATTGCCAGAAACAGATGCGCCGTGCAGTGGATGATTACCTGATTATTGGTCATGGTTGGCTGAAAGTCGGTTATCGTTTTATTGAGGAATCAAAATATACTGATTTGTTAACTGAAGAGGATGCAGAGATTGCTGCACCTGAGGAAGGTTTCAACCTTGAAGCTGAGACTGTTGTGGTGGAAGACCGCCCCTTTGTTGAGCGTGTTTCTCCTTTTGATATTTTTGTGGACCCTGAAGCCACATCTGTAGACGATATGACATGGATTGCTCAACGTGTTCGTCGTCCTTTAAAGGATGTTCAAAACGACCCACGTTACAATCGCAATGCTCGTCAAGAAATTGAAGGAACTCATTATTCTCGTTGGGGCGAGCACGAGGACCGTGCACGCCACAATCGTCAACTAGATGAAGCATTTGTTGATGTATGGGAATACTACGATTTAAAACGTGGAACTGTTGCTGTTTTCTGTGAAAATGGAAGCAAGTTTCTTGTGGCTCCCACAAAGATTCCTTTTGGTTTTGGTCATCCATTTGTGATGATTCGCAACTATGATGTTCCCGACCAGTTTTACCCCATGGGTGAGCTGGAGGCTATTGAGCCTTTGCAGTATGAGTTGAACGCTACTCGTACGCAGATGATGAATCATCGTAAGCGTTTCTCACGCAAATGGCTGTATAAAGAGTCAGCTTTCGACAATGATGGACGTAATGCTTTGGAGTCTGATGAGGACAACACGCTTGTGCCTGTAATTACAGAAGACCCACTGGGTTCTGTTATTGTCCCCATGCCTGCTGTTGTTAACCCCCCAGAAATGTATTCTGTTTCTAACTTGATTCAGCAAGACATTGACCGTATTAGCGGTGTTGCAGAGTTTATGCGTGGCGGAGCTAGTGAAATTAGCCGTACAGCTACAGAAGCTGCAATTATGCAGGACGCTATGAATGCTAGAACTTCTGACAAGTTGGCAGAAATTGAACGTGCCATTTCTTTGTGTGCTAAGCGTTTGATTGCTTTGGCTCAACAGTTTATGACTGGTGAACAAGCTGTTCGTGTAGTTGGTTCTTCTGCTATGCCTATTTGGGTTAACTTTGACGCTGACTATATTAAGGGCGAGTTTGATTTTGAAGTTGAAGCTGGTTCTACACAACCAGTGAACGAATCGTTCCGACGTCAGATGGCGTTGCAGATGGTTGATGCTATGGCTCCTTTTGTGGGTGCCGGTGTTGTTGACATGGCTGCACTTGCTCGTCACGTATTGCAGTTTGGTTTTGGTGTTAAAGCACCTGAAGCGTTTCTTGCTGCACCTGCACCCATGATGCAGGAACAGCAACCACCTATGGGTGAGTTGTCACAAGGTCTCCCAGGTCAATCAGGATTACCTGGGGAAGAAATGATGATGGAAGAAGAAGTTCCAACGGGTGGCATGCCAATGCCTAGTTCGATTTCGCCACAGATGATGGCTGCAATCCAAGCCCAAGGTGCTTCTTTGCCCAACACCATGTAACGAAAATCCTACTTAGTAGAGCAACCTTTTACGGACTCTGGAGAACATCGTGGAAAACGAAATTATTGAAGACGAAACCTCGGAACCCATTATTGATGGACAAATCGAAGGTGGAGAAGAAACAACAACCGAAGAGGCTCCTGTTGAGTATTTTCCGGTAGATGAGTACGGCGATAAATATATCAAAGTAGTTGTTGATGGAGAAGAACTTGAAGTTCCTTTGAAAGAAGCTGTTTCTGGATATCAGCGTCAAGCGGATTATACCCGCAAGACACAACAACTAGCTGAAGAGCGACGACAGGTACAGTTTGCACAGGCAATCCAACAAGCGTTGGACAATGACCCTGCTGCCACAATTGAACTGTTGCAGTCTCATTACGGCGTCAACTTTAACCAAACCACAGAAGATGAGGATTTGTATGTTGACCCAATTGAGCAGCAGTACCGACAGTTGGAAGGGCGTATTCGTTCCTTTGAGGAACAACAGGCTTTTCTTGAACTGGAGCGTACTATCGGCAATCTTCAGCAAAAGTACGGAGAAGAGTTCGACGCAAACGAGGTAGTTGCAACGGCACTTGCTACAGGTTCAACTGATTTGGAGTCAATCCATAAACAGTTGGCTTATGACAAGATTCGTCAGCAGCAACTTGTGAACCAAAAAGTTAATCAAGAAAATAAACGCAAAACAGACCAGGTTACCCAGGCTAAGCGTGAGTCTTCCGTGATTGCTGGTGGTTCGTCGGCTAAGAACACAACTCCTGATACTCAACCTGTAACAAGTTTCAGGGATGCTTTTACTGCTGCCAAAAAGCAGTTGGGTATTTCCTGATTTTAATTTAACCGAGGAGTAAAAATGTCAAACCCTAATTTTGACCAACTTCTGTCAACGACGCTTGCGAATTACCGCAACCAGTTGACTGACAACGTGTTCACCGCACGTCCATTGACCTATTTCCTTATGGATAAAGGTCGTATCCGAATGCTTGATGGTGGAACCAAGATTGTTGAGCCGTTGATTTACGGCACCAACAGCACTGTGGCTTCCTACTCAGGCTATGACCCAATTTCATTGACACCACAAGATGGTATCACTGCTGCTGAATACGACTGGAAGCAATACGCAGCTTCTATCGCAATCAGCGGTATTGAAGAAGCAAAGAACAACGGCGAAGCAGCAATCATCAACTTGCTTGAAGCAAAAATCATGCAAGCTGAAGAGTCATTGCGTGAAGGTTTCAACCAGATGTTCTTCAGCAACGGCACCGGCAACTCAGGTAAAGACTGGAACGGTCTTGGAAACCTCGTTGAGAACGGTAACTCAGTTGGTGGCATTAACGGTGCAACCAGTGCATACTGGAACTCATATGAGGAAAACACCGCAGGTGCTTTGACCCTTCTTCAGATGGCAACAGCATACAACAGCGTTTCTGTTGGTAACGACCACCCAGATATGGTTCTCACCACACAAACATTGTACGAAAAGTATGAGTCATTGCTGCAACCACAGTTGCGTTACACCGACACCAAGACTGCAGATGCTGGTTTCCAGAACCTGTTGTTCAAGGCTGCTCCTGTAACCTATGATGTGCATTGTCCTGCAGGCACGATGTTCTTCTTGAACAGCAAGTACCTCACGTTGGTCGGTCACTCAAGCAAGTGGTTTGCTCAGACAGAGTTCATGCGTCCAGAAGACCTTGATGCTCGTTATGCGCTCATCATGTGCTACGGCAACTTCACTGTCCGTAACCGTGAAAAGCAAGGCAAGCTTACAGCTAAGACTGCTTAACTTTGATTGTGGCGGGGGGAAACCCCCGCACACTTTCATTCTTCTAAACCCAACCCAACCCTGGAGGTATAAATGCCACTCAAGTCCAACGCAACCGATGGTCCAATTACACGCACACGTTTGTCAGCCTATGTGACAGCACACGAAAAGGTTTCTGCTGTCGCATTGACCGATGCTGCTGCAACTTTGACAGCTGCACAGCTTGTCGATAGCAAATTGTTCACCATCACCCCAACTGCCAATCGCAACCTTACGACAGCCACAGCTGCTCAGATTCTGTCTCAGTTGACAGATGAAGAGGTAGGTACATCGTTTGAATTTACGATTGTAAACACTGCTAGTTCTAGCCATGATGCAGTTCTTGTCGGTGGTACGACAGTTACTGTGGTCGGCAATGCATCAGTAGGTGCTGGAGAATCAGGCACTTTCGTAGGTGTTGTGACCAGCTCAACTGCTGTATCTATTTACCGCAAATAATAAGCCCGAGAAACGGGGGGCGCAAGCCCCCCTTTTCTTTTGTAACGAAATAGGCTATTTAGTATGACATCTAGACCAGCACACTCTCTGTATGGGGAACCAGCCACTCGTAATTCTCGCCCAGCGCAATCACAGGACGGTTCTCGTCTTGCTGCTGCTAGTGGTCCATATGTGGGACGTAATCGCTGTATAGCAAACAATGACACCTGTGAAGGACCTAAAGCCAAAGAGACTGATTACTGTGTTGGTCACTTGCGTTCTATGGCTAAAAAGGATGATAAATGAGTACAGTTTCAGATTTGACCATTATTGTTCGTGACATTACGGACTTGGACTCTGTTGACTTGCCCCTGTCCTTGATTCAACAGTATATGAAAGATGGTTTCCAGAGGATTATTAATCTTGAACGCCGATGGCCGTTCTTGCAGGAAACATACTCTATGAATACCGTTGTTAACCAGCGTGAGTATCCAATTTCTGGTATTGGTTCCGGGGATTTGCGTGAAGTTATATCAATGGTTGATAATAGTACATCAGGTAATCGTTTGACACTTACCAGCACAGATTACGCTGAAGCTATGTGGAATGGTTCCTTAGATACACCATCACGCCCATTGCATTACACTTTGTGGGGCGATACTATTAGTTTGTACCCGAAGCCCGACGCTGTGTATCCAATTACTGTTCGTGGATACCGTAAACCTAGTTATACATGGGTGACTAATAATAGTTTAGAAATTGATTGTGATGACCGTTTTCATTTAGCTATTGCTTATTACGCAATTTCTCAATCATATAAAAGGCAGGAAGATAATGAAATGTCTGCCATGTATAAGCAGTCTTTTGATGAGGCTGTTTCGTTGGCTCGCCGTGAAATCATGCGTCCCGACTCGCATCGCCCAATGGTTCTATCTAAGGGTGCGACACGTTTCTCGGAAAAGTTCTGGCTCGAATCACTCGGAAGAACTCTCTGATATGGCATCTTCTTTGCGTCTTATTCGTCAGGATGATTTTACTGGTGGCTTGAATCTTCGAGCTGACCAGTTTCAACTTGCACCTAATGAGTCTCCAAGAATGTTGAATGTGGAGATTGACCCACGTGGCGGTGTGTTTAGTCGTGGTGCTATGCGCCGTATTAATACTACTGCTATTACTGGTATTTGGAACCCTAAAAAGCTTTTTGCTTTTGATGGTTCCACAAACTATGTGATGTTCACAACTGGTTATGAGTCTGCCACAAATGGTGATGTGTGGTTTTCTACTGGTGGCAACTTCACGAATATTACAAACATTGATGTGTCCGATGTTAATGGTGCTTCATTTGCTCCTTGGGGTAATACGCTGTATGGAACGACTGGTGCTAGCACACAGTCGTTTAAGTGGAGTTCTGGAACTACAGCAACATTGTTGACCGCCAATGGTCCAACTTGGCAAAACTCTTATGCTTCTCCAACTGGTGGTTATTTTCCTAAAGCTTCTCATGCTATTACTCATGCTGGAAAAGTTTTTGTTGCTAACACATATGAGAACACTACTGCTTATCCGAACCGTATTAGGTGGTCACATCCCAACAATCCAGAGGACTGGGCTGAAAGCGACTACATTGATATCAAGGATGGCGGTGAGGAAATAACTGGATTAGCCAGTGTTGCTGGTCATCTTGTTGTGTTTAAAAAGAAATCTGTGTTTGCCATTTTTGGTTATGATTCTGACACATTTCAGGTTGTTGAGGTTTCTCGAAATGTTGGTGCTTTGTCTCCAACAGCTTTTGTTTCTACTGAACGTGGTGTGTATTTCTTTTCTTACCCAGAGGGTTTGATGGTTTACAACGGTGAACGTGTTCTTGATTTATTTGAACCTATGAAACCAATGTTTGATTTAGGATATATCAACACTGGTGCAACTGACGCTATTTTTGTGAACTACATTAATCAGCGTGTGTGGGTTTCACTTCCTTACAGTGAAACAACAACGGTTACTTATTCAAGTATGTCTTTTGTGTATGACCCTGGTATTGGTCAGCGTGGTGCGTGGGTTCAGCATTGCACGGCAGATGGTCGTGGTTTTAATGGTGGTACAACTTTTGTTAGCGATGCTGGAACTACATACAATCTTGGTGTTCACGCAACAGAAGCAAGAGTTTTGGATATTGATATGTTTGACCAAGTTCAAGACAACATTACTGGAACCAATGTTTCTTTCGCTAGCAGGTATCGTACTCGCTGGTATGATGCTGGTACTTATAGTCAGAAGAAAATGTTTAAACGTCCAGATATTGTGGCTAAACAAAGTGCAATTGCTGGAAATATGAATATTAAAGTTTTCCGTGATTATGAAGAAGCTGACGGAACGGAGATACGTTCTTATTTGTTGGCTTTGCCACAAACTTTAACTGGAATGATTTGGGGTACTTCTCCTTGGGGTACTTCATATTGGGGTTCACCTAATCGTGGTTCACAGCTTATTAAAGGTCGCAACATGGGGCTAGCTCGAAGTATTCAACTTGAGTTTGTTGGTCCAGCTGGTGTTGCGTGGGGAATTAACAGTCATACTTTGAAATACAGTCCAAGAAGGGTCACAGCATAATGGCTACATTAAATGTTACAAACACTTTTACAAACGGTACAGCAGCTAATGCTACTGAGGTTAACCAAAACTTTACAGATGTGAAAACATTTGTTGAAGGCAGCCTTGTGCATGCCGATGGTACGGTTCAGGCTGGAACAGCAGCTATTGCTAATGGTGCTATTACTGCCCCCAAGATTGGTGTGTTGACCAATACTACTGCTAAAACGGCAGATTATGGTTTGGTTCTTGGTGACGAGAACACAACTATTCTTCTGGATAAGTCAACTACTTTTACTTTAACTGTTCCCAACAACTCAACACAAGCTTTTGCTGTTGGTACACAAATTTCTTTTGTTCAAACTGGTTCTGGTCAGGTTGTTTTTAGTCCTGCTGGTGGAGTAACCATAAATAGTGATAATAGTAAAACTAAAATTCTTGTTCAGTACGGTGTAGCTTCTATTATTAAAACAGCAACCAATACTTGGGTGCTGTTTGGACAGTTGACAGCCTAATGTTTGCTGCGGGTGTTGTTGCTGCGTCGGCTAAGGATGCGAGCCGTCAATGGGCTTCTGGTGGTACGGTTACGTTTACTGGTGCATACACAGTTCATAGTTTTACTTCTACTGGTTCGTCTTCTTTGATTGCTGGTGGTGCTGGCTCTAAAGACATTGAGTATTTAGTTGTCGCTGGTGGTGGTGGTGGTGCTAGTGCATTGAGCATTAGTTCTGGCGTTGGCGGTGGCGGTGGTGCTGGTGGAATGAAAACTGGCACATTGTCTGGCAAAGTTGCTGGTACATACACCGTTACTGTTGGTTCTGGTGGTACTGGTGGCGTTAGTGTTACAAATGGTGATAACTCTGTTTTTGATTCAGTAACATCTACTGGTGGAGGTGCTGGAGGACGAAACACAGGTTCTAACGGTGGTTCAGGTGGTGGTGCAGGATTCACGGGAGTCAAAGGTACAACTGTAGGTGGGGGTCAAGGCAACGATGGTGGAGAGGACATCTCTGGTGCAGGAGGTGGCGGTGGTGGTGCTGGTGCTGCTGGAACTAATGGTCAAACAGTTTCCCCATATGGAAAAGGTGGAGATGGTTCTGCATCATCTATAACTGGTTCATCTGTTACATACGCTGGCGGTGGTGGCGGTGGCAGGGGAAGCACTATAGCATCACAGATTGCGCCAGGTGGTAGTGGTGGTGGAGGAGCAGGTGCAAATCGTGGTGTTAATTCGGTTGCTGGCAGTGCCAATACTGGCGGTGGTGGCGGTGGTGGTGTTGTGGATAATGTTGGTTTTGATTGGCACGGCTCTAATGGTGGTTCAGGAATAGTTGTCGTACGATATCTTTCGTGAGAAATAAATGGCAGAAACACCACGTGACCAACCACCAATAACCGTATGGACTGCGCCCCTAATGGGGGCGTTGCGTTCTGCTGACGCAAAAACATTACAACACATTTTTACATCATTAAAAGAATATTTAAAAACACTTGACGAGTCTGTAACAGCAAATACATACACTTTAAATATTGGTTCGGTTACAACTGGTACGCCGTCTGCTGCAAGCATTACTGGCACATTCCCTGTGCAGACATTGAATCTCACGCTTGAACCAGGACCTACTGGTTCTACTGGACCAACTGGTGCTACTGGTCCGCAAGGATTAAGTGTTCTTAACGGAACATCAGCACCAACATCAGGTGATGGTGTTAATGGCGAGTTTTGGATTAACACAACAACAAACGAAATCTATGGTCCTAAAACGGCTGGTGTTTGGGGTTCACCAGTAAGCCTTGTTGGACCAACAGGCGCAACTGGTCCTACTGGACCAACGGGTGCAACTGGTGCAACAGGTGCAACAGGAGCAACAGGAGCGACTGGTGCGACTGGTGCTACTGGACCTCAAGGACCTCAGGGTTTTAGCGTGTTGAATGGTGTGGTTGCACCTACATCTGGGGACGGTGTTGACGGTGACTTTTGGATTAACACTGCAACTAGTGAAATTTATGGTCCGAAAACTGCAGGTGTGTGGGGTTCTCCTACTAGCTTGATTGGTCCAACTGGTCCTCAAGGACCGACTGGACCAACTGGACCGCAGGGACCAGCAGGAACATTGGGTACTGCTGTTCTTGATGATTTAAGTGATGTCACTATTACATCTGTCACTACTGGACAGATGTTGAAGTATTCTGGTAGTGGTCAGTGGATTAATACAAACATTCTTGACGCTGTTGATTCTATTTCCAGTCCAGAGTTTGTACAGTTTGATTTGGCTCCCACAGCACCTAATAATGTGGGTAAGTTGATGTGGTCTGCCGATGATGGAACTTTTACCTATTTGTTGGCTGGCGGTAATATTGAGGCTTTTGTTGGTCAAGCAGAGTATCAGTTGGTGTACAACAATACTGGTTCGACATTAACTAAAGGTCAGGTTGTGTATGTTGATGGTGCACAGGGTCAAAGAATAAAAGTTGCTTTGGCTGATGCTGATACTGAAGCAACTTCTTCTAAAACTTTTGGTGTTGTTGGTGAGTCTATTGCTAACGCTGCTGAGGGTTTTGTTGTTACTAGCGGAATGCTGCGTGGTATTGACACTAGTGCATACACAGATGGGACTCCTTTGTGGTTGTCGTCTACTGCTGGTAATTTTACTAGCACAATGCCAAGCCCTCCTGCGCATGGGGTTTTTGTTGGTTGGGTTATAAAGTCTCATGTTTCTTCTGGTGAGATTTTTGTGAAGATTCAGAATGGTTTTGAATTAAAAGAAATTCATGATGTTTCTATTACTTCTCCTGCTAATGACCAAGGTATTTTTTATAATTCTACAACTTCTTTGTGGGAGAATAAAGCTGTTCCTGGTGTTGTGCCTGCTGGTGCTGTGATGCCGTTTGCTGGTGCGACTGAGCCTGCTGGTTGGCTTCTTTGTTATGGACAGGCTGTGAGCAGAACAACGTATTCATCGTTGTTCGCTGCAGTTGGCACTCTTTATGGTGTGGGTGATGGTTCTACGACTTTTAACCTGCCTGATTTGCGTGGTCGTGTTGTTGCTGGTCAAGATGACATGGGTGGAACATCTGCTAACAGGTTGACGAACTTGAGTGGTGGTTTAGATGGTGACGTTTTGGGTGCTACTGGTGGTTCCGAAAGCCATACGTTGACTTCTGCGCAGGTTCCTAATCATGGTCACACCACTAGTAGTTTTAGTACTGCTGGTTCTCACACCCACAACACGATTGGCGACCATCAACACACAGTTCAGGGACGTCAAAGCACGGTAACTACTGCCCACACACACAGTGGTGGTCGATTTGCTAAAGCACCAAACACTGGTAGTTCCAACTCTGATGACCTTACTGTTGGTTCTGGTGGTCACACCCACTCATCTGATGGTGGTCACACCCACACATTGACCGTTGATTCTACGGCTGGTGGTGGTGGAGCCCACAATAACGTTCAGCCGACCATTATTTTGAATTACATCATTAAAACGTGAGAATTGTAACGATTGTGGCTATTTCTAGGAGACTTTATGAGTAACATTGATTTCTTTGACTATGAGGGGCAAAGGGCTGCTGCTGGGCAGTCCTACGGTGCTTCCACAGCCAAGAACGCTTATGCACGTTTTCTTGCCCAGCAGAGAGGTGCTCGTCGTAAGTTTGATTTGCAGCAGGGCTATGAGCAGCAGGCTCCTCGTGTTGTTTCTAGTTTTACTCGTCGTGGGTTGGCTGGTC
>Ga0315903_10008100_pt1 | contig 12992 bp, 9 predicted proteins | sample LakEriMetagenome_7_FD_203524 | JGI IMG/M metagenome (GOLD analysis project Ga0315903, IMG submission 203524) | Freshwater fungal communities from buoy surface, Lake Erie, Ohio, United States - Buoy 2 MA119 | ecosystem: Environmental > Aquatic > Freshwater > Lake | place: USA: Lake Erie, Ohio...
TCTTCGATTGCTGGGAAGCCCGAAGCGTGAGCTGAGGGAATATGCGGCGCTTCACCCGACGCCATCCGCATTCCGCTCGGCTCACGCCTCGGGCTTCAAGTTCAAGGTGGCGGACCAACCAAAAATCAAGGCACCACCGTCCGTCGTGTCCGTCCGCTCTCGTGCCGCAAGGGTCCAGGCTTGCGAATGCAGGTTGTTGAGCCACGCGCCGGATTGGTCGGTCGGAGACCACCGCCACAAAGGGCCGGGCCCGCTCCGTCGGGTATAACTCGCGGCTCATGAACGCACCCCACCTCTTCGACAGCCATTGCCACCTCGATCCGATGCGGTTCGGCGCCGAGCTGCCCGACGTGCTCGCCCGGGCGCGGGCCGCGGGCGTGACGGGCATGACCGTGATCGGCACGCGGGCCGCCGACAGCGAGGCGGCGGCGGAACTCGCCGCCCGCGAGCCGGGCATCGTGGCGGCGGCGGGCATCCATCCCAACGACGTCGCCGAGGCCGAGCCGGGGGAGTGGGACCGGATCGTGCGGCTCGCCGCGTCGGGCCGCGTGGCCGCCATCGGTGAGACGGGCCTCGACTGGTATCGCACGACGGCGCCGCCGGAATTGCAGCGTGATTCCTTCGATCGGCACCTGCGACTGGCCCAGCAACTCGGTCTGCCGGTCGTGATCCACACGCGGGAGAGCATCCGCGACGTGCTCGACATGCTGCGCGAGGCCGTGGCCCGGGGGCCGCTCGCGGGGGTGCTCCACGCCTTCACGGGCACCGCGGCCGAGGCGGCCGAGGCGCTCGATCTCGGCTGCCATCTCGGCTTCGCGGGGATGGTGACCTTCCGCTCGTCGGCGGTGCTTCGCGAGGTGGCGAAGACCGTGCCGCTGGAGCGGCTGCTCGTGGAGACCGACAGTCCGTTTTTGTCGCCGGAGCCGCTGCGCGGCAAGCGGAACGAGCCGGCGAACGTCGTCCACACGGCCCGCTGCCTGGCGCTGGCGCGGGGCGAGCCCTTCGAGCAGTTCGCCGCCGTCACCACCGCCAACGCCCGCCGCGTGTTCAGGGTCTGAAGACCCCTCATCGCGTCTACGCCCGCATCCGACTGCGGTGTTTCGCCGGTGCGTCACCGCCGCTGCCGTCGTGCTGCCGGTGGACAGCGCATGGCCTCTGCGGGGAAGCCCGAGGCGTGAGCCGAGGGAATCCGCCTCGCCGCACCCGAGGCGGACCGCCTCCCCTCCGGCTCGGCTCACGGTCACCCGCGGCGGAGCCGGCCGACCTGGAAGTCGGCGACGGCCGCGGCGCAGACGACCAGCAGGGCGACGATGGCGGCCACGTTCCAGCGGAAGCCGGTGGGGCTCGTGAAGAGCAGGATCGCGTAGCCGGCCAGCGATGCGGCTGCGGCGATCCGCACGAGGCGGCGGTCGAGCCACAGGCCGGCCGCCGAGACGAGCACCGGATGAGCGGCCACCAACGGGCTCTCCGCGCCCTCCACGGCCGCGAGGAGGGCAGTTACGAACGCCGCGTCGGTGACCACGAACGCGGTGCCCGTCTGCCGCAACGAGAGACGGCGGATGCCGAGCCACTCGCAGGCGACGGAGCAGGCCGCCCACAATCCCAGGCCGAGCGCGACAGGGCGGTAGAAGCTGACGGTGGTCGGATCGCCGAGCATCCGTGCGCCGACGACCGCGAGCGTGCCGAGGATGCTCGCCAGGCGGAATCCGGCGGCGGGATAGCGCCGCAGCACGCGGCCGAGCCGGTGGAGCGGCCCGCCGCCCGGCGGGGCGATGCGGTCGCCCCGCAGCCAGGCCTCGAGATCGTCGGCGACGGCCGCGGCCGAGGTGTAGCGGCGGGCGGGATCCTTCTCCAGGCACCGCAGGCAGATCTTCTGCAGCGGCCCGGGCACCTGCGGATTGAGCCGGCGCGGCGGCACCGGCTCCCGCTCCAAGACGTTCATCACCACGAGCACTCGCGAGTCGCCCCCGAAGGGCGGCCGGCCGGTGAGGAGCGCATAGAGAATCGCGCCCAGGCCGTAGACATCGGTGCGGGCGTCGAGGCCGCGGACGCGGCCCGCGGCCTGCTCCGGGGCCATGTACTCGGGCGTGCCGAGCACCGTTCCGGTGGCCGTCGGCGCGTCTTCCGTGGACGCATCGCGGGCGAGGCCGAAGTCGGCGAGGTGCGGCACGCCCGTCGTGTCGAGGAGCACGTTCGAGGGCTTGAGGTCGCGGTGCAGAATCCCCGCGTCGTGAAGGTGCTGCACGGCCCGCGCCACCGTCGCGATGATGGTCGCCGCCGCGCGGGGTGGCAGCGGCCCGGACTGCAGGCGGGCGGCGAGATCGTCTCCCGCGACGAGGTCCATCGCGAAGTAGAGCTGGCCGTCGAGCTCGCCGGCGTCGTGGATCGCCACGATCCCGGGATGGCGGACGCGGGCGGCGAGCCGGGCCTCGGTGACGAACCGCCGCCGCTGCTCGGCCGTGGCATAGACCCCGGCGGCGAGCAGCTTGAGGGCCACGTCGCGGCCCAGCCCCTCGTGCCGGGCCCGATAGACGACGCCCATGCCGCCGCGGCCGAGTTCGTCGCCGACGATGAACGGGCCGAGCCGGCGGCCGGTGATCGGCTCCATGACGGCGACCGGCGCGGCATCCGCGGCGACGGTGGAGGCCAGGGCGTCGAGTCCGCGCAGGCAGGCCGTCCAGGCGGCCAGGGCGGGGCAGGCGGCGCGGAGCCGCTGCTCCTCAGTCGTGTCGCCACCTTGAATGGCCTGCACGTAGCGGTCGAGGAGGTCGGGATCGATCTCGGCGCCGTCGGCCGCCGGTTCCGGCGTGCGGTTCATGGCAGCGGCTCGCCGCCGGCGAACTCCGCCGGAAGCTGCTCCTTGAGGGCGGCGATGGCCCGCATCCACAGCATTCGGCAGGCGCCGCTGGAGCGGCCCATCCGCCGCGCCACCTCCTCGAAGGGCAGCCGCTCGATGTTGCGCAGCACGAGCACCTCGCGGTGGTCCTCGGCGAGCGCCTCCAACGCCGCCGCGAGCAGCAGTTCCTGCTCCCAGCGGATCGCCCGGCCGCTCGGCGACGAGGCGGGGTCGATTGGCTGTGCGTGCCAGCCGTGCGAGGCGTCGGCATGGGCGGCCAGGGGCACCTCGCGGCCGGCGTCGCGCTTCGCCGTGCCGCGGTACCGCTTTGCCGCGTCGAACGCATTGTGAGCCACGATCCGCTTCAGCCAGCCGAGCCACTCCTGCGGTGTCTCCCCCGCAAAGCCGTCGAAGCCGCGGTGCGCCTCCAGGAGCGACTGCTGCACGACATCGGAGGCATCGACCTTCGCCTGGAGCCGCCGCTGCAGGTGGCACCGGGCCGCGGTGGCGACGAAGCTCCGGCAGGCCCCGAAGAGCCGGTCGCGGGCCGCGACGTCGCCGGCCCGGGCCGCGGCCAGCCAGTCCGCGATCCGCGCGGTATCCCCTTCGCGGCCGGCGGCCGAAGGCGCGGCGGGGCGGGAGGGGCTGTCGGACATGACGGGGCGCCAGGCGGCCGTGATCTGCAGGGGAAACATCCGCGTGACAACCGGTCCGGATCGTCGCCCGATCCTGGGACCGGCCCGCCAGACGTCGGCCACGCTCCCCGCAGGATACACCGTGCCCGCGATGACCACCCAGCCACGATCGCCCCGCTGCGGCCCCGACCGGGCCGCCGCCCCGTCCCGCGCGGACGGCCCGATGATCGCCCTCGACGACGTCGCCAAGGCCTACGGCGGCCGGCGGGTGCTGGAGCCCACGACGCTCGCCGTGCCCCGCGGCACCACCACGGTGCTCATCGGCCCCAGCGGCTGCGGCAAGAGCACGCTCCTGCGGATGATCGTCGGCCTCGTCGCCCCCGACCAGGGGACGGTGACCATCGACGGCCGGCGGCTCGATGCCGGCTCGGTGTCGGACCTGCGGCGGCGGATCGGCTACGTGATCCAGGACGGCGGCCTGTTTCCCCATCTCACCGGCCGCGACAACGTGGGCCTGCTCGCCCGCCACCTGGGCTGGGAGCCGCCGCGGATCGCCGCCCGAATCGCAGAGCTCGCCGAGCTGACGCGGCTCCCCGCGGCCGCCCTCGACCGGTTTCCGACGCAGGTCTCGGGCGGGCAGCGACAGCGGCTGGGCATCATGCGGGCCCTGATGCTCGACCCGGCGGCGCTCCTGCTCGACGAGCCGATGGCCGCCCTCGATCCCCTCGTCCGCTACGACCTCCAGGAGGACCTGCGGCGGATCTTCCGCGCCACTGGCAAGACGGTCGTCATGGTCACGCACGACATGGGCGAGGCCGGCTTCTTCGGCGACGAGGTGCTGCTGCTCGGCGCGGGCCGCATCGTGCAACGCGGCACGCTCGACGATCTGATCCACGCGCCGGCCGACGAGTTCGTGCGGCGGTTCGTGTCGGCGCAGCGGTTTCCGGGATTGTCCGGCAGTGAAGGAAGGAACGCATCGTGAGTGCGGGCGCGAGAAGGACCGTCTTTGATCCGTGTACCGTTCGGAGGTCGGGGCTGCCCATGCCCCATCGCCGGACGTGCGCGGATGCCATCGTGGCATCCGCTCCCTCGAGGCTGCCTGCGCTTCGGCATCCATGCCTCCGCTGGTCAGCCACGCCGGCTCCCGGGGCATGGGCAGCCCCTCCCGTGACCTCGTTCATCTGGAAAACCTTTGCCCGAGTCTCATCGATACGGTGGACGAAGATTCTCCCGGTGCCGAGCCGCAGTCTGGCCGTATCGCTGGTGGTCGCGATCATGACGACGCCGTTCGCGGTCGCCGCCGCGGAGCCGCGGCCGGTGGTGCGGATTGGTTCCAAGCCGTTCACCGAAGGGATCGTGCTCGGCGAGGTGCTGGCGGGCGTCGCCCGGCAGGCGGGGTGCGCGGCCGAGCACCGCGCGGCGCTCGGCGGCACGCAGATCGTCTTCGCCGCGCTCGAACGGGGCGAGATCGACTGCTACGTCGAATACAGCGGCACGCTGGAGCGGGAGATCCTCCGTGGCGAGACGTTGCGCGGCCCCGAGAACGTTGCGGCCGCGCTCGCCCGCCGGGGGCTGTGTCGCACCGCACCGCTGGGCTTCGACAACACCTACGCCCTGGGCATGAAGGAGACCGTGGCGGCGGGGGCGGGCATCGAGGCGATCTCCGACCTCGCGGGCCGCGACCTGGCCATCGCCGTGAGCGACGAGTTCATCCGCCGGGCCGACGGCTGGCCGGCGATCCGCGACGCCTACGGGCTGCGGCAGCAGCCGCGGGTGCTCGACCATGCCCTGGCCTACCGCGGCCTGGAGAGCGGCCACGTGGCCGTCACCGATCTCTACGCCACCGACCCCGAGGTCCGGGCCCACGAACTGCGGATCCTGCGGGATGATCGGGGCGTGTTTCGCGAGTACAAGGCATTCGTGCTCTATCGGGCCGATCTCGCCGCGCGGGCGCCGCGGTTCGTGGCGGCGCTGGGTCAGCTCGCGGGGGCGATCGAGCCGGCGGCGATGCGCGAGATGAACGCCCGCGTGCGGCTCGATGGCGAACCGGAGTCGGCCGTGGCGGCGCAGTTCCTGCGCGAGCGGTTCGGCTGGGACGTGGCTGCCGCCGAGCCTGCCGCGGCCGTGCGGGTGGCGCGGGACGTGGGCCGGGCGACGCTCGAGCACCTGGCGCTGGTGGCGGCCGCGCTGGCGGCGGCGATCGCGGTCGCGGTGCCGCTGGGGATCTACGCCCAGCGCCGGCCCCGGCTCGCCGCCGGCATCCTCGGCGCGGTCGGCATCCTGCAGACGATCCCGGCGATGGCCGTGCTCGTGTTCCTCGTGCCGCTGCTGGGACTGGGCTGGAAGCCGGCCGTGGTCGCGCTGTTCCTCTACGGACTGCTGCCGATCGTGCGCGGCACGTTCAACGGGCTGGCCGGAATCCCGGCGCACCTGCGGGAGTCGGCGGAGGTGCTCGGCCTCGACGGGCGGGCGCGGCTGCTGCGGGTGGAGCTGCCCCTGGCCTCGCGGTCGATCCTCGCCGGCATCAAGACCGCGGCGGTGATCGCCGTGGGCACGGCCACGATCGGCGGCCTGATCGGCGCCGGCGGCTACGGCGAGGCGATCCTGGCGGGCATTCGCCGTGCCGACGCCGGCCTGCTCATGCAGGGTGCGGTGCCCGCGGCGGTGCTGGCCCTGCTGATTCAGGCGGCGTGCGACGTGCTGGAACGGTTCGTGGTTCCCGCCGGCCTGCGGGCGGGCGGATAACAGGCTATGGCACACGTCTGCCCGAGCAGGATGCGAGGCATGCCGACCGTGGAAACCCGCGGCGTTTCCACCGGTCGGCCAAGTGGACAAAGGCCATGGAGGGCTTTGTCCACGGAGAGCGAGCAGACTGTGGCACACGTCTGCCCGAGCAGGATGCGAGGCATGCCGACCGTGGAAACCCGCGGCGTTTCCACCGGTCGGCCAAGTGGACAAAGGCCATGGAGGGCTTTGTCCACGGAGAGTTAGACTCCGCTGCGGCGGGACAAGCACGCGAGGGGTGATGACATGGAGTTTTGTACGTTCGCGATCATCGTCGTCGGGGGCCTCGTCCTGCGTTTGACATCCATCGTGCTGCAGGTCGCGGAGACGCAGCGCACGCTCCTCGACCGCCAGCGGCGGATGGAAGACTTGCTGGCCGGGACCATTGATCGCCGTGAGGGGGCCGAGGCCCCCGTGGAGGAACCGACCGCCGTCGCGCCGGTGGTGGCGGAGCCGCCACCGCTGCCGCCTGCCGCGAGCCCGATACCTTATGCGCGGCGGGATGCCGATGACCTGGCGACCACGCTGCGGTCCGCGATCGCTGATGGGGCGGCCCGGCCGGCACCGGCACGGGCAGCGGCACTCGAGGCGTCGCCGGCAGCCCCCGGCACCACGCCTCGAACGCCGCCGCCGCGGCCCCAGCCGAGCCGGTTCGAGACGGCCGCCCGCGACACGCTCCGCACGATCTGGAACTGGATCATCGTCGGCGAGGACCACATCCCCGCGGGCGTCTCGACGGAGTACGCGGTCGCCAGCCAGTGGCTGTTGCGGGTGGGCATCGTCGTCCTCGTGGCGGGCATCGGCTTTTTCCTCAAGTGGTCGATCGACCGCGGCCTGCTCGGGCCCCAGGCCCGCGTGGCCCTGTCGACCACTGCCGGGCTCGCGATGCTGATCTTCGGGACGCGGCTGCTCGGCGGCCGCTACGGCGTGCTTGGCCAGGGCTTTCTCGGCGGCGGCCTGGCCACGCTGTATTTCAGCGTCTTTGCCGCGCACCGGCTGTTCGGGCTCGTCGACACCGGCACCGCCTTCGCCCTCATGGGGGCGGTCACGCTGCTGGCCGGCGGGATCGCGGTCCGGTTCGACTCGATCCTCGTGGCCGTGCTGGGCATCATCGGCGGCTATGGCACGCCGCTGATGTTCGCGACCGCCGACCCCAACCTCCCGGCCTTGTTCGGCTACCTGCTCGTCCTCGGCGGCGGCGTGCTGGCGATCTGCTTCTGGCGAAACTGGCCGCTGGTCAACCTGTTGGCCTTCGTGGCGACCTGGTGCCTGGTGCCGGCGGCGCTGGTGAACTACGAGCCGGCCCAGTTCCGCGAGACCTACCCGTTCATCGTCGGCTTCTTCGTGCTCTTCTCGACGATGACCTTCCTCTACAAGGTCGTGCGTGGCACGCCCTCGACGGTCCTCGACCTGCTGGCCATGCTCGCCAACGCGGCCGTCTTCTTCGGCATCTCGTTCTGGATGGTGGAACAGGCATTCGGCCGCCGGCAGGTGGCCGTCGTGACGCTCGGCCTGGCCGCCTTTTACACCGCGCATGTGCTGTTCTTCCTCCGCCGCCGGGTCGCCGACCGCGGGCTGCTCGTCTCCTTCCTCGGCCTGGCCGCCACGTTCGTGGCCGTGACCATGCCCCTGGTGCTCTCGCAGCAGTGGGTCACGGCCAGTTGGGCGATCCAGGCGGTCGTGCTCCTGTGGATGGCCGAGCGGCTCGAGAGCGGGATCGTGCGGCGGATGGCGCTCGTCCTTCTCGGCCTCGTGCTCGTGCGGCTCTGCACGCTCGACCTCGGCCGCACGTTCCTTCCCGGCGGCGGGGTGGCGGCGGCTGCGGAACTGCCGGCTGCCGGCTACCTGCGGCTCTTGGCCGAGCGGGCGATCGCCTTCGGCGTGCCGATTGCCGGCTTCGGCGTGGCGGCCGGAATGCTGGGCCGCGCGCCACGCCGCGACACGGCCGCGGACCCGAGCGCGGATCCGAGCGCGGATCGCGGCGACGCGTGGCTGGCGCCGCTCGTCTGGCTGGCTGGAATCGCGGTCCTGCTCTTCTACGTGCACCTCGAGGTCGATCGCACGGCCGACTTCTTCTTCCCTGCGGCGCGGCTGCCGCTGCTTTCGCTCGTGTGGCTCGGAGTGGGGGCGATCTTCCTCCGGCGGTATGCGGTGCGCGGCGACCGCACGGCCCTCGCACTGGCCGGCTGCGTGGTCGCGGCGGTGCTCGTGAAGCTCTTCGCCTGGGACCTGCCGGCCTGGGGTGTGGACGAACGGTTCGTGGCCGGCCCCGGCTACGCGCTGCTCGACGCCGGGCTGCGGGCCGTGGACTTCGGGGCGGTGATCGCCTTCCTGGCGGTGGCCGTCGGCGTCACGGCCGGCCCGCGGGTTGCCGAGGCGCGAACGCTCCTCGCCGTCGCCTGCCTGGGCACCCTGTTCGCCTACCTGACGCTGGAAACGAACTCATTCCTGGCCGCCTACTATCCCGGCCTGCGGGCCGGCGGCGTGTCGATCGTCTGGGCGCTGTTCGCGCTGTCCCTGGTCCTCGCCGGGATCGCGCGGAACGTCGGACCGCTGCGGTGGACGGGGCTCGTGCTGTTCGCGATCGTGTCGGGGAAGGTGTTTCTCCACGACCTGGCGAGCCTCGACACGTTCTGGCGGATCGTGGCCTTCCTGATCCTCGGCGTCGTCCTCATCGCCGGCTCGTTCGTGTACTTGAGGTTTCGCGAAAAGTTCGTCGTCGCGCCCGGCGGAGACACCACACCATGACCCGCATGGAAGCGATTCTGTTCACGGCGGCGGTCTGCCTGGCCGCCGGCGCGGAGGCGGTCGAGGCCGGGCGGCGGGAGAAGCCGGTCGTGCTGCCGGCCATCGCGGCGACGACGCTCGTCGCGGTGCCGCTCGATGCCGACGTCCACGCGGCCGCCGCGGTCGGCTACGGCGACCTGCGAATCCTCGACGCGACGGGCGTCGAGGTGCCCCACCTCGTGCGGGATGTGACGCGGACCGATCGTCGGCCGATGCGGCGGACGGCCTCCGCCACGCGGCCGATCGCCAGGCCGCTGGCGGACGGCGGCCTGGAGATCACGGTGGTGCTCGGCCCCGGGCAGGACCGGATCGTGCCCGAGGCCTTCACGCTGCTCACGCCGCTCCACGATTTCGAGCATCGCGTTTCGGTGTCGTGGTCGGCCGACGGCCGCGAGTGGACGCCGGTCGTGGCGGAGGCGGTCATCTATGACTACGCCCGCTTCATCGATGTTCGCGATGTGACGATCCCGCTGCCGGCCACACCGGCCCGCGGGCCCGGCGGCCGCTACCGGATCGTGATCGGGGACGTGACGCAGGAGCAGCAGTCGCGGCTTGCGGAACTGACGCGGACGCTCGCGGGCGGCGAGCCGCGTGAGGTCCGCGAAACGACGCTCGTCGACCGCCGTCCGTTCCGCATCGACGGCATCGAGTTTTCCTCCACCGAGGAGGTCGAGCAGCGGGCCACCGCGGTGCTCGCGGACCATGCGGCCGTCGGCTTCCGCACGGCCCGCGACCCCGACGGCCGGGCGACCCGGATCACGGTCGACACCCGCCGGGAGCCGGTCACCGAGCTCACGATCGCGACCGACTCCAAGAACTTCAGCCGGCTGGTGAACGTGGAGCAGCCGGTGGCGGCCGGCCGTGATGGGCAGCCGCTCCGTGGCCGGCCGCTCGCCACGGCCACGATCACGCGGATCGATGTGGCCGGCATCCGCCGCGAGCAACTGGCTGTGCCGCTGCCCGAGAGCCGGCTTGCGTCGTACGACCTCGTGATCGACGACGGCGACAGCCCGCCGATCGTCGTCACCGGCGTTACGGCCCGCGGCCCCGTTCGCGAGGTCGTGTTCCTCGCGGAGCCGGCCTCCGCCTACCGGCTGGCCTACGGCGGCGAACTGGCGGCGCCGCGATACGACACGGCCGCGATCCGCGCCGCCCTCGCCGTCCGGGCGGTCGCAACGCCCGCGACGCTCGGTCCGGAGGCAGTCGTCGCGACGCGCCAGCCCGCGGCCGAGCCGGTTCGGCTGCTCGCCGACGGCCGGTTTCAGATCGCCGTGATCGCCGTCCTGGCGGTGATCCTCGCCGTGGCATTGTTTCGGGCCGCGCAGCGGCTCGACGCGCAGTCGCCCCCTTCCGCGGAGTGAGCATGTCCGCCGCTAGCCTATCGCGCGGGAGTCCCGGCACCGGTGGCCGGCACCGCGAGCACGTCCGTGCGCAGTTGGCACTCGGCGCGCAACCGATCGAAGTTCGCGACATACTTCGTGACCCAGAGCCGCGTGCCGCGGGCATCGATGAGGTGCAAGCCGTTGGAAACATGCTTGCGGATCACGGTCGTCCGCCGATCGAGCGTTTTGCGCAGGCCCCAGAAGGACCGCACGATGCGGTCGCCGGTCATGACCACCGAGAGCCCGCCCAAGCCGAGAAGCATGACAGCTATGAGAGCCATGGTCGGCCAGAGAGGGAGGTCGAAGCCGCCGCGTTGGTTCGGCTCGACCAGCACCTGACCGGAGAGCAGCAGATGCGTCGTGGACGCGAGGGCCAGTGCTCCGGCGGCGATGACGACAGGCCGGAGTCGCACCGTGAGGCGAACTTCCTCGGCCTCGAGGGCGGCGAGCGCCGGTTTGCGGTGTGGGGCGATCAGCAATTCGACGGCACGGCCTTCCCCCTCGGCCAACTCCGCGTATCCAACGGTCGCAGCGGGGCCGGCGTTTTCCCCGAGGACGGGTGGATCGCGAAACCAGAGCGTGGCCTCGTTCGCGGCCGAGTTGATGCCGGCACCGCGGACGCCGAGAAGCGCGCGGTCGAGATCCCGGTTCATCCGATTGCGGGCATACCACACCGTCGCCACGAGGCCCGCGGTGGACGCCAGCACGATGGCCCCGCCGACGCTGGCCAGCGCGGAGCGGAAAAACATCCTGATCAACCCGACCAGCAGTCCGACGACGAGCACCACCGCCGCCAGGGCGATCCGCCCCCCGCGGACGCGGCGGGCCCGGCAGGCGTCGCAGACCGGCACGGCGACGACGATGCACTCCCAGCCGCCGACGAAGAGCAAGTCCCAGCCGCGACAGACGTTGATCGGGCAGGCCCATTCGGTGGGGGCGCGACAGTTGACGCACGCCAGCGGAAAGAAAAACTGATCGCTTCTGCGGGTGATTTTCGCCATGCCGTGCCGCCTGCGAGAGCTCTCGGAATCGGCCGGTGCGCGCTCGATCCCTGGCGGAGGCAGCATACCAGCGTGCGGCATGTGCCCGCCCAGCCGTGGCCCAAGGAGCGAGCATGACTACCACCGCACGCCGGCAGGCGCCGTACGTGTTCTTCGGCCAGACGATGTCGCTGTGCGACGAGTGCCTCGCGCTCGTGCCGGCGAAGATCGCCATCGAGGAGGGGCGGGTCTACTACCACAAGCGGTGCCGCACCCACGGCCCGCGGAAGGTGCTCGTCTCGACCGACGCCGCCTACTGGCGGCTGTGCCACGACTACCTCAAGCCTGGCGACCGGCCGCTCGTTCTTCAGACGCACACCGAGCGGGGCTGCCCCTACGACTGCGGCCTCTGCCCCGACCACGAGCAGCACTCCTGCCTGGCGCTCATCGACGTCAACGAGGCCTGCAACCTCACCTGTCCGGTCTGCTTTTCCGACTCCTCGCCGCGCCGCTCCCTCCACCGGCCGCTGGCCGAGATCGAGCGGATGATGGACGCGCTGGTCCGCAGCGAAGGGGAGCCCGACCTGCTGCAGATCTCCGGCGGGGAGCCCACCATCCACCCCCAGATCATGGAAATCCTCGCCGCGGCCAAACGGCGGCCGATTCGCCACGTGATGCTCAACACCAACGGCATCCGCATCGCCGAAGACCCGGAGTTCGTGAAGCGGCTCGCCGACCTGCGGCCCGGCTTCGAGGTCTACCTGCAGTTCGACTCCCTCCGGCCGGAGGCCCATCTGAACCTCCGCGGCGCCGACCTGACGCGGATCCGGAGGGAGGCCCTCGAGGCCCTGGAGCGGGCCGGCATCTCCACCACGCTCGTCGTCGTGGTGAAGCAGGGCGTCAACGACGACGAGATCCCGGCGATCATCGACCATGCCCTGCAGTGGCGGTGCGTCCGCGGCGTCGTCCTCCAACCGATCCAGGACGCCGGCCGCAACGAGGGCTTTGATGCGTCGCAGGACCGCTTTCCCCTGTCGGCCATCCGGCGGCGGATCGTCGACTCCGGCGGCCCGTTCGGCGCAGGCGACATCATCCCGCTCCCCTGCAACCCCGAGAGCATCGCCATCGGCTACGCCCTGCGGAAGGGAGCGAAGATCGCCCCGGTGACGTCGTTCTTTCCCCGCGAGCTGCTGGTCGAGGCCCTGCCCAACGCGATCACGTTCGAGAAGTATCCCGACCTCCACCGCCAGGTGCTCGAGTTCTTCTCGCTCTCGACCGCCGAATGCAACAATGAAAAGAAGCTCGCCGAGCTCCTTTGCTGCCTGCCCGAGGTGCCGCTGCCCGCGGGCCTCGGCTACGAGGACACGTTTCGGGTGGTGATCGTGGAGTTCATGGACGCCCACAATTTCTGCCTGGGCCGCGTGAAGCGGTCGTGCATCCACTTCGTCACGCCCGAGGAGAAGATCATCCCGTTCGAGACCTACAACCTGTTCTACCGCGACGCGGCCGCCCGGGAGCGGATGCGGCGGTCGCTGGAGGGACGATGAGCGAGCAGAAATACCTGTTCGAAATCGCGCGTGGGCTGTTG
>Ga0315903_10008102_pt1 | contig 12989 bp, 8 predicted proteins | sample LakEriMetagenome_7_FD_203524 | JGI IMG/M metagenome (GOLD analysis project Ga0315903, IMG submission 203524) | Freshwater fungal communities from buoy surface, Lake Erie, Ohio, United States - Buoy 2 MA119 | ecosystem: Environmental > Aquatic > Freshwater > Lake | place: USA: Lake Erie, Ohio...
TTAATCGTGGCTCTGTTTCCAAACCCATGTAGCTACAGGAAGCGAAATATTTATATTCTTTCCCTTTTACAATAATATGTTTACCATCAAAACTTTCATTTTCAAGATTTAACTGAATAAGGCCAATGTCTCGGAGCTTATTCATTGTTGAGTTAATCTGTTCTGCAAATTCATGTTTCATGACAGCATATTTTTATTTATCAATTTTAGCCAAAATTGCGTGCAGATGTAATCGCATTTATACACATATGCAATGTTTATTGTATACTAACAAAACTTTTTTTGATGTATCTCGTATATTCCTATTTTAGTGTTTAAGGAAGAAAACCGAGTTAAAAGAACCTAATTTTGCTAACATTATTCAAGTCAATACGACTTAACCAACTATATTGGAAAGAGCGAGCTGTATCTACAATGATACTAGCCACCTACATTATTGGTAATTTAATTGAGTATTTTTCAGGTAAACTAACCAATGATTCGCCATTTTTTTGGATAATAGCGATAGCCATTTCCACCACAGTTCTAGTATTATCTTATACTAGCCAACATCGCCTGACTACAATCTTTTTTAAGATATCACTAATCTATGTGAATTTTCAGGTAGCTTATGTTTACGGCAATAGCACAAGCGGATCAAAAGATATTGAGTCCTTCTATCTGATGTCTGCTTACATAGTGTTTGTAGTATTGAGTCAAGTTGCTGATTCTAAAAGAGAGATTATCCTATATACCGTACTTGAAGTCTTATTTTTAGTTTTTTTTGCTTACATTTTTATCGAAAATAGCCCAATTATACTTCAAACCATTCAATTACTAATGCTTGGTGTAGTATTAGTTGGAAACTTAATAATTGTCTTTCAACGTTTAAAACTTACCCAGGTTGAAGGTGCCACAAACATACAATTCAAGGCGCTCACAGAAAATGCTCGTGACGTACAAAGCATCATTAATGAAGACTTAAATTATGTATATGTCAACCCCACTATTCTAGATGTAACCGGTTATCATCCCAATGAGTTAATCAAAGATAATTTCTTAAAGTATATTGTGGCTGAGGATCGTCCTTTGGTCACTACTTCTCTTTTGGGCTTGAGAGAAGAATTAGAAAACAAGCAAAGTATTGAGTACAGAACCATTACTAAATCCGGTAGAACTATTTGGCTAGAAAGTATTCTCAGTTCATTTAAAAACAATCAAAACGAAGATTCAAAAATGATTTTTGTGGAAACACGAAATATTGAAGATCGTAAACAACAAGAGCTGGCCATTAAACAACAACTAAAAATTGAAGAGTTACTGATTCGCCACTCTAATAATTTCATTAACACAGATCGAAAAAGTATTCCTAATACCATTAATTCATCAATAGCTGAGGCCGGTAAGATTTTAGACACAAAATCAATTTTAATTTATCGCCTAATTGGTAAGTTATCAGATGATTTTAGGTGTACTAATCAATGGTACGCTTCGATTTTGGATCAAGCAGAAACAACATGTAATCTAGTAGTCAAAATCAATCATGATCTACTTATTTTTCTAAACTCACTGAAGGGAGAACAAGCGGCAAAGGGTAGTATAGTAGATCAAATTATTCTTAAAAATTTGGGAATATTAGTCGAGACAAAGAATAGCAACAATCAATATTACATTTTACCCTTACAGAACGGAAATTCTGTTAATGGTTTAGTACTTTTCGTATTTGGAGGAAATACAAGTTCTGCACAATCTAATTTTTTTGCTTTGATTGGCAATATGATGGCAAATGCCTTTACGCGGTTACGTACGGAAACAAGGCTACAAGAAGAACAGCTCACCAATGAATCTATACTCCGTGCGTTGCCAGATTGGTTGTACACGATCAATAAGGATGGTATATTTACGGGCAGCAATAACTACTCAACTCTTGATACATACTTACCCGACTTTGGACTTGAAGGAAGACCTTTATTTGATGTACTTCCCAACCATTTAGCGGTGAAATTTAATAATGCATTGGATGAGGTGGTCAACTCTGGTTTCACTGCTTCATTCGAGTATGATGACAATAGCATTCAATCTGGCAAATCATTTAAAGCGATTATTGCACCGTTTAAGACGAATGAATACTTAATTATCATCCGCGATATTACCGAATTGAAGACCGCACAGCACGAGTTAGAGTCCAAGGCAGTAAAGCTTAAACAGTCGAATAAAGAATTGGAAGAATTTGCTTATGTGGTGAGCCATGACATGAAGCAACCCATCCGAACTATTGTTTCTTACTTGAGTTTGCTGAAGAGAAGACACACGAAAGAGTTGAGCGCAGAAGCCTTGGAGTTTATTCAATACAGTATTGAAGGTGCTAACAAAATGAGTGACCTCATTCGTGATATTTTACAATATTCTAAGCTCGAGCAGCAAATAAGCAACGTAAAAGAAGTCGATTTAAATCGTGTAGTAGGAAAAGTAATTAATGGACTAAAAGACTTTATTACCACCGGAAACGCTACCGTTCACATTGATCAGTTGCCTACTGTTAATGGCAATGAAACTATGTTAAACGAGTTGTTTCAAAACCTTATTGAAAACGGTATTAAGTATAACAAAAGCGAGAAAAAATATGTGTCCCTCACAGTTGCAGACAAAGGTCAATATTGGGCATTTGAGGTGAAAGATAACGGCATAGGTTTTGACGAACAGTATGCACATCAAATATTCAAAATTTTCAAACGATTACACGGTGATGAAGAATTTCAGGGCACAGGTATCGGATTGAGTATTTGCCATAAAGTAGTAGAGAACCACGGAGGCAAAATTTGGGCACATTCCAAAATAGGTGAAGGCAGTACCTTCCATTTCACGTTGCCAAAAAACTAAACCGCCACTGCGTGCTCACGCAAAGCATCATTGAGGGAGGTTTTTAAATCCGTAGAGGCTTTCCTCTTGCCGATAATCAGTGCACAAGGAACTTGGTAATCACCCGATGGGAATGATTTTATATAACTGCCTGGAATAACCACTGAACGAGAAGGCACTATGCCCTTATATTCCACAGGTTCATCACCTGTCACATCAATAATTTTTGTGCTCATCGTTAAGACCACATTCGCACCAAGTACCGCTTCTTTCGCTACGCGAACACCTTCTACTACAATACAACGTGAACCTATAAAGCAATTATCCTCAATGATTACCGGAGCGGCTTGTACGGGCTCTAAAACACCACCAATGCCTACTCCACCACTCAAGTGTACATGCTTGCCGATTTGCGCACATGAGCCTACGGTTGCCCAAGTGTCCACCATTGTTCCTTCGTCTACGTAAGCGCCAATGTTGACATAACTGGGCATCATAATTACCCCCTTGGCCACAAAACTACCGTGACGCGCAATGGCATGCGGCACTACTCTTACACCCAATTCTTTATAGTTTTTCTTTAACGGAATTTTGTCATGAAATTCAAATGGACCAACTTCTATAGTCTCCATCTGCATGATGGGGAAATACAAAATTACGGCTTTTTTAATCCAATCGTTTACTTTCCATTGATTGTCAATTTGCTCTGCCACTCTAATTTCTCCTTTGTCAAGTAACCCTACAACCTCTTTTATCGTATGCTGTACTGTAACATTTTGGAGCAAAGATCTATCTTCCCAAACTTGTTCTATTAGCTGTTGTAACTCTTTAGTGTTTATCATTTTATAGTTTTTGGAGCACGGCAATTATAACTTGTTTGTATTTGAGAAGAAAATATTTAGCCCACGAATTATTAAACAGTGTCCCTATTTTATGGGCGATACTTGGTTAAGTGATTAGCATCATACTTAGTTATCCAAGACTTACTTTTCCGCATGTCTGCTCTGTTTTCTTTTACCGTTTTGCAATATACCCAAGTAGCTACGGCATCTTTCGCTGACAATTGAAGTAACACATACCCATGATCTACCAAGTTATTGTACTTCATATGAGGATTTGTCTTTTTGTCTTTCACCAATTTCCCAACAAGTTTTGCCAAACCTCTGGGGATTCGCTCGTCCAAATTAGAAGAAGAGACGCTGGGTGTCACAATTTCAGCACCAATCACACCTTTCCCTGTTTTTCTATTGTAGCTGGTCTTGTCTTGCGGATGGCGCACCAAATCCAAGCCAAAGGAAGTATGGATATCACCGGTGAGCACCAATATGTTTTTCAGATTAGCGGTATACATATCGTTCAATAACTTATTGCGCTCTGAGGGGTAACCGTCCCATGCATCCAAGTTTCTGGCGTACTTTTTTGACAGCTTATGCATATCCAATTCAGAAAACATCACTTGGTTTCCCATCACTTTCCATTTAGCCTTAGACACTACCAGTCCTCGAACTAGCCAGTCGGCTTGCGATTTTCCAATCATCGTTCGGTCGATGTCGGCTTGAGCCAACTCATTGGGATGTTCGAGTTGTTTATCTCTGCCCTCTACTCTTCCATCTAGCATAAACACCTCTGCCAAATCACCATAGTTCAACTTACGGATAATACTCAAGCTGTCATTGTCCGCAATCGGCAACCATTCAAAATAAACTTGGCGAGCGCACTTCTTCCTTTCTTCCCATTCGCCCTCGGCTGCTTGATGATTTTGCGCTCCGTCTTTGTAAGTGTTGTTAGCAAACTCATGGTCATCCCAAACAGCAATAAACGGGTGTAAACGATGCGCTTCTTGCAAGTCTTCATCCAAACGATATTGGGCGTATCGTGAACGGTAATCCACCAAAGTCAAAATCTCATGCTCCGGAATATGATCGCGTATTTGCGGCTTTTTGCCGGTTCGATTCACCCCATATTCATAAATGTAATCTCCTAGGTGTATAACCGCATCTATGTCACACCTGTTGGCAATTAGCCGATAGGCATTGAAGTAGCCATGCTGATAGTTATTGCAACTTACCACCGCAAATTTCAATTTACTCGCTCCGTTGGTGGGAGCGGTTTTAGTGCGGCCGATGGGTGAATATTGGTCTTTGGCTAAAAAACGATAGAAGTATGTTTTGCCCGGCTGCAAATCTTCCACTTTAAATTTCACGGTAAAGGCAGATTCCATATTAGCAAACTTCACTCCTTTGGTCACTATCTGTTGCATGGCCGTATCCTCTGCAATCTCCCATTGCACTTGAACATCCGATGTATACTTCCAATTCAATTTTGTCCAAAGCACAACACTGTTTGACGATGGGTCACCCGAAGCCACACCAAAGGCAAACATGTTCCCTAATACATTTTTTTGCAGATAAATGGCACTGTTGTAGAGCGGTTGCGCTTGTGCTCGATAAAATAGGGATAAGCTGAAAAATAAGACCAATAAACGCATAAACTGAAGGGAAGATTTAAGCTATAAATATAGTATAGTAACGTAAAGAAAAGGTTAATAAATAGTCGGTGGTGATGAACTAAGTTTAGTGGAACAAAAATATATATTCAACCTTTCAAAAAATACTCAACCCACAACCAAAATGTACCTACGTATATTACTTCTTTCGTTCTTCATCATCGTGCAAGCAACCGGTTTTGCACAAGTCAACCCAAAGAACATCACCATCGTTCGCGATAGTTTTGGGGTGCCGCACATTCACGGAAAAACAGATGCCGAAGCGGCTTATGGTTTAGCTTGGGCACACAGCGAAGACAACTTCAAAGACATTCAAGAAAACTTATTGGTCTCCAAAGGAATGTTAGGAGAAGTGATTGGCAAGGAAGGCGTGCTCTTCGACTTTGCACTTCGCTTTTTCAGCATCGACACCTTGGTGGATTATCATTATGAAAAACAAATTTCTCCCGACTTTAAATTAATCCTCAACGCCTACATTCAGGCCATCAACGACTATGCAAAAGCGCATCCCGAAGAAGTGTTACTAAAAAAGGCGTTACCATTCGAAGCTAAAGACATTTTAAAAAGCTCAACACTTTCACTTACCCTTTTTGCCGGAGGCGGCATGGCGCTGAAAGCCATCAAAGAAAACCGTATTGAGTTTTTCTTTCAACCCAACGAAATTGGCTCTAACTCTTTGGCCATTGCGCCCAACAGAACCGAAGACGGAAAGACATGGCTTTTGCTCAACTCCCACCAACCCCACGAAGGTCGTTTTGCGTGGTACGAAGCCCACGTCAAGAGCGATGAAGGCTGGGATATTATCGGAAGTTTATTTCCGGGCGGCACCACCATTTTCACCGGCTCCACCCCTACTTTCGGTTGGGCGCACACCACCAACTACCACACCTTTGGCGACATCTATAAACTCACCCACAAAGGCAACAAATATTTATACGACAACGAATGGAAAACATTCACTTCGCGTAAAGCCAAACTCAAAATTAAACTTGGGGGCATCAAACTTGGCTTGACCAAAAAGATACTATCCTGCGAGTATGGTCCGGTGTTCAAAACCAAACACGGATGGTATGCGGTGAAGTTTCCGGGGGCTATGGACATCCGCTCCAACGAACAATGGTTCAGAATGAACAAGGCGAAAAACTTGAAGGAGTTTGAACAAGCCCTGCGGATGGAAGCCATTCCACTGTTCAATATCATGTATGGCGATGTGGAAGGCAATATCTTCTACCAAAGCGGTTGTCAAATCCCATTGCGCGACCCTGCGCTAGATTGGAAGCAGCCCATCAACGGAGTAAGTTCAAAGTATAATTGGAAAAAGCTGGTGCCGTATGAGCGCAAGCCAACCTTGCTCAACCCAAGTTGCGGCTACTTGTTTAGCTGCAATCAAAGCCAACACCTAGCCACCGGCAAAGGTTGCGAATGGAAAGGCGACTTTGTGGGCATTCAACGATTTAACTATAACCGCGGAGAGCGCTATGCCGAGTTGACCGACTCGATTAAAGGCAAATTTACCTGGCAAGATTTCATGCGCATCAAATTCGACAAAAGCTATTCGCGCAATGCCAGCTATGCCAAAAACTTCAAAGCGCTTTACGAACTCAACGAAGCCATGTATCCGAAGTTAGCAGACGTTATCGGCAAAGTAAAAAAGTGGAATTGGTCAGCTGACGTCACCAACCGCGAAGCTCCGGTTGTTTTTTTGACGCAAGAGATACTGATGAAAAAATGGAAAGCCCCTTTTGCCTTTTTGATGATAAAAGACAAACCGCTCGAAGAGGCCCAATGCGCTTGGGCACTGGCGAAAGCGAAAAAAGCCATGCTAAAAAACTATGGAACCACCGATGTGGCCTTAGGCGATATGCAACGCTTGGTGCGTGGCAGCGTAAACCTGCCAACGAGCGGAATGCGCGAAGTTTCTCGCGCAGCCGACAGCAAACTCATCAAAAAATCGAAAGGTATTTATGCCTTGAAAGGGGGCGATGGCTACATGCAACTTAATCGTTATGGTAAAGACGGTGCAGAAATTCTTTCCGTTTCGCCCTATGGTGCTTCCTCTCATCCTTCGAGCAAACACTACACCGACCAAATGGAACTTTTCGCCAATGAACAATTCAAACCCATGACCTTTGATTGGAAAGCTATTCAACAAAACGCAGAGCGCATATATCATCCGGGCGAATAAGAGAGGCGTAACGCTATTCCCGTTTTCTCGACTATATTCGCCCTCCATTTTATAACCACCAGCCCACCATGACACAAGACAACATAAACGCTCTGAAGTTGCGACTAGACGCACTGAAGAGATTTCTTTGACATCGAGAACCGAAGAATGAAATTATTGCAGGATGAGCAAACCACGCTCCATCCCGACTTTTGGACCAATCCCAAAAAAGCAGAAGAACTGCTCAAAGAAATAAAGCTCAACAAAAACTGGTTGACGGTCTATAACGAGGCAGAAGCGGCCTATGAAGACTTGGTGGTTCACCGCGAGTTTTACGAAGCGCAAGAGGTGACCGAAGCCGAATTGAAAACCGCCTACGAACTGGCGCTCGAGAAAGTAGATGAACTCGAATTTAGGTCTACGCTCAACCATCCCGAAGACCACCTCAGCGCCATTCTCGAAATCAATGCCGGAGCCGGTGGCACCGAAAGCTGCGACTGGTCGAGCATGTTGCTGCGCATGTATGTGATGTGGGCCGAGAGCCACGGGTTCAAAGTGACCGAACTAGAGCGCACAGACGATGATGTGGCGGGCATTCGCTCCGTGTCTATTCAGATTGATGGCGACTTTGCCTATGGATTTTTAAAAGGCGAAAACGGGGTACACCGCTTGGTGCGCATCTCTCCGTTCAACGCCCAAGGCAAACGACAAACTTCTTTTTCTTCCGTGTTTGTGTACCCGGTGGTAGACGACACCATCGAAATCAAAGTGCCCGACTCCGAGGTGGAATGGGACACGTTCCGCGCCAGCGGAGCCGGTGGGCAAAACGTAAACAAAGTGGAAACAGCCGTTCGTTTGCGCCACATCCCTACGGGCATTGTGCTCACCTGCCAAGTCACCCGCTCGCAGTTAGATAACCGCATCCGCGCCATGGAAATGCTCAAGTCTAAGCTCTATGAGCTCGAATTGCAGAAAATAAACGAAGAGCGCGACAAACTCGAAGGCACGAAGCTCAAAAACGAATGGGGTTCGCAAATCCGCAACTATGTGTTGCATCCCTACAAACTCATCAAAGACACCCGCACCGACTACGAAACCTCCAACATCCAACCGGTGCTGGACGGGGCCTTAGACGGGTTTTTGAAAGCTTATTTGCTGCACGCTACCCGGAAGGTTTAGTAGTTGGATTATCTGCTTTTGTCTCCCCTCTCAGAGGATTAAGGGGTGTGTTAAATAAAAAACATTTGGCGCTCTCATGTCCCCTTCTTTCCGTACTGCTTCGCTCAACGAGCGCACGTACTGTAGACTATCTCGAACTAAGGAATAAACAACCTCGTCCTCCTAGTTCTGATAGCTATCGGAAGAGGTGGTACGTAGTGCCGGAGGTGGATTTCATTTTAACCTATGCAGGCAGGTCACCAACAAACAAGTGAGGAACTAAAGCTATTGTTGTATTTTATGTAACACTACGTTGTATCCTCCATTCGGGATAATCAAAAAGTCTTTTGTAACAGGTGGTTTGTAATAAATGCCTCCAAAAATAATTTTCAAACGAGTTAGAAAATCTTTGTTGTGTTGCAGTTCGTAAAGGAGTTGTTGCAAGCCTCCAAAAACTATTGCTGTTGCAGATAACGCTAACGCAGGTTGATTGGTCAGCCCAAAGTCGGGTTCTTCTTCGGTTAAATCGCAATAAGTGCCGAACACAAAATCCCAAAGTCCTATGTTGCCGCCAAGGTTGGCCATAGCATGTTCTTCGCGCGATGAATGATGCAGCACATGATAAGGCCCCGAAACAAACAATTTGGAAATGAAGTTCAACACCCTGTTGTTTTTTAAAGGCTGATACAAAGTAGCGGCATGATTGGTTACTTCAATGATTTGATAAAAAACTGCGTAACCAAAAAACAAGACCATAACGGTTTCCTGATCGGTGGTGATGAGTTTTGAAACAACAACGACTATCAACGTCTCCATAATGACAACCCCCCAACCTATAATAAACTGCATGTCGGCCAAAAAACCTGTGCCATTGGTTAAAGCAGTGGTAACATGGTGCGGGCGATGCGACAATAACCACATCAGTCGCGATATATGACTGAGGTAATGATTGGCATACAATAAAAATGACCACACTAATAGAATGACAATGGCAGCCAAAGCACCCGGCAACTGTATGAGATTTGGAACGAAGTGATAAATCCGTTTTGCTTCCGCAGTTTGGTTGGTAATAAGTCCGAAAACATCGTTTGCCGTCCAACCTGTGAACAGCTGAATGATATAAGCCATTGCAAAAGCAAACCCAACAAAGACTATATGCGATAAGATATTGCTGCTAATAATCCAATACAGGTAATTGGCTGAAATTTTATTGTCGGGTCTGTTGTTGTAGCTGAAGAAATCGTACAGAGCTAATACTAGTCTATACAAGCCAACAGCACCTATTGTAATAAGCACCCATTTTGCAAAAGAAGCATGCCGTGCATCAGCAAAGAACGTATCATTATCAATGGGAACAGCATAAAGAGTCCATGAAATAATGACTAGATAATTGATAAACAGATAAAAGGCTGCGAAAAACAACTGCGAAACAGGCAATACCCATTTTTGATATTGCTCAGACAACTGTAAGTCAGAAAAAGGGTTGATGAATTTCATGCGTTAGTTAATCAAATGGCTGTTATTCTTTTCCATGGCTGCGCCTCTTCTAACTGCAAGGCTAACTCAAGCAAGAGTTTTTCCTCACCATGCTTTGCCCAAAACAACATTCCGATAGGAAGACCTTTCTTTTCATCGAAGCCAAGAGGTAAACTGATGGATGGAGCGCCCGAAGCATTCGAATAGGGCGAGAAGCAAGCCCATTTCATCATGCGCGGAAACATCTCTTCAAACTCGAGGTTCATACCCAAATAACCTAACTCAGGCGCAGCATGTGACAGGGTGGGCGTAAGGAGTATATCTAACTGCAAACCGGCAAACATTTTTTGATAGTCGTAATAGCTTTTTTTCAGCCGAGAAATAAAAAACGGAGTAGCGAATTTGTTTTTCCAATAATGCTGTGCCAATCCCTTGGTGAGTTTAGTAAGGTTTTCGGGTTGATAATGTTTGCCAAAGATTTGCTTTCCAAAATGACGGCAAGCAAATGCCGACATGGCCCACACATTCACAAAGTCATCCATAAACTGGTCGCTAACCGGTATATCAATGAGTGTTACTTCATGCCCCAAACTTTCTAAAAGCGCTGCTGTTTTGTTTAACTCCGCCATGGTAGCGGCATCTGCTTTCATCCCTTTAATAGAGTCACCGGTGAAACCTATTTTCAGTTTCTTTTTGTTGGGTGTTTGCACCAAACCAATGGGAGCCAGTTTTTTGTTGTGATAAAATTTTTCTGATTCGGCATAAAAGTAAGCGGTGTCGCGCACCGAGCGGGTGATAACCCCATCGGTTGAAATTTCTACAATCTGCCTTTCAAACAATTTGGAGTAACACAACCGACCACGGGTTGGTTTTAAACCAACCAGGCCACAACATGCCGCGGGTATGCGGGTAGAACCTCCACCATCTGCCGAGTGCGCAATAGGCACTACGCCTGCGGCAACCAAAGCAGCCGCTCCGCCAGAAGAGCCACCGGCAGTGTGCAAGGTATTCCAAGGGTTGCACGTGTCTTTTTGGTTGGGAAACTCGGTAGAGCAAGTAAAGCCGAACTCAGGCATCGAACTAGTGCCGAGGTTGACAAAGCCCTGCGAAAAAATTTGTTTGGCTATAGGGTCGGTTTCGGTGGCCACCTTGGCATTAGCAAAAGCTTCGGAACCAAAATAAGTAGGCATACCTTCTACCTGTGTCATGTCTTTAAAGAAAATAGGAATGCCCGAAAAAAATCCGGGTGCCGGATTAGCCGCTTCTGTTATTGCCTTATCAAAGCAGTCAGTAACAATCGCATTTAGTTCGGGGTTCACTTGTTGAGCGCGCTTAATGCAAGCAGCCACCACCTCGCTGGGTTGTATCTCTTTCTTTTTTATAAGGTTGGCCAATTCAACGGCATCTCTATCATCAAGTATGTCGTCAGTGAAACTATGTGTGCGCATGTAAACTATTTTAGATGGTAATAATACAATAGACCTATGGAATATTTCTTGACATTTATCAAGAAACCGGTTTTTGCAAATTTACTTTTGCGACCTCACCCGGCTCAGGTTTTCTGTGGTCATGCCCAAATAAGAAGCAATGTATTTTAACGGAACTCTTTTCACTAGTTCGGGGTGTGTTTCAAGCAAGGCTCTGTATCTTTCTTTGGCCGAAACTATTCTAAGCAATTTTGTTTTCTCCCCTTCTATAGTCATGTATTCACTGATGATAGTTCGTAACACCTTTTCGTATCGAGGATAGGTTTCCAGAAAGTTGTAAAATGCCGATTGACTAATCCAGATGGTCTCTGTACTTTCTAATGCAATGCTCGTAAATCCAATGGGTGTTTGTTGTGTAAAACTGTCGAAAGCTACTAAGGGTTGGTTCTCCAAGGCAAAACCAAGCGTGTGTTCCGTTCCGCTTTCGTCTGTGTAATAACCACGCACTGCACCTTTTATTATAAAAGCCATTTTGTTCAGTATCTGCCCTTGCTTTAAAAGTATTTCGCCTTGTTCAAACGAAGTAAACTTAAGATTATCGGCAATAAAATGCAACTCCTCTTCGCTCATTTTTATATAGCTCGAAATAAAATCTACCACCTGTTTCACCTCGTGAAGATAAACAATAGAATACATACCACCCGCGCCAGCCGTGGTATGGCTTTGCTTCATTTGGCGCGCTCCTGTTCCCTTTTTTCCGTACTGCTTCGCCCCAAGGGCTTACGTAAGGCGGACTTTGTCCGACTACCAGCACTTAACAGCCGAACGCATCAATATCGAATATCGTAATAGTGGTACAGCAACGAGTTTAAACTTAAAGCGGTATAACTAAGCAACAAAACAGGCAGTTTACTAGTCGTAGCTCAAGAACTAAAACACTAGTAGAGACAACCTGAAGCGATGGAAGAAAGAGCACAGCGAAGGGAGGATTAAACAAGATAGTTCTACGCCCCGAACCAAAGAACAAGAGGAGTTAATTAGGCTCAGAAAAGAGCTGTATGACACTCAATTAAAACGTGATATATAAAAAAAGCGGTAGGCATCTTCTCCAAGAGCGACAGATAAGATATTCATTCATGCAGCAACACCAGAGTAAATTTCCTGTTGGGACGATATGTCAAGTATTACTAGTCAGTAAAAGCGGATTTTATAAATGGCTCGGCAGAAAGCCATCCAATCGAACAGAAATGAACAAAATGATTACTCAGCAGATAAAGCAGATTTACACAGCAAGCAAATGTAGATATGGAAGCCCTAGGATAGCGAAAAAACTAAAAGTAAAGGGCGTAAATGCATCTGAACCACTAGTCGCTAAACTGATGGCTAAGGCGCAACTGAGAAGTATTATTCGTAAGAAATA
>Ga0315903_10008105_pt1 | contig 12986 bp, 11 predicted proteins | sample LakEriMetagenome_7_FD_203524 | JGI IMG/M metagenome (GOLD analysis project Ga0315903, IMG submission 203524) | Freshwater fungal communities from buoy surface, Lake Erie, Ohio, United States - Buoy 2 MA119 | ecosystem: Environmental > Aquatic > Freshwater > Lake | place: USA: Lake Erie, Ohio...
AGATGGCCTGCGACTTCTTCTGCCAGCCCGCGGTGCCCGTGCCTCGAGAGCACCTGCCGGTGTTCGTCGCGTCGCTTGCCAGCCTCTGGGGCGCACCATCCGCCTTCCGCCGCCGCGTCGAGCTCCTGCTGCCGGTCTACGAACTCAAGTGGTGCTGTATCATGCTCAACGAGTTCCTCCCCGACGACGGTCGCCGCACGTTCGCGGGTGCTGTCGTCGACCGGGGTGCCCGCCGCGCCGCCCAGCTCGCCAAGGTCGGCGCCGCACTCGACCGCCTCAACGCCTGATCCGAATCGGGAGCCCACGCATGGCCTACGTCGATTTTCTGTCCGTCGTCCACAAGAGCACGAAGCGGGACTACGTCGCCCGCGTCACGGAGTTTCCCAAGGCCGAGGCGGCCAAGCTCGCCAAGCAATGGGGCAAGGACTACTGGGACGGCGACCGGAAGACCGGCTACGGCGGCTATTCCTACGACGGCCGCTGGCGGAAGGTGGCCGACGCCATGGTGGCCCACTACGGCATCAAGCCGGGCGACCGGATCCTCGACGTCGGCTGCGGCAAGGGCTTTCTGCTCTACGACTTCACGCAGGCCGTGCCGGGCGTCGAGGTGGCGGGGATCGACGTCTCGACCTACGCCCTCGAACACGCCAAGGACGAGGTCAAGCCCTTTCTCCGCCACGCGAGCGCCGCGAAGCTCCCGTTCGCCGACAAGAGCTTCGACCTCGTGATCTCGATCAACACGCTCCACAACCTCGAGTGCTTCGACCTCTTCGACGCCCTCAAGGAAATGGAGCGGGTGGGCCGGCGGCACAAGTATCTCTGCGTGGAGTCGTGGCGAACGGAGGAGGAGAAGGTCAACCTCCTCTACTGGCAGTTCACCTGCCAGATGTTCTGCTCTCCGAAGGCATGGGAGTGGTGGTTCGCCCACACCGGCTACACCGGCGACCACTCGTTCATCACCTTCGAGTAGCCGTAGTTTTACGGTGGGCGAGGGACTGCCCGTACCCCGTCGCCGGACGTTCACCTCGGCCCTCCAGGCCTCGGCTCACTCGGATGTCGCCGGCGCTTCGCCATCCTGGCTTCGCTTGGCGACATACGCCGGCTCCCGGTGCACGGGCAGCCCCTCGCTGACTTCGTGCCCGTTCGCTAAAGCAGCCCGTCGGAGGCACGCGCAAGAGGCGGTGAGATTTGTGCCTTGCTGGGGCCGCACGCTTCCGTTGGGGCAGCTAACTCACAAATCCCGCCGCCGATGAGCATGTCCTCCGACGGGCGGCGCTCTCCAAATGGCGCAGCCCCACCCAGCGTCCGGCGACGGGGCATGGGTAGCCCCGAGCCGCCCCGGTGACTCATCCAGAAAGCCCCGATCGCCAGCGAGGGGATCCATCGCTGCGAACCAACACGCTCTATCCCGTCGCTCGCGCTCCGGGCTTCCTGACGGGCGATCGCGTGCTCGTCAGGAAGCCCGATCGAGTGAGCGATGGGGTTGCGTCCAAGAGACGTGTGGAGCCCGTGGCGTGGGCGCTGCTGGTGAATCGTGAACGCCGGTGTATCCTTCGCATAAGGATTTCTGATTCATGAAAACCCGCGCCGCGATCCTGGTCGAGCAGAAGAAGCCCCTCGTGATCGAGGAGGTGGAGATGCCCCCGCTCAAGCTCGGGCAGGTGCTCGTGAAGGTGCTCGCCAGCGGGATCTGCGGGTCGCAGATCGGCGAGATCAACGGGGTGAAGGGGCCGGATCGATTTCTACCCCACCTGCTCGGCCACGAGGGTTGCGGTACCGTGCTCGAGGTTGGCGAGGGGGTCCGCACCGTCAAGCCCGGAGATCGCGTCGTCCTCCACTGGCGGAAGGGGGCGGGCCTGGAGTCGGTCACGCCGACCTACCGGTCGCGGCTCGGCACGGTGAACGCCGGTTGGGTGACGACGTTCAACGAGCATGCGATCGTGTCGGAGAACCGAGTCACCGCCGTGCCGGCCGACTTCGACGTCGAGGCTGCGGCTCTCTTCGGCTGCGCGATCACCACCGCCTTCGGCGTCGTCAACGCCAACGCGCAGGTCGCGATCGGCCAGTCGGTGGCCGTGTTCGGGGCGGGGGGCATCGGCCTCTCGATCGTGCAGGGGGCGGCCCTTGCCGGCGCTCATCCCATCATCGCCATCGATCTCGTCGATGCCCGGCTCGACCTGGCCCGCACGCTCGGGGCCACCCACACGATCAACTCCCGGTCGGCCGACGTGGCTGCGGCGATCGGGTCGATCGTCGGTGGCGATGGCGTGGACGTGGCGATCGACAACACCGGCAACGTGGACGTGATCGCACTGGCGAGCCGGCTGACGAGCGGCCGCGGTCGGACGGTGCTCGTGGGCGTGCCACCGAAGGGGGCGACCGCTGCGATCTCGACCCTGCCGCTCCACTTCGAGAAGCGGCTCGTCGGTTCGCACGGCGGGGAGAGCCGGCCCGACATCGACATCCCACGGTACGTGCGGCTCGTGCAGGACGGTCGGCTCTCGCTCGCCGGCGTGGTGGGGCGTCGCTACGGCCTCGACGAGGTCAACGAGGCGATCGACGACATGACGAGCGGCCGACTTGCGGGTCGCGCGATCGTGCGACTCGCTGACGCCTGACCAGCCTTCTTCCCGTACGGAGCGAGTCGATGGCCGAGGCTGGCGGAGTGCTCGTGGTGGGGGCCGACGGCATGATCGGTGCGGCGGTCGCTGCGCGGCTCGAGGCCACCGGCCACGACGTGATCCGCACCAGCCGCCGCAGTTCGCCCGACACGCTGCCGCTCGACCTCGCGGCCGAACCGGGGTCGTGGCGGCTTCCCCGCGGAGTCGCCGCCGCGGTGCTCTGTGCCGCCGTCACGTCAACGCAGGCCTGCCGGTCGCGGCCCGATGAGGCCCGCCGCGTGAACGTGGAAGCGCCGGTCGAACTGGGCCGGAGGCTCGCCGCCGCCGGGGGTCGGATCGTGTTTCTGTCAACGAACATGGTGTTCGACGGCTCGGTGCCGTTCACGCCGGCCTCGGCCCCACGCTGCCCGCAGACGGCCTACGGCCGCATGAAAGCCGAGGCGGAGGAGCGTCTGCTTTCCTTCGGCGACGCTGTAAGCGTGATCCGGCTCACGAAGGTGGTGGGCCGCACGCTGCCGGTGATCGAGGGGTGGCGGGCGACCCTGGGCCGCGGGGAAACGGTGCGGCCATTCTCCGACCTGCCGATGGCTCCGGTGACGCTCGACCTGGCGGCGGCGGTGATCGCGGCGGCTGCTTGCGAGACGCTTGGCCCGATACTCCAGGTCTCCGCCGGGGCCGATCTGGCCTACGCCGACGTGGCGGCCCGCCTGGCTGCCCGCTGGGGTTTTGCTCCGGAACTCGTGCAGCCGGAAACGGTGGCCGACTCAGGCACCCGCCTGGAACACGTGCCCGCCCACACCACGCTCGATGCGTCCGCCGTGCGGGATAGACTCGGGCTCGAGCCGCCCGATCCCTGGGCGGCGATCGACGAGGTGGCCTGATGGCAGCGACGGTGGCGGGTGAGGCGGCGTGCGGCATTTGCGGCGACGGCACGCTCGAGGAGATGGCCGACTACCGCGTGCTCCGCCGGGTGACGTCGGACTGCAGGGCCTGGCCCGCGGGCGGCCGGCTGGGTGTGTGCCGCGGCTGCGGTGCGGTCCAGAAGCCGGCCGACGAGGCGTTTCTGGCCGACATCGACGCCATCTACAAGTCCTACACGATCTACCATCAGGCGGCGGGTGCCGAGCAGGCGGTATTCGAGCAGTCGTCGGGGCTGCCCGCGTCGCGGTCGGTGCGGCTCCTGGAGACCTTTCGCGATCGCGCGGGCCTGAAGTCCACGGGGCGGATGCTCGACGTCGGCTGCGGCAACGGCGCCACGATTCGCGCGTTCGGCCAGGTGGCTCCGGGCTGGACGAAGGCCGGCACCGAGTTCGACGGCAAGTATCGCGCCGAGGTCGAGTCGATCCCGAACACCGAGCCCCTGCACATCGGCTCCGTCGAGGAGGTTCCCGGCACGTTTGATGTGATCACGATGATCCACGTGCTGGAGCACATCGTCGATCCGGTGGACGTGCTCGTCACGCTCCGCGGCAAGCTCGCCCCCGGCGGTCTGTTGCTGATCGAGGTGCCACATCATCCGGCCAACCCTTTCGAGCTGCTGATCGCCGACCACCGCTCGCACTTCACCGCCGATTCACTGGTGCGGGCCCTCTCGGTCGCCGGCTACGAGATCGTGTCGGTGGCGGAAAACTGGATTCCGAAGGAGCTGTCGGTGGTCGCACGGCCCGCAGCAGCGGCTGCGATCGTGCCGTCTGCCGGCGACGTCGCCTCGGCGCGGGAGCGGATCGCCGGCAGCATCGAGTGGCTGAGGCGGACCGCCGACCACCTGCGGCGGCTCGGTGCGGATGGCCCCCTCGGCCTGTTCGGCACCTCGATCGCGGGCACCTGGCTGGCGGCCGAGGCGGGCGACGCAGTCGCCTTCTTTGTGGACGAGGATCCCAATCGCGTGGGCCGCACCTACCTCGGCAAGCCAGTCCATGCACCAGCCGACGTGCCTGCCGGGAGCCGCGTGTTCGTCGGCCTGCCGCCGGCCGTGGCCGCGGGCATCTGTGGCCGTCTCGCGCGGCCCGGCGTCACGTTCCTCCCTCCCGCCTGACGCCGCCATGTCCACCGCGCTCCTCGCCATCGGCGTCTTCGCCACCGCCTTTCTCCTCCATCTCGCCTGGTGGAGGATCGCGCTGCCACGGCGGCAGACGGCGGCCCTGCTGGCGGTGTTCTTTGGCGTGCTCCTTGGCTGGCTCGCGGTCTCCCACTTCCTGCCGGGCCGCTGGTTCACCGCGTCGGACCGCTGGCAGGCGATCCACGTCGCCGTCTTCCACACCGCCTGCGCGCTGGCGTACATCGTCGCCTACTCGGCCCTCGAGCATCGCAGCCCGAGTATGACGCTGCTCGTGGCGGTGGCCGACTCGGGGGCCGCCGGCTGCTCGCCCGAGGAGCTGCGGGGCCTGCTCGCGGGAGCGAGCCCCGTCGAGGTTCGACTCGATGCGATGGTGCACGAGGGCATGGTGACCCGCGACGGCGATGGCTACCGGCTCGCCCCGAAGGGCGTGGCCTGGGCGACCGTGCTCTCGAACTGGCGGCGGCTGCTCGGCATGCCGCCAGGAGGCTGACCCGCCGCAATGACCATCATCAACAACGCCGACTATCGTCCGCTCGTCGCTCTCGCCCCCGTGCTCGGCCTGGCCGTGTACTGCGTCTCGCACGTCATCACGGCCCGGATCATTCGCGGCCGCAGTCCCTATCCCGCGCTCGCGATCGGGGCCAGCGCCGGCCTCGCGGTCACGATCGCGATCACGCTCGCCGCCTGCTCGCGAGGCGGGGCGTCGTTCATCGACACGCTCGCCCTGGTCGGGCTCAACACGGTGGCCTCGCTCGCCTTCGCGTTCGGCTACTTCAACTTCGTGAATCTCACGGTGGCGTCCCTGCGGATTCGGATCCTCGAGGAACTGGCCGACGCGGGGGGGTGGCTGCCCCGGGCCGCCCTCCTCGACCGCTACGGCACGGCGAGCGTGGCCGACCTGCGGCTCGAGCGGCTGGTGGGCGGCGGCCACCTCGTGGAGCGGAACGGGCGGCTGCACACGGGGCGTTTGCAATTCCTCGTTGTGGCACGCATCTTCGATGGCCTTCGCTGGCTGATCTTCGGCCCGGCGTATGCTGCCTCGCTGCGCCGGCCGCCACGCCCGGCGACCGAGATCCCACCTCATCACGACGACGTGACGACAACATGAAGGCGATGCCCCCCGAACTCGCGCACGACTGCGATCTGTCGCTGTTCGTCGCCTGCTACAACGAGGAGGACGGCATCATCCCGACCCTCGACACCGTGGTGGCGGCCGCGACCGAGGTGGGGATCAGCTACGACATCGTGATCATGGACGACTGTTCGAAGGACCGGTCAGTCGAACTGGTCGTCGAGTATCTCCGCACCCACCCCGACCTGCCGATCACGCTCTACGTCAACGAGGTCAATCAGGGCGTGGGGGCGAACTACGCCGAGGCGGCGTTTCGCTGCCGCGGCAAGTATTACCGGATGATCTGCGGCGACAACGTCGAGTCGAAGGAGACGCTCGTCACGATCTTTCGGCGGGTCGGTGAGGCCGACATGATCATCCCGTATCCGGCCGACACGACCTTTCGCGGCCCGTTTCGCCGGGGCGTCTCCCGGAGCTTCACGCTGCTCGTCAACCTGCTGAGCGGCTACCGGATCCGCTACTACAACGGCCTGGCGGTTCACTACCGCTACAACGTCATGCGGTGGCACTCCAATTCGCACGGCTTCGGCTTCCAGGCCGACCTGATCACGAGGCTGCTCGACCTCAAGGCGACCTACGTCGAAGTGCCCGTCTATCCCAACGAACGGGCCGGCGGCGAAACGAAGGCGTTCAAGTTTCGCAACCTCTGCTCGGTGGGCCACACGCTCCTGGAAATCTGGCTGCGGCGGCTCGGCAAGCTCGTCTATCCCGAGGCCACCCGCCGGCCGCTGAGCGAACTGCGGGTCTACCGGGCCGGCGATCTGGGGCACGGCGTCGCCAAGACGATCACCGACACGAGTTCGTCCGACCCCACGCCGGCCTCTTGAGGCGGGCTGTCTCCCGCCTCCCTGCCATGGCCACCACCGATTTTCTCGTCGTCGGCGGCGGCATCATCGGGATCGCGATCGCCCGCGAACTCAGGCGACGGCACCCCGATCTTTCGGTGACGGTTCTGGAGAAAGAACCCGCCTGCGGCCGGCATGCCAGCGGCCGCAACTCGGGCGTGCTCCACGCCGGCTTCTATTACACGGCCGACTCGCTCAAGGCCCGGTTCACCCGCGATGGCAACCGGGCGCTGGCTGCCTACTGCGATGCGAAGGGGCTACCGATCAACCGCTGCGGCAAGCTCGTGGTGGCCCGCACCGCCGCCGATCACCCGCAGATGGACGAACTGCTCCGGCGCGGCGCCGCCAACGGCGTCGTGCTCGAGAGCATCAGTGAGGCGGAGGCGAGGCGGATCGAACCCCGCGTGAAGACCTGCGAGCGGGCGATCTGGTCGCCGGCCACGGCGACGGCCGATCCCGGTGCGGTGCTCGCGGCGATGCGGGGCGACGCGGAGCAGGAGGGAATCGCCTTCGCCCTCGCCGACGGCTTTCGCCGCCGCCACGGCGACGAGGTGGAGTCGGCACGCACGACCTGGCGGGCCGGCTACGTGGTCAACGCTGCAGGCCTGCACGCCGACCGCATCGCGCGGCAGTACGGCTTCTCCGAGCGGTACCGGATCCTGCCTTTCAAGGGCCTCTATCTCTACGGCGACGACGCGGGCGGGCACTTCAACACCAACATCTATCCGGTGCCCGACCTGCGAAACCCGTTCCTCGGCGTTCACTTCACCGTCACGGTGGATGGCCACGCCAAGATCGGCCCCACCGCGATCCCGGCCTTCTGGCGGGAGCAGTACGCGGGACTCTCGGGCTTCGATGCCCGCGACCTCGCCGAGATCGCGGCGCTCCAGTGCGGCCTGCTCCTCTCGGCGGGCTTCGAGTTTCGGCGGCTCGCCGTCGAGGAACTCCGCAAGTATCGGCGGCGGCACCTGGTGGCGTTGGCCGGCGAGCTCGCCACCGACGTGCGGCCGGAGCACTGGCGGCGGTGGGGCAGGGCGGGGATCCGGGCCCAGCTGCTCGACATCCGTACGCGGAAGCTGGAAATGGATTTCGTGATCGAGGGCGATGCCCGCTCGATGCACGTGCTCAACGCCGTCTCGCCGGGGTGGACCTGCTCGCTCCCGTTTGCATCCTTCGTGGTCGATGCGATCGAACGCCAGCGGTCGTGAGCCTGCCCCGTTGCTGGACGTTCGTCTCGTTATCAGGAAGCCCAATCGCGTGAGCGATGGGGGCTTGGCCGCCGCGCCGCTCGGGGCTGCCCATGCCCTCTCGTCGGACGTTCGTCTCGTTATCAGGAAGCCCAATCGCGTGAGCGATGGGGGCCTGTCCGCCGCACCGCTCGGGGCTGCCCATACCCTCTCGTCGGACGTTCGTCTCGTCATCAGGAAGCCCAATCGCGTGAGCGATGGGGGCTTGGCCGCCGCACCGCTCGGGGCTGCCCATACCCTCTCGTCGGACGTTCGTCTCGTCATCAGGAAGCCCAATCGCGTGAGCGATGGGGGCTTGGCCGCCGCGCCGCTCGGGGCTGCCCATGCCCTCTCGTCGGACGTTCGTCTCGGCCCTCCAGGCCTCGACTCACTGCATGTCCGCTGCGCTTCGCCATCCTGGCTTCGCTTGCTCCCATAGCCCGCTCGAGGGCATGGGCAGCCCCGAGCTGAGTTCATGCCTTTGACGTAGGTGCAGGTTGCCGACCTGTACCCCACCTGCACCCCACCTGCACGAGGATTCGGCATCGCTCGGGACTAGCCACACCCTCGCACCGGACGCGTCACCGATCTGCGTCGTCGAGCCACTCGAGCAGGCTCGTGTAGCCGCGGATGCCAAGGGCGAGCCGGCGCGCGTCCCACTCGGCCTGTGTGGCGGCGGTCGTGATGGCCGCCACCCGCACGCCCGCCGCGAGGCCCGCCTCCCAGTCGCTCGGTCGATCGCCGATCATCCAGCTCGCCGGCGCCGGGATGCCGTGCTCGACGAGCATCTCCTCGATGAACCGCGGCGAGGGCTTGCGGTAGCGGGACGGCTCGTCGGGTCGCTCGGGGGCGATGCAGATCCGAGCGAACGGGGCGGACCCGAGATCGAGCAGGCCGATCATCCGGCGGTTGACGGCCTCGACGTCGGCGAGCGTGAAGTAGCCGCGGTTGACGCCCGACTGGTTGGTCAGGATGAAGAGTTTCGTGCCCGCTTCCAGCAGCCGGGCGAGGGCCTCGCGGGTACCCGGAATCAGGGTTACTTTCTCGACGTCGCCGACGAAGTGGGAGTCTTCGATGAGCGTGCCGTCACGGTCGAGAAACAGGGCCTGAATGTCGGCGGGCACGGCAGCGGTCCGGAACGGCGGCGGGCGGTCGAACGTCGTGGCAACCCGGTTATCATAGCGGGCACGGCGGCGGATCACCCCGGCCGTTGTCATCGCGTCACCTCCGCAGGGAACCCGTCCATGGCCGATCGGAAACCAGCAGCGCCCGCGTCGTCGGGGAGTGCGCCGCCCTCGTCCGTCGGCGGCCGGCTCGAACGCGCCGACATGCTGCCCATGCTCGTGCTTCTCGGCCTCGTGACGCTCGCCTGGTGTGCCGCGAACGGCAAGTGGACGGCGGCCCAGTGGGCCATGCCTGCAGCGTATCTCGAGCCGGAGAAGTGCGACGTCGTGCACGCGTTGGCGATGATGAAGGCCGCCGGGGAAGGGGAGTTCGTGCCGCTGGCCTGGAAGCAGGTGTCGCGGCTCGGGGCTCCCGACGGCGCCAACTGGAACGACTGGCCACTGCTGGAAGAGCTGCAGATCGTGTTCTTCGCCGTCCTCGCGAAGATCGTCGGGCTGTTCGCCGCCCTCAACCTGGGCATGCTGATCGGCCACTGGCTTGCGGCGACCACGTTCTACGCCGTCGCTCGCTATCTCGGCTGCCTGCGCCCATGGGCCTTCGTGGGCGGTTTGGCGTATGGACTCGCGCCCTTCCTGTTCGCCCAGTCGCCGCATCACATCACCACGGAGTACGTCTGGCATGTTCCGCTGTTCATCCTGGTGTGGCGATGGGTGGCGACGGATCCGGGGCTTCAATGGGGCAGCCGCCGGTTCTGGTTCTCCATCGGCGTGGCGGCGCTGACCGGATTGCAGAGCCCATACTTCACCAACCTCCTCTGCCAGCTTGCCCTCCTTGGCGGGGCGGCGCTTGCCTGGCGGCGTCGGTCGTTCGCCACGCTGAAGCCCGTGCTGGCGGTGATCGCGGCCGCAGCCGTCGCGTTCGTGCTCATGAATCTCGACACCTGGACCTATCGGATGGCCAACGGCGCCAATCAGGGAGCGGTCGTCCGGGAGTACAAGTGGCTCGAGATCTACGGGCTGAAACTCGTCGATCTCGTGATTCCGCCCATCACGCACCATTCGGCCGGCTTCGCGAAGTTCGCTGCGGAGCATCGCGCGGGCGCCCCGCTGCTCGACGAAGGGTCTTATCTCGGCCTGGTCGGCATCGCCTCGCTGACGCTCCTCGCCGTCACTGCCGCCCGCGGCATGGTCGATCACGGCCGCATGCCCGCCGCTGCTTGGCAGGTGCTCTGGATCGTGCTCACCTTCTCGACGGGCGGGCTCAACGCGATCTTCGGCGCCTTCGGGTTCACGCTCTTTCGCACCGGTTGCCGCTACAGCGTCGCGATCCTTGCGATCGCGCTGATGCACGCGATGGAGTGGCTCTCGGAACGCCAGCGGGCCGGCGCGGGGCGCGGGGCGTCGGAGACGACGCAGATCGGCACGCTGACCGCGGTGATCGGTCTGAGCCTGCTCGTGCTCTGGGATCAGGTGCCCCGGGCACCCACGGTCGAGCAGGCCACGCTCATCGCGCGGCAGGTCGAGGCCGATCGGTCGTTCGTGGCGGAGATCGAGACGCAGTTGCCCGCCGGCGCGATGGTGTTCCAGCTGCCTGTCATGGAGTTTCCCGAGACGCCCGTGCCGGGAGTGGCATCCTACGACCATTTTCGGCCGTATCTTCATGGCGGCCGCCTGCGGTATTCCTTCGGTTCGATGAAGGGGCGGCCGCGCGAGGAGTGGCAGAAGGGGGTGCAGCAGAAGCTGTTCGAGGGCGCGGTGCCCGACCAGCAGGCGCAGAAGATCCGCTTCAGTATCGCCAACGTGAATGCCGCCATCGACGAGATCCAGAAACGGGGATTCAAGGCGATCTACATCAACCGCAACGGTTTTCCCGACCGGGGCCAGGGGCTCTTCGAGGCCCTCGCGGAACTCGGCTTCGACACGCCGCCGGTCATGAGCCCGCTCGGTGACCTGTCGTGCGTCATGCTCGACAAGCCGTCACTATCGGGGAAGTAGGCGGTGGATCCGGCCCTGCTGCGGACCGCTGCGGTGCTCGTCGGCGTCACGCTGGCCGTGTTTTCGGCGACGCTCTCGGCGGGCTTCGTCTACGACGCCCGCCTGCAGATCCTCACCGATCCCTTTCTGCACGATCCACGGAACTGGCTGAACGTGCTCTCGTTTCGCGTGTTGGGCATGGACGTGCTCGACTTCAATCGTCCCGTGCAACTCGCGTCACTGATGCTCGACGCCGCCGTCTGGGGCACAAACCCATTCGGCTACCATCTGACAAGCATCCTGCTGCACGCGGCCAACGTGCTGCTCGTTTGGCTTGTGATTCGTGACGTGCTCGGCCGCGGCACGGCCCGCGGCCGGGCCACGGATCCGCTGGTGCCGGTCGTCTCGGCCCTGTTCTTCGCCGTCCACCCGGTCGTCGCGGAGGCGGTCTGCGAGCCGACGTTTCGCGAGGATCTTTTGACGGCTGTGTTCACGCTCGCCGCGGTTGCCCTCGCCGCCCGCCACACCGCGGCCGCCGGTGACGACCTCCGCCGGGCCGCGAGCTGTGCCGGGCTCTGCCTGCTCGCAGTCGCCAGCAAGGAGTCGGGAATCGCCGCGCCGTTCGTCGTCGCTGCCTATGGCCTCGCCTTTCACCGCGGGGCGGTGAGCCGGTTTTGGGCCATCGCGATCGGAGGCGGCTTGGCGCTCGTCGCCGCCTTCCTGGCGGCGCGGTTTCTGCTCGAGCCGTCGCCGTCGCGGATCTTCGAGTCGCGGCCCGAGTATCCGGGTGGAACGCTCCTGGAGGCGCTGAAAATCGAACCGCGGATTCTCGTGCTCTATGCCCAACTCGTGGCCTGGCCGGTCAATCTCTGTGCCGACTACGGCGGCTATTCGATTCGGTATCTGCCCCTCTGGGCATCGCTCGCGATCCTCGCAACGCTGGGGATCGCGGCGGGCCTGGCGGTCCGGCGGGATCGCCGCGTTGTCTTCGGGCTGGCGCTCATGCTGCTGCCGCTTGTGCCGGTCTCAAATCTCATGCCGATCTATCGTGCCGCGGCTGACCGCTACCTCTACCTTCCGCTTGCCGGCGTGGCCTGCCTCCTTGCGTGCCTGCTCGATGCCGCCTGGGTGAGGGCCCGTGAGCCGAGACGGCACGCCGCGACGATGCTCGCGGTCGTCGCGGTCGCGGCTCTCGCGTGGGGCTGCATCGACAGGCAGCGTGTCTGGCACAGCCCACTTGCGCTCTGGAGCGACACCTTCGCCCGCAATCCGGGATCGTTCAACGGCGCCAATGGTCTCTCGGCGGCCCTGCGGGACGCCGGTCGGGGGGACGAGGCAGTCGAGATGGCCCGACGAGCGGTGAGCCTCTCCGGTGAAACGCGGGGAGATGCCTGGATGACGCTGGCGCTCGCCCTTGATGCGGCCGGGCGGGTCGCCGAGGCCGACGCCGCCGCCACGAAGGCTGTGGAACTCGACTCGCGGCTGGCGGATCCTGAGGGGCGGGTGGCGGCACTGGCCATGGAGCGGAACGAGGCCGAGGCAGTGAAGACGATTCTGGGGCGTCGCCCATGATGGTGAGGCATGGACCTGCGATGGAGAGCCCCAGACCGGCGGCCAGGGGTCTGGTTGCTTCGCCGTCCGAAATGCTGCCGTTTCAGGGGCAGAAAAATTTTTTCCCCAGGTGCTTGACAGGGTTTTTCCGAGGCTCTACATTGCAGGGGTTGGGTGGGTTTCAGCGACGGTTGAAGCCAGTTCCCAAACGGTTCGAAGGTTGATTGAAAGGGCAGCTACTGACCTCGTGCGAGCGACGTTGCAGCAGGTGATTCCGGCCCCGCCGGGAAAGCCCGTTCAAACGCACTCGAGGAAGTAGCTTCCATCTGCCCTCCGCTGGAGCCTTCTGCTCCTCCGGATTTCAGATTTCGGAAGAGCCTCTCCGGGCCACCGTTCCGTTCTCAGCGCCTGATTCTCCAGGCTCTGGTCTGCAGCCGACTTCGCGCGAGTTCTC
>Ga0315903_10008108_pt1 | contig 12981 bp, 24 predicted proteins | sample LakEriMetagenome_7_FD_203524 | JGI IMG/M metagenome (GOLD analysis project Ga0315903, IMG submission 203524) | Freshwater fungal communities from buoy surface, Lake Erie, Ohio, United States - Buoy 2 MA119 | ecosystem: Environmental > Aquatic > Freshwater > Lake | place: USA: Lake Erie, Ohio...
GATCTTGCGCTGTCGCGGCCTCTCTCGGCTGCGGCGGCACTCTCTCGGCCGATATCGGCCGGCGTGACGGTGGAGGGTAGGACACTGTGAGCACCACCTATTTCTGGCCCGGCGAGACGGTGCGCGTCCGCGTCACCTTTGCCGGTGAGGATGGCCAGCCAACGGCCGTGACAGGAGTGGCCATGTCCTACCGCGCGCCAGGCGCCACCACGCCGACAAGCATCTCGGCCGGCTCGATCGTCGCGGATGGCACCGGCGTGTTTTACACGGATCTCCCGCTGCCCACGTCCGGCGATTGGGCCGTGCGTGCCACCTGCGCCACGCCCACGGCCAGCGCCGTTGAAATTGGGTTCTCAGTCCTGCCGTCTGCGGTGCTGGCATGAGTGCGGAACCGGAAGCCATCTGCCTGTCGCCGGAGCAGCTTCGGAAGCTCCTGGAAGACGCAGGTGAACAGGGGGCCAAGCGCACTTTGGCCCGGCTGGGGCTCGAAGACGAGAAAGCCGTGCAAGATCTTCGTGAGGTGCGCGACGTCCTATCCGCATGGCGCAGCGCCCGCCGCATTGCGCTGGAAACAATCGTTCGCACACTGACAATCGGCTTTCTGGCGGTGCTCGCTGCGGGGTTCGCATTCAATTGGTTTGGCGACGGCAAACGCCACTGACAGGAGAGACACATGCAGGATGTGGCAATCGGGCTGCTGCGGCACGCGCTGCAGCTTATCGGCGGCGTGCTGATCGCGCGCGGCGTGGTGGACGGGCCGGGCTGGGATTTGGTGGCCGGCGCGGCGACTTCGGCGGCAACGGCGGGGTGGTATCTCTGGGGGCGGCGCAGCACCTAAGTGCGCGGCGGCGGATCGTCGCGGAGCATGGCTTCGTGGGCGTCAACGCGGCGGCGCAGCCATTCCGCTACCTCTGGCGGCACGGAATAGCCGGTGCGCGTCCAGTTGCCGACCGTGCCTTCTGGCCGGTTTAGAAAACGCGCAAGCCCGCGAATGGTCCATCCAAGGGTTTCGAGAACGGTTTTTAGCGCGGCGGGGCTCATGCGTCGATGAAGCACGACGCGCCTTCTGGATTTGCCCAGCTTTCGGTCAGCGCCACGTCGGCAGCCTGCCGCGCCTCGATCCAGACCAGCGCCAAGCCGGTCATTGGCGCTTCGTCGTCATAATCTTCCCACTGGCGCCGGTATTCGGCGGCAGCGTCGGCGGCCACCACGCCGGCACGGTTGCAGACCTCAGCGGCGGCTCGCTTGGCCCGGTCGCGGTCGGTTTCGTCAACGCTGCGGGCGCCGTGCGTGACTTCCAGGGCAATAGACAAGAAGCTGTTCATCGTGGCGTCTCCCTCTCTGATAACGACAATATGCCGCTATCTCGCGCCGTTGTCAAAGGCAAAATGCCGTCACGCGCGCGTTTTTTCGGAGGTCCGATGCTCTCAAGCCGTGACATGCAACGCCTCTCGGGCGTCCATCCCGATCTCGTGCGCGTGATCTCGCGAGCGCGCGCGTCGGCGGATTTCATCGTCACCGAGGGCCTACGCACTCCAGAACGCCAGAAACAGCTCGTCGCCGCCGGGGCCTCGCAGACGATGCACAGCCGCCACCTGACGGGTCATGCGGTGGACGTGGCGGCGCTGGTGGATGGCGCCGTGCGGTGGGACTGGCCGCTCTATGACCGCCTGGCGCTGGTGCTGAAGCGCGCGGCGGTGGAGGAGGAGGTTGCTATCGTGTGGGGCGGCGACTGGCCGAAATTTCGCGACGGGCCGCATTTTGAGCTGGATCGGCGGCGGTATCCGTAGGTCAGGGTGCAATCTCCAGGCGGCAAACCGTTACCAATACGGGCCAGGAGTTGCGCCGATAGTGCTTTGATTATAAACGCCGCAACCTAATCATGACAAAAATTGCTCTCATTATCTTTCAACCACTTAGCGGCGTTTTTGGCGCGGTTTGCTTAGACGGTTTGCAGCAGCGTTGGCAAGGCGTTCTTGGTCGGCGCTGCGCGTGTAGTGGGCCACCATTGACAGGGTGCGATGGCCGGTGATGGCTGCAATTTCGTGGGTGGTGGCGCCGCTGTCTGCCAGCTCCGTCGCGCGTAGCTTTCGCAAGCCGTGGACGTTCAGGCCCGGCATCCCAAGCTTCGCCATCGCGCGGCCGAGCGCGCTGCTGAGGTATGTGGCATCCCACGGCTTGCCCTTAGCGTCGGCCAGGATCGTCACCGACGTTGCGGCGCGCTTCCACTCGTCCAGTTCGGCGCGCAACTCAGCCGAAGCCGGCAGGGCAAGCGGCTGGCCGGTTTTCTGCTGCACAAGCCGGATGGTCTGCCCGTCGTAGTCAGACCACCGCAGCCGCGCCAGATCGGTGCGCCGCTGGCCCGTATGCCATGCCAGGAACACCACGCGATACAGGTGGTGCGGCAGGCCCTTGATGGCGGCGTGTGCCTGCTGCCTCGTCCATGTCGGCAAGCTGCCGCCAGGGATCGGCCGGACGCGGTGCATGGGGCTGTGGGCAATCCACTCGCGATCAAGCGCCCAGCCAAACAGCGCCGACGCGGTGCGCAGGAATCCGGTGCTGGCGCCCACGCCGCGCTTGGTAGCGATGGCGTCACGGATCTCAAGGATCTGGCGCCGGGTGATATTTGCCACCGGCGTATGTGGCACGGCCTCAAGCACCTTGAGATACACGGAGTAGGTGGCGCGGGTGGCGTCCGCCAAGCCTAGCCATTCCGGGCTGCGCTTGTAGGCAAGGATCAGCGCGCCCAGGCTGTCATCTGCGAAGCGGTGCGACTTCGGCCGCGGGCCGTAGCGGTATTCCTTGACCGTGCCGTCCGCCAGACGCTTTCTTACGACGCGCTCGCCCGTCGCTGAGTATCGCATTGACAGCCTCGCTGAGTGATTGCCGCCGCGGCGACGCTGCGCTTGCGGCCATTACGGCGTCAAGTTCGAAGCGGTCCCACCGTGGCGTTCTGGCGCCCAGGTGATAGGACGGCTGCGGCAGCGTGCCAGCCTTCCATTTGCGGCGGAAGGCATCGACGCGCAGCGTCAGGTGTAAAGCCGAAGTCGGCTCATCCAGCCAGCGGGGCAGGGCGTCACTCATTCCGTTCTCACCGTTTCGTGATGCGCCAACCCGGCCAGCACCCGCGCTGCCGTGGCACGCAATTCCAGCCACTCCTGCCGGATATGGCGGTTCTTCAACGTGACCGGCGGCTCATGCAGCCGCTCGATCTGCTCGCACAGCGCCTCAACTGCGGCCTCAGCGTAGCCGGCGCGGTTGGCGTAGGTGGCCAGGATGCGCATGGCGTCGTGGAGCGCGTCACTCATCCGCCACCTCGCGGGGCTGGTGTTCGCCGGGCGTAGATTGTGTGTTAGCCTCGCACCGCAAAATGGCGGCAACCAACGTCGAAACTGCACTCGCGCCGCCGTAGGCTTCACCGATGGCCGTCATGCCATCGCCCCCGCCGACCTTGGCGTGAGGTAGGCCGTCGCCAGCAATGTCCGAAAGATGGATGAGCACGCGCCCGTTGAGCAGGTGCCACGCCACGGCTATGCCGGACAGAATGGCAGGCGCTGGTGTGGACTCTAAGCCGGCACCGCTATCATGGCGCCAGTGGCGGCGGATGCCAGCCAATCGGCCGCGCACTTCCTTTTGCACGATACGGCGCCCTTCGCGCACCGCAGGCGCATAGGCTATGGCTGGCTCATACTCCCACCCGCGCCGCCAGAGCAGCGCCGCGCAGACGCGCGCATTGAGCGCGGCTGTATATGCAGCGATGCCGGGTCGCCAGCACAGGACCATATCGGCCAATTCGTGCAGTTCGTCGGCCCTGTGCTGTCGGCCTGTTGTATAGGCCGATTCTTCGGGGGTCATGACGCGGCTTCCTTCGTCCGCGCGTTCGCCGCCAGGACTGCGGCCTCTACGTCGTTCGACAGCTCCGGCCGCTTGTCCTTGAGCCACGCGCGCTGTTTCCGCACCGTCGCGTCGTCTACCAGCGCCAACAGGGACGCAGCGTCCGCCACCGCGTCGACGCGGGCCACCAGATCGGCGGCGGCATTGGCGGCTTTGTCGTCGGGCGGCTCGATCTTCATCGGCTGCACCGTGAACGGCTTGCGGGACTTGCGGGACTCTGCCAACGCCAGCGTCATGGCACGCTCCAGGTGGCTCATTGCCGAAATGCGGATACCGCCCACCTGCGCGCCGCCGAACGTCACGGCGGGATCTCGGTAGAGCGTCACCGATCGGCCGACATACGCCGCGCCGTCCGGCCCCCAGCAATGCACCAACACGCGGCGCATGGACTTGGACGGCCGCCACGGTTTGCCACCATCGCCGTCAAAGTGGATCGTCACGGGCTGCTCGGCGCCAGGATCGGCCTGCACGTCGGTGATCCGTATGGTGCGCGGCCCGGCCAGCAAGTCATCAGCCGTCAGTTGGTCTGATTTGGCGAGGATCGTGTCTGTCAGATCAGTCACGCGAAGATCTCCGTCTCTATGCGCCGCTCCGTCGCCACCAGCCGCGCGCCGTCCGCCGACAGCGCGGCGCGATACGCTTCCAGCCGATCGGCCAACGCTTCCTCGAACACGGAAGCGGCCTCCACGATGGCGGCTTGCACCGTCTCATCCGGCCACACGCGGATCACGGCCATCGGCATCCCGGCGCAGTAGCTGACGTAATCCAGCCACTTGCGGCCGCTCACCATCAGGCCAGTCTGGCATTGCAAGACGTGCTCGGATGGGACGGCGCCGGAGATCAGCGTTTCTGTCTGGTATTTTTGACGGCGGCTCTTGCACTCAATCAAGCCGTCGTCGCCTACCAGGCCATCCGGCGAGTAGCCGATGGTGAAGGTGCCGAAGTCCCGCGTGATGAACCCCAGTTCCGTCACCGGCGCGAAGTGGCGGCTGTAGAGCGCACGGGCCTCGATCTCGTCCGCCTGGCCGCGCAACATGTCGTCGCTGACGTAACGCGGTTCGACGTGCTGGGTGATGCGCTGGGCCAGCAGCTCATACAGGTGCGCGCGGCTGGTGTCGTTGCGCGCCGGCTTGAGCGTAGTGGGCGACATGATGAGGCGGATTTCCGAGGCTGTGAGCACGCCGCAGCGGAGGGCTAGCCATTCGTCGCTGCCTTGGAGGATTTCGGGGTGGTGGTGGATCATGCGCCTACCGCCTCCACCACCGCACCGGCCGTTGCGGCTGGCGGCGCTGCTCGGCGTCGTCCAGATCGTCGGCGATCCCGGCAGCCGCCCAAACCACGGCCCGCAGCGCCACCAGCTCACGCGACGCGAGGCGGCTGAAACGCCCGTCGTCCAGCATGGCGTCGAGCGTCTGCGCCAGCCGGCGCGCGCGCTCCTGCGGCGTGCCGGAAACGTCCATCAGCGTGGCCAGCGCGGTGCGGGCGGCCTCGCCGTCGAGGTGGGAAATCATGTTCATGGCGACACCGCTCCAAACGCGATGAGGGTTGAGACAGCGCAAACCAGCGTCAGGACAATGCCGACAGCCGTGAACTCGCCCTGGCGCGCGGCGTTGATGGTTTCATGGCCGCAGATCACTGTGGACAGCGCGCAGACAACCGCCGGGAGGAGGAGGAACCAGTCCGTCACTGGACGCTCCTGCGCAGCGCCGACAAACACGGCGGCAGCACCAGCAGCAGATCCTGCTGACGGGCCTCGCGGGCGGCAGCGAGCAGCGCGACGGCAATCGCTTCCACGCGATCGGCGGGCCACAGCATCGAGGACGTCTGGAACCCGGCGGCGTCCTCGACTTCCTCGATGATGAGGATGTCGCCGCCGTCCGTCACTTCGACGTCGAGGGTGTGGATCAGCTCAATGTCGGGTTCGGACTGCAAAATTACGAGCGTCACAGCGCGGCCTCCAGGCTGCGCTGCGCTTGGACCAGCGCCGCCTCGATCGCGGCGTCGATGGCGCGGTGTTCGGCCACGTGGTCACGCCACGACACCGTTTCCGTGCTGTCGAATTTCCACGGGTGGCGGGTGAGTTCGACCAGGAACCTGGCGCTTGCCTCGCGGACGGCGGCGAGGCTTGCCACGTCCTCCGGCGTTGCTGCGTGCAGCGGCGGTTCGGGCCGGTAATCGCCGCCCCAGGCGGCGTCATAGGCGCGGGTGGATACCCAGTCGGGCAAGCCTGTCATCGGGGCCTCCATGGTGGTGGAGGCATGTTGGAACAGCCTACATTGTCACGTCAAGCGCAAATGTAGGATATGCCAACATTTATCAGCATGGAGCGGCGGCGACGTTATGAGTATGTAGCCGCCACGTTTTCGGATTGACCGTTTGCAAGCTGCCGCGTTCTCATGTTCCTGGAACGTTCACGGCAGAGGAAGCTTCATGCCTATCCGTCGCTCGCAGCCGCCCGCCAAACATTCGCTCAAGGTAGTCGAGAAGGGCGCTTTTTTCAGCCGGGTCCATGACGGTCCAGATGGCGAAGAGTTCCGAATTTTGCTTCGCCTTCAAGCCTTGCGCCGCCTCGTCGTCGCTCGCGACCGTCGTTCCAAATTCGAGGTAGTCCATGGAAACACCAAGGGCACCAGCAAGCGCAGCGAGGGTTGAACGGCCGGGCTGGTAGGCGCCGACTTCAATTCCTGCCAGCGTTCCGCGCTCTACACCTATCTGCTCAGCAAGCTGCGCCTGGACTAGATCGAGGGCCTTCCGCAGCTTTTTGACGCGCTGACCCATGGCGATGGCGTGCGGAGTGCGCTGCTTGCTCATGCCCTGAGTATCCGACAGCGCGAAATTCGCTGTGCTGGACAGTCCAACATTTGGGTTGACGGTCAATGTTGGCTCATCCTACTTTTTGCGCATGGATATCCGCGCGATCGTTCGGGCCGGCGGCGGCCCGCTGAAACTAGGTAAGGCTCTCGGGCTGAAGCATTCATCGGTTTGCTGCTGGACGCGCGTGCCCGCGCCTCATGTTCGCTCAGTGTCGAAGCTGACCGGCATCGCGCTGCACGATTTGCGGCCCGACCTCTACGACCCGCCGCCGGCTGCCAACGGTGTGCAGGAACACGCTGCATGACGGCGCCAGTGTACCTATCCACTTCACCCGCCGCGTCACACAACGTCGTGAGCGCGGGCGAAATAACTGCAGACCGCTGGACCGTCGTCGCCACGCGCACGGGCCGGTTCTGGAGCTACCGCAACGGCCACACCGGCGCCGCGCTTGTCGCCGCCGCTGACGCCGACACCATCGTTCTCATGCACCGCCGCGCCGCTGAGGGCTGGGAGCTTGTGGCTCGCCTCGCCGGCCCGGTTTGGCGCCGCTTCCAGGCGCAAGGGCGCGCATGAACGAGATCACCGTGCAACGCGGATCGGAAATAGGCTCCCACCTTTTGCACGGTGCCACCTGCACGGGCCGCGGTTCGTCCGCGCGTGCAGGTGGAGAGGCCAGCCTGGCTGGCGGTTCCTCCCATGAAAACTCGGCCGGCGGGGCTGTTCGTCCCGCCGGCTCTTTTCCGAACGGCGCGCTGCCGCCATGGGATGACGCCACCATCGAGCAAGTCCGCGCGTGGGCGGCGGATGGCGTGTCGCAACGTCGGATTGCTCAGCGTCTTTGCGTGGCGCAGTTCACTGTCGCGACGCGGATGCGGAAGCTCGGCATTGCGACCAAGATCCACAAGCCGAACAACCTCGAGATGGAGCGCGGCGCGGCGGTGTTGGTGCAGCACTGGGCCACTATGCCGGACATTCGCGACGTGCTGCGGCTGTATCACGCAGCGCGCGGACACACGCGAACCACAGTCAAGGGCATGAGGATGCACGCGCGGAAGCTCGGCCTTGTGCGGCCGGCGGAAGCGGAACTGTGCGGCGCATTGCTCGGCGCCAGGATTTACAGAGAGCAGTGCGACGCGGCAAACATCGAGGCCGCGCCTCGCGTGCAGGCGGCGTTTGACCGTGGCCTGACGATCCATGCCGCGACGCGCGAGCTTGGCATGTCGCCGAAGCGGCTGCGCCGGATGGTGCGGATGGGGCTGGTGACTGCGCCGGCGCCGCAGCCTCGTGCAGCGGCACAGCCGAAGCCGCCGAAGCCTCCCAAGCTGGCCAAGGTAAAGCCGCCCAAGCCCGTGCCGGCACCCAGGCCGAAGAAGCTGCCGAAGTCCTGGGTGCGCGTGGCTCCACCGCCACCGCCGCCGAAGCCGAAGTTTCAGACCGTCGAGGAGTGGCTGGCCGCAGGCGGCCAGATCACGCGCCTGCCGGCGGCTGCGGTGCATGCCACGACGGCCACGCTGGGCGAGGGGCGCGAACTCATCCGCCAGCACGCCGAGGTGATGGCCACGGACGACGGGAACTGGATCGCGAGGGCAAAGCGGAAGATGGGACGTTTTCATTTTGGTGCCGGCCAGTGAGCGCCGATCCGATTACCACCGCGCTCTGCGCCGAGCTGCACCAGCGCGCCGCGCGCGGGCTGGCCAAGTATGGCGTGTCTGTCTCCGACAATCCGTTGACGCCGCGCGAATGGCTACAGCACGCCAAGGAAGAAGCACTCGACCTCGCCACCTACCTGGAGCGGCTGATCCGCATCGAGGGCGGCCGCGCAGACGCTGAGCCGGCGGAATACCCACCCATCCGCGTCCGCATCCGCCTCGCGTCCGGCGACGTGGTGGTGCGCGACGTGGCGACGGTGGCCGAGGCGGTGGCGGAGTTGCCGTGGCCGTTGGCGGTGAGCTGGGAAGTCGAAGGCGCACAAGGAGCTTTCTGGTGATTTTGCACCCTGAATACGCCGCGTTTCTCGCCGGCAAGGCGCCGCGCGCGCAGGCGATCGGCATTGAGCCGGGCCTGATGCCGGCGCACCTGTTCGACTATCAGGCTGAGTGCGTCCGCTTTGCGCTGCGTCAGGGCCGCGCCGCGATGTTTCTCGATACCGGCCTCGGCAAGACGCGCATCCAGCTCGAATGGTCCCGGCAGGCGGCCGAGGCCAGCAACGGCCGGGCGCTGTTGCTGACACCGCTTGCCGTCGCGCGGCAGATCGAACGCGAGGGGCTGGCCCTGGGCTATCCGGTGCGCGTGATCCGCAGCCAGGACGAGGCGCGGGACGGCATCAACATCTGCAACTACGACCGCCTCGGCGCGCTGGATACCGTGCAGTTCGGCGCCGTGAGCCTGGATGAAAGCTCGATCCTCAAGAGCTTCACGGGCGCCACCACGCGCGCGCTGATTGCGTCCTTCTCTGGCCATCGGTTCAGGCTTGCATGCACCGCCACGCCTGCGCCGAACGATCACATGGAGCTGGGCACACACGCCGAGTTTCTGGGCCAGATGCGCAACGTGGAAATGCTCTCCCGCTGGTTCATCAACGACACCGCCACGGCATCGCAGCAGTGGCGGATCAAGGGCCATGCCGTCGAGGCTTTCTGGGATTGGGTGGCATCGTGGGCGCGCTGCGCCGAGACGCCGGCTGATCTGGGATACGACGCCTCCAGGTTCGTCCTGCCGGCTCTGAACGTTCACCGCCACAAGGCTGCCGGCGACCTCCGCGCGCCGGCCGGGATGCTGTTCGCGTCGGACCTGTCCGCGACGAACATGCACGCCATCAAGCGCGAGACGGCGCAGGCGCGGGCCGAGGCTGTCGGCGCGCTGGTTGCCGCTGAGCCGGGCGAGGCGTGGGTGATCTGGTGCGACAATGACGCGGAGGCGGACGCGCTCATGGCCGCGGTGCCTGGCGCCGTGGAGGTGCGCGGATCGCACACGCCAGACCGCAAGGAAGCGGCGCTGGCGGCGTTCGCCGCGGGCGAGGCGCGATACATCATCACGAAGCCGTCCGTGGCGGGCCAGGGGCTTAACTGGCAGCACGCCGCGCGTATGGCCTTCGTGGGCCGCAGCTTCAGCTATGAGGCTTGGTATCAGGCGGTGCGGCGCTGCTGGCGCTTCGGCCAGACGCGACCCGTTGATGTTCATCTGATCGTGGCCGAGGGCGAGGATCAGATTGGCCGTGTGATCGACCGCAAGGCCGGCGACCACAGAACAATGAAGCGGGCGATGGCTGGCGCAATGGCGCGCAGCCGGGCGGTCAAGGCTGCAACCCGCATCTCATACGAACCAAATCACATCGGGAGGCTGCCCGCATGGATGTGCGCTGTCTAAATAGTGCTCACGGCCAGAGATGGACCGCGATCAACGGCGATAGCTGCGACGTGCTCGCGCAGTTGCCTGATGCGTCGATCGGTTTCTCTGTCTATTCGCCGCCGTTCGGCGACCTGTTCGTCTACTCCGAGAGTGAGTGCGACCTGGGCAACTCGGCCAGCGACGCCGAGTTTTTCGAGCACTACGAGTTCATCATCCGCCACAAGCTGCGGGTGACGAAGCCCGGCCGCCTGTCTGCGGTCCATTGCTCGGATTTGCCGACGCGGAAGTGGCGGGACGGGTTCATCGGCTCCAAGCCGTTCTCGGATGACATCGTGGCCGCTCACCTGCGCGCCGGCTGGACGTTCGTGCGGCGCGTGACGATCTGGCGCGATCCGGTGGTGGAGATGACGCGCACCAAGGCGCTGCATCTGCTGCACAAGCAGATCCTGAAAGACAGCACATGCTCCTGGCCCGGCACGCCGGACTACCTGCTGCTGTTCCGCGCGCCGGGTGAGAACGCCGAGCCTGTGGGACACAAGCCGGCCGACTTCCCGGTGGAGCTCTGGCAGAAGTGGGCCAGCCCCGTGTGGTTCGATATTTCCCAGACGGCGGTGCTGAACAACAAGGCCGAGGCGTCCAAGTGGATCGGCGACGCGATGAGCCTGGACGCGGCGCGCGAGGAAGCGGACGAACGCCACCTCTGCCCGCTGCAACTGCCGTTGATCGACCGCGCCGTGACGATGTGGAGCAATCCGGGCGACGTGGTGCTGTCGCCGTTTATGGGCATCGGCTCCGAGGGCGTCGTGAGTGTGAAGCGCGGCCGGCGGTTCTTTGGCTGTGAGTTGAAGCCGTCCTATTGGCGGCAGGCGGTGCGGGCGCTGGAAGGCAGTGAGCGCGGCGCGGTGGATCTGTTCGCGGACGCTGCAGACTGATGCGGCTCGAAGATCGCCTGCAATCCCGCTGCCGCATGCTGCTGGACAGCCACCTCCAGCCGCCTTGCTACTGGTCCAGCGTCGGCCATGAGCGCAAGCAGACGCTCATCCAGGGCCAGATGCAGAAGGCGCGCGGCGTTCGCCGTGGCCTGCCGGACGTCATGGTGTGGGCGCCCGGCTACTTCCTCGGCGTGGAACTCAAGGTTGGCAGCAACACCGCGACGGAGGATCAGCGCGCGTTCGGCCAGGCCATGGCCGCGCTAGGCCACGGATACGCCATCGTCCGCAGCGTCGAGCAGCTCGTAGACGTGCTCGAGCAGCACGGCATCCCGCTCCTCGCCGGCGCGCGCGTCGCGGCGCTGCGGCATGACGGAATGCTGGCCGTGCCGGTGGCGAAGAAGCCGGCGCGGGTGGTGAAGGCGCGCGCTGAGAAACCCACCCGGAAGCAGCTCGCGACGCTGGCGCGGGTGCGGGCGCGCGGGGTGTTCGTATGACCGACGCCATCGACATGTCCAACCGCCGCATCGGCCACCTTCACGTCCTGCACCGCGAACCGTCGAACGGCGTCCGTGCCATGTGGCGCGTTCGCTGCACGGACTGCGCGCATGAGGTCACGGCCGGCGGCAACTCGCTGCGCAAGGCCGAGCGCGGAACGTGGCGGGTGCTGTGTCCAGGCTGCGAGGCCGAGGCATGACCGACGACGACATTCGCCCCCTCCACATCCAGCTCACTGGCGAACCCGGCGCGCTGCGTGGCGTGCTGACGCTGGGCGGCCTGGAGTTCCCGCTCCTGTCCTGGCGGCAAGGCGGCGATCCCGGCCACGTCAACGCGCGGTCCGAACGCGGCGTGCAGATCACGATCGCCATCGAGCGCGAGGCAGACGGGACGCGCGGCGGCGGGATGACGATTGGCGAGACGCAATATGTGCTGCGCGGCGTGGTGGTGGACGGGCGGGAGATCAACGGCGAGGCGGAGGTGGTTAGCGATCCGTGGTGGGACGCTTGGAAGGCGGGGCGCGGATGACGCTCCAAGTTCTCGACCTCTTCAGCGGCATCGGTGGGTTCTCGCTTGGCCTGGAGCGGGCCGGCATGACCACGGCCGCCTTCTGCGAGATTGAGCCGTTCTGCCGCGCAGTGCTGGCGAAACATTGGCCGGGAGTGCCGATTTACGATGACGTGCGAACCCTCACCGGCGAGCGACTGGCAGCAGACGGAATTTCCGTGGATGTCATATGCGGAGGGTTCCCCTGCCAGGACATCAGCCTTGCAGGACGGGGTGCAGGCCTCAGCGGCGAGCGTTCCGGCCTCTGGTTCGAGTACCGCCGCGTCATTGAGGAAGTCGCGCCGCGCTGGGTCATCATCGAAAACGTCCCAGCCCTTCGCACTCGCGGACTGGACGTTGTGCTCGGGGGGCTCGCTGAGATCGGGTATGATGCGGAGTGGCACCTTATTCCCGCTTCCGCCATCGGCGCTCCCCATCAGAGAGACCGCGTGTGGATATTGGCCTACTCCGCGTTCGGAGGATGGCGAGAGCACGGGCATGAGCGCGGCCAGGCTTGCGACACGGGCGCCGGACAACCTACCGACTGCGGTTCGGATGTGGCCTACCGCGACGGCGTGCGATGCGAACCGCTTCCCGTCAGACAATTTCACGACCCGAAACATCACACTGAACCATGCCGTGAAGATGTGGCCAACGCCGGCCGCGCGGGATTACCGGGCGCCGAATGCGCCGGATGGGGCGAGCCGGTTGTCTCGGCCTCCGACATCAGGCGAGCAGCTTCCGAATGCCGTTGGGGGCGTGCTGCACCCGGATTGGGTGGAGAAGCTGATGGGGTTCGCCGCTGGGTGGACGGAACTCGTCCATTGGAACCCTGGGAAGGCAACACGCCGCGCACCGTAGGCCGAGGCTTTCCGAACCGCCGGCCACGTCTCAAGGCGCTGGGAAACAGCGTCGTCCCGCAGATCCCGGAGCTAATCGGCCGCGCCATCCT
>Ga0315903_10008109_pt1 | contig 12978 bp, 10 predicted proteins | sample LakEriMetagenome_7_FD_203524 | JGI IMG/M metagenome (GOLD analysis project Ga0315903, IMG submission 203524) | Freshwater fungal communities from buoy surface, Lake Erie, Ohio, United States - Buoy 2 MA119 | ecosystem: Environmental > Aquatic > Freshwater > Lake | place: USA: Lake Erie, Ohio...
GTGCGGTTGAGGAGCACGAACGTCAGCGACGCGATCACGCCCGTCGCCAGGTAGAAGAGCAGGTATTTCACGTGCCCCATGTCGTCTTCGATGTTGTCGCCGCAGATCCACAGGAACCACATGTTGCCCGCCAGGTGCATGAGGCTGCCGTGCATGAAGATGGCGGTCAGCAGCGTCAGCCAGGGGGGGACCGGCGTCGGCTGGAGGCCCGGGTCGGGCACCTGGAAGTCGCCCTGCGGCGTGTGGACCGTGCGGACGGAGGGCTCGGTGACGATGTCCCTGCCCGAAAGGATCTCGGCCGGCACCTGCACGTAGGCCATCGTGAACTTCTCGTTGGCCCCCATCCCCTGGAGCACGACGAACACGAAGATGTTCGCGGCGATCAGGGCGATGGTGACGACCGGAAAGGTGCGCCGGTCGGAGTTGTCGTCGCCGACGGGAAAGACCATGGGGAGCTCCGGGGATCAGCGGGTGAACCGGTGGACCATCGTATGCCGGTAGGTCTGCCCCGGATCGAGGCGCACGCTCGGCCAATCGGGATGATGGATCGTGTCGGGATACTTCTGGGTTTCCAGGCACAGGCCGCCGTTGCCCTTGTAGACAGTGCCCGCCTTCCCGGTCAGCGTGCCGTCGAGGAAGTTGCCCATGTAGACCTGCACGCCCGGCTGGTCGGAGAGCAGCTCCAGGGTGCGACCGCTGGCCGGATCGCGAAGCGTGGCGGCGGTTCGCAGGCGACCGTCGGGCTCCCAGCCGCGCACGAGATAGTTGTGATCCACGCCGCGGGGCGTGCCCGGCGCGGCGTCCGGCGGCAGCGTCTCGATCGCGGCCCCGCATCGTGCCCACGGCTTCCGCTCCGGCCGGAAGTCGAAGGGCGTGCCCGCCACCGGCGCGAACGCGCCGGTGGGGATGCTCGTCGCGTCCACCGGGAGGTAGCGGTCGGCGGCCACGGCCAGTTCGTGGCCGGCGACCGACCCCGAGGCATGGCCGGCGAGGTTCCAGTAGGAATGGTGCGCCAGGTTGACGATCGTCGGCGCGTCGGTCGTCGCCGTCATCTCCACGATCAATTCGCCGGCGGGCGTGAGCGTGTACACGGCCTTCGCCACCAGGCGGCCCGGATAGCCCTCGTCGCCATCGGGCGAGACGAGCTCGAACTCCACGGCTGGCCCGCGGTCGCTCGCCCGCGGCGTCGCCATCCAGAGTTTCTTGTCGAAACCGACCCGGCCGCCGTGCAGATGATTGGGGCCGTTGTTGGTGGCCAGCGTGTAGGACTTGCCGTCGAGTTCGAACTGGCCACCGGCAATGCGGTTGGCGCAGCGGCCGCAGATGGCGCCGAAATACGGATGCTTCGCGAGGTAGCCGGCGAGCGTGTCGAACCCGAGAACGACGTCCACCGGCGCGCCGGCGGCCCCGGCCTTGGGCGGCACGAGGAAGCTCGTGAGGATCGCACCGTAGTCGGTGAGCGTGGCCCGCCAGCCGCCCGGCACGGCGAGCGTGTAGAGCCGGACGTCGCGGCCGTCGGGGAGCGTTCCGAACATCTGCACGGCGGGCATCGCGGTCACGGGCGCGTCCTGGGTTCGTGAATCGGCGGCACATGCCGCGCCAGACAGCACGGCGGCGGCGAGGAACACGACGCTCCACTTCATCGCATCACCCCTGCTGCGGCTTGGCCGTGACCCGTGGCTTCGCGGCGGGCGCCGACTCCGCCTCCTCCTGCTTCAGCCCGATCCAGCCGTCCACGCTCCACGGACCGCCGCCGAAGGCGATCAGCGACAGCAGCCCGCCGCCGATGGCGAGGTTCTTCATGAACTGCACGGTCTGCAGCTGCCGCTGCACCGGATCGGCGAACCGCCAAAAGTCGTGGAAGTACCAGGTGGCGGCGGCGAGGAACACGAGCAGGAAGATCGCGCCGAATCGGGTCCAGGCGCCGAGGATCACCGACAGGCCGCCGAGAAGCAGCAGCCCGATCGCCCCGAAGAGGGCGAAGGTGGCGTTGGGCACTCCCTCCGCCGCCATGTACTCGACCGTCTCCTTGAAGTGCGGAATCTTGTTACCCACGGCGCTCGTCAGAAAGATCGCCGCGAGCAGCAGCCGGGCGAGCAGCGACACGAATCCCTGCACCGCGGTCGCGAACTGTTCCATGGGGAGGCCCTCTTCTGGCGGTCGATACCGGTGTCAGCCGGCCCAATCGTGGCGGACCGGCTCCCCCGCGACAAGCCCGGCTGCGGGCCGCTTTCGTTCGGCAATGCGCGGGGGTGCCCGTGCCTCATCGCCGGACATTCGCTTCAGCCCTCCGGGCTTTCGCTCTCTCGGAGGCGTCTGCGCTCCGGCATCCATGCCTGCGCTGGCCGCCTACGCCGGCTCCCGAGGCACGGGCACCCCCGCGCGAATCCACAGTTCGAAAACCATGCGGCTCCCGCGTGAACAGGCTCAGGAGGGCTCGTCCCGCGTGATGCGTCGCCAGGATGGCGACCGCCCGACCAGCCAACCCTCGGCGTTGGCTGCGGCGGGCCTAGCAGGACGAGGCCATGGAGGGCTCGTCCCGCGTGATGCAATGCAAGCCCCCGCGGCCGCGGACGATTTCGCGGCAGTCCACCGGCACGGCCCGGCGGCCGGGGAAACACCGCTCCAGCGTGCCCAGAGCCGCCTCGTCCGTGGCCGCGCCGAACACCGGCACGCCCACGAAGCCGTTGCCCACGTAGAAGTTGAGATGGCTCGCCGGCAGCTGTGTGCCCTGGAAGGAAAACCGCGGCGGAATGTCGATCGGGATCACCTCCAGCCGCCGCCCGGCGGCATCGCGGAGCGACTCCAGCAGGGCGAGGTTGGCCGCGAGCGCCGCATGATTGGGATCGAGCCGATCCGCCTGCCGCGCCGCCACGACGCGGCCGGGCGCCACGAATCGCGCCAGCTGGTCGATGTGGCCGTCGGTGTCGTCGCCGGCGAGCTCGCCCCCCACCCAGAGGACCTTCTCCACGCCGAGGTTGGCCCGGAGGATGCATTCCATCCGCTCCCGGTCGAGGCCGGGATTCCGGCGTGGATCGACCACGCACCGCTCGTTCACCAGGAGCGTGCCGGCGCCGTCGGTCTCGACCGCGCCCCCTTCGAGCACGACGCCGGGCGCGAAGGCGTGGAGACCGATGTGCGTTGCGACCGTGGCCGCGACGCGGGCGTCGTCATCCCACGGCGGATACTTGCCGCCCCAGGCGTTCCAGTCCCAGGTGACGGCGGCGACGCGGCAGCCGTCGGGCACCGCCTTGGCCACCCGCCGCGTCACGAACACTGGCCCGGTGTCGCGGATCCAGGAGTCGTTCGTGGGAATGTCGACGAACGTGACCGCGGCGACGTCCGCAAGGTGCCGCCGGGCCTCGGCGAGGACCGCACCGCTGCCCACGATCCGCACCGGCTCGTAGGCCGCGATCTGCCGGACGACGCGGGCGTAGGCCGCGGGAATGGCGGCGAAGTCACCGAGCCAGGTGGCCCGGCGGTGCGGCCAGGCGAGCCATGTCGCCGCATGCGGCTCCCACTCCGCCGGCAGCCGGTAGCCGAGTTCCGCCGGGGTCATGGCGTCACCGCCCCCAGCGGTCGAGGAGGCCGCCGTAGGCATCGATCCGCCGGTCACGGAAGAAGGGCCACCGCGTCCGTGACCACTCGATGCGGTCGAGGTCGCACTCGCAGACGATCGTCTCGGCCGCGTCGTGCGACGCCTTCACCAGACACTCGCCGTTGGGCGCGTAGACGACGCTGGCGCCCCAGAAGCGGAGCGGCCCTTCGCGACCGGTGCGGTTGACGGCCACCACGAACACGCCATTGGCGATGGCGTGGCTGCGGAGCATCGTGTCCCACGACTCGTACTGCTCGCGGTGCAACTGCTCCTCGCCGTCGAGCCAGCCGATTGCGGTGGGATAGAACAGCGTCTGGGCGCCGGCCATGGCCGTGAGCCGGGCCGCCTCGGGATACCACTGGTCCCAGCAGACGAGCGGCCCCACGGCCAGCCGGCTGGTGGGCACGCTCATGAACCCCGTGTCGCCGGGGGCGAAGTAAAACTTCTCGTAGTAGTGCGGGTCGTCGGGGATGTGCATCTTGCGATACACGCCCGCCGTCGAGCCGTCGGCGTCGAAGATCACGGCCGTGTTGTGGAACAGCCCGGCACTCCGCCGCTCGAACACGCTCCCCACGAGCACCACGCCATGCTGCCGGGCGGCGGCGGCGAGCCGCTCCGTCAGCGGCCCGGGCACCGTCTCCGCCTCCGCGAATCTGTCATGGTCCTCGGCCTGGCAGGGATATTCGCCCGCGAACAGTTCCTGGAGGCAGACGACCTCCGCGCCGGCGGCCGCCGCTGCCGCGATGCCCGCGAGCGCCTGCGTGACGTTGGCCTCCCGATCGCCGGTGCATGCCGACTGCACGAGCCCGATCCGCACCACGCTGCCGCGGCGCGGAGAACTCATCCTGTCACCGCTTCCTCGAGCCGGGCCGCCGGCACGGGAAACTGCTCGGCGAGTTCCGCCACCTCGCGACGGGTCGTCGCGACCACGGCCGCGTCGCCGGGGCTCTTGAGCGCCCGCAGGATCCAGGTGGCGATCCGCTGCATCTCGTCCTTCCCCATGCCGCGGGTCGTGAGCGCCGGCGTGCCCAGGCGGATGCCCGAAGGATCCATCGGCTTCCGTTCGTCGTAGGGGATCATGTTCTTGTTGCAGGTGATCCCGCAGCGGTCGAGCGTCTCCTCGGCGAGCTTGCCGCCGATCCCGAGCGGCGTCACGTCCACCAGCATGAGGTGGTTGTCGGTGCCGCCGCTGACGAGCTTCACGCCGCCGGCGGCGAGGGCCTCGGCGAGCGCCTTGGCGTTGGCCACGACCTGCTGCGCGTAGGCCTTGAACTCGGGACGGAGGGCCTCGGCGAAGGCCACGGCCTTCCCGGCGATGACGTGCATCAGCGGGCCGCCCTGCTGCCCCGGAAAGACGGAGCGGTCGAGCATCTTCGCGTCGGCCGCCCGGCACATCGCGATGCCGCCGCGCGGGCCGCGGAGCGTCTTGTGGGTCGTGCTCGTGACGAAGTCGGCCACGGGCACCGGGTTGTCGTGGATGCCGGCGGCGACGAGCCCCGCGTAGTGGGCCATGTCGACCATCAGCTTGGCGCCCACCTCGCGGGCGATCTCGGCGAACTTCCCGTGGGGGATCTCCCGCGGATAGGCGCTGGCGCCGGCCACGATCAGCTTCGGCTTGTGCTCGCGGGCGAGCCGGGCGATCTGGTCGAAGTCGAGCCGCTGATCCTCGCGGCGGACGCCGTAGTGGACGAACTTGTAGAGCACACCCGACGCATTGAGCTTCATGCCGTGCGTGAGGTGGCCGCCGTGGGCGAGGTCGAAGGCGAGCACGGTGTCGCCCGGCGCGATCGCCGTCATGTAGACGGCGGCGTTGGCCTGGCTGCCGGAGTGCGGCTGGACGTTGACGTGCTCGGCACCGAACAGGCTCTTGAGCCGCTCGCGGGCGAGGTCCTCGACCTTGTCCACGAACTCGCAGCCGCCGTAGTAGCGGTGACCCGGATAGCCCTCGGCGTATTTGTTGGTGAGCACGCTCCCCACCGCCTGCATCACGGCGGGGCTCGTGAAGTTCTCGCTGGCGATCATCTCGAGGCCATCCTGCTGCCGCACCTGCTCCGCGGCGATGGCCGACCAGACCTCGGGATCCTCGGTTTCGACGAAGTTCACGTTCCTGCTCCTTCGGGTGCGCCGCCCCGCGCGGGCGGCGAAAACCGATTCTGGACGCCCGCCCCCGAACGGTCAACGAACCACCCGCAAACCCTGCCCATCTTCACGGGCCCGCATGCGGCCGGGGCCGCAGGGTCGCCGCATTCTACCGCCGCGCCGGAGGGCGAATCTGCGTGCTGGGGAAATCTCATCAGTCCCGGGACGGCTGCCGAAAAACCCTGGCATGCCGGTGGTGCGCATCGTGGCGATCATGCCGCCCGCGACCGGCTCGAGGGGGATGTTCATGAACATGCTGGCCCGATGGATGCACCGGTTGGCCGCGGCCGTCGCGATCACGGCCTGCCTGGTCGAAGCCGCCCGTGCCGAGCCGCTCGCCACCTGCGGCGGCTGGGAGTCCTACGCGGTGTTCGACACGCTCTTCATGCAGCGCGACAACACCGCCAACGACGGCCCGCTCGTCCTCGACGGCGACACGCTGGCGACGGCGATCGGCACGTCCGACCTGCAGTTCCCCACGGCGCCCGGCATCCGCGCCCTCTACGGCCAGCACGGACCGGAGGGCCTCGGCTGGGAGGTCGGCTACCTGGGCGTTTACGGGATGTTCGCCGACGCGGCCGCCGTCGGAAACGCGAATCTCGAGATCGCCCCGCCGCTGTCGAGCGCGGTGGCCGGCCTGCGCGGCGCCTCGGCGGCCCGCGCCACCTACGCCTCCGTGCTCAACTCGGCGGAGGCCAACGTGCTGTTCACCGAGCGGTGCGTCCACCGCCCGCGGTCCTCGGGCTACGCGGCGGAGTGCCATCGCTGCGTGTTCACGGTCGACTGGCTCGCCGGCTTCCGCTGGGCCGGCCTCGACGAGCAGGCGGGACTCGCGTTCGGCGACAGCCCGACGGCGCTCGTCACGGGCTACGCCGTGCGGACCAGTTCCAATCTTTTCGGCGGCCAGCTCGGCGTTCGCGGCCGGGCCGACTGGCAGGCCTGGGCGGTCGAGGGCTGGGCGAAGGCGGCGCTGGCGGGCTCGGTGCTCGCCCAGGCGCAGGATCCGATCGTGGACTCGGTCACGGGGGACGTCTACCGTTCCGCCCGCGGCTCCCGCACCGACACGCCGGGCGGAATCTTCGACGTCGGCGCCACGCTCGTCTACCGGCTCTCCGACACATGGGGCCTGCGGTTCGGCTACAGCATGCTCTGGCTGACGGGCGTCGCCCTGGCGCCCGACCAGTTCGACTTCGCCGCCGACACGCGGGCCGGCACGCGGCTCGACGGCAACCAGACGCTCTGGCTCGGCGGCGCGAACCTCGGCCTCGAGGCCCGGTGGTGAGCCTGGCCGCCGGTCAGCCGATCGCGAGCAGCTGCACGTCGAAGAACAGCGTCGAGTTCGCCGGGATGTTGCCGTTGGGAACATTGCCGTAGCCCAGCGCCGGCGGAATCACGAGCTTCCGCGAGCCACCGACCTTCATCGTGGCCAGCCCCTCGTCCCAGCCGGCGATCACCTGGCCGACGCCGAGCGTGAATTGGAATGGCTGGCCGCGCGAGATGGAGCTGTCGAACACCGTGCCGTTGGCGAGCCGTCCGATGTAGTGCACGGTGAGCCGCTGGCCGGTCGTGGGCGTCGCCCCCTGGCCCACGATGATGTCGCGGTATTTCAGGCCGGTGTTCGTCGTCACCTCGCGAAACGACGTGCGGGCGGCCGCGACCCGCAGCGGCCCGGCGACGGTGGAGAATGTCGCGACGCGGCCGCCCGTGGCAGGCGATGCCCGCACGATCCCGGCCGACCCGCCGCCATCACCCTGCGTGGCGAGGAACCGGTCGATGCGGCCATCGCCGTCGCTGTCGACGGCCGCCGTGAACACCGGCGCGTTGGGCCTGGCCAGCCCGGTGAAGGCGGCGAACCGCGCCAGCCGCACCGCGTTGCCCGCCGCCGCGGCTCGGCCCGCGTAGACCTCCGTCACGCCACCGCCACCGCGGCCCGCGGAGGTGACGATGTCGTCGATTGCGTCGACATCCACGCGGCCGCTCGCCACCGCAAAGCCGCTCTGGCCTGCCTGCGGCGCGATTCGGGCCACGACCCGCGGCGCCGCGGACACATCGTATGCCAGCACCGTCGCCGGCATCCCGGCGCCGCTGCCGACGACGATCTCGACCTTGTTGTCGGGCACGTCGGCATCGACCAGTCGACCTCCGCCGAACGTGCCGAGATCGGCGACGGCCACGCTCGCGCCGCCGGTGAACGTGCCGCCGAACGGCGTGAAAGTCTTGAAGGGCACGTTCTGCACGGGATCGGCGGCGGCGACGGAGAGAAACACTTTGACCGTGCCGGCGCCCCGCGACATCGCCGCCACAATGTCCTCGCGACCGTTGCCGTCGACGTCGCCGCTGGCAACCTCGACGCCGCTGGTGTAACCGAGGCCGAAGGGAATGGTGCGGTAGCCGACGAGCTCCGTAAGCGTGGTCGTGGTCCCCGACACCTGCTGCTTGAAGACACGGATCTCGCCCACGCGTCCCGGGCCCGAGGCGGCGAGCACCTCCGGGATGGCGTCGCCGTCGACGTCGCCCATCGCGACCCGCACGCCCCCCTTGAACGTGGCCTCGAAGGCCATCACCTGCGCCTTGACCGCGCCGGTGTCGGCGTCCACCAGCCGCACCAGCGGCGCGCTGCCGGCGCCGATCTCGGCCCCCACGGCCACGTTCGCGGCCATCACCCGGCGGCCCTCGAGCGACTCGACCGCAAGCAATGAACGGGCAGGACGGCGGGCCATGGGACGATCTCCGAGGAAGCGGACGCGGCGGCAGGGCAGGATCCCTACGGTCTTGCTTACCTCGCGGTTCACCGCCACGCAATTTTCCGGCCCCTGGGGCCCGGTTTTTGCCCCTGCCGGTCAGTCGATCGCCAGCGGCTCCGGCATGAAGGTGAGGATCGGGATCAGGAAGGCGGCGAGCCCGAGGAGCGTGCGCAGCGGCCCCGGGGGCCGGTCCTCGTCGCGGATCGGCGGGTGGTCCACGCCCAGGAGCGTGACCACGACCACCATCACGACCCAGTTGTATTGGCCGAGCACGATGATCGTCGCGATCGCCGCCAGGAGCACCCCCCGGGCCAGCCAGTTGCCCCGACGTCCCAAGACGGCGTAGGCCACGTGCCCGCCGTCGAGCTGGCTGATCGGAATCATGTTGAGCCCGGTCACCAGCAGCCCGACCCAGCCGGCCATGAACAGCGAGTTGGGGGCGATCGTGGTGGCCGGAGCGAGATCCGGCCGCATCCAGGCGAGCAGCCCGCGAGCGAGGAGCGGCAAAGCGAACGGATTCTCGCGGGCAGGCACGGCCGCGCCGGCGAGCATTCCCCAGGCCAGCAGCGGCACGGCGACGACCAGCCCCGCCACGGGACCGGCGAGCGCGATATCGAAGAGCTGCCGCCGATTGGCCCGCGAGCCTTCCATGCCGATCACGGCGCCCATCGTGCCGGTGAGGAGCACGGGCACGGGAATGAAGAACGGCAGCGTGGCTGGGATGCCGTGGATCCGCGCGGCGATGAAGTGGCCCGCCTCGTGGGCGGCGAGCACCGCCATCACGGCCGCCATGTAGACGAGCCCCCGCTGCCAGTGCGGACCGATGTCGGTGGCCAGCGTGTCATCGACGCCGAACAGCATGGGCTGCCAGCCGACGACGCCGGCCGCAAACGTCGTCGCCGCGGTGAGGATGAAGAGCAGGGTCTGGAGCCGCACGGGGGACCGCGGCCGGGCCGGAACGGCCGACGGCGGAAACGCGGGCGCGTGCGGCAGGGGCGGGATGTCCATGGCGTGTCCGCGAGGATACCCGCTGGGCATGGCAGGCTGATACACTCCGCTCTGCGTCCAGCACGCCCCCTTCGCCCCCGAGAACCTCGCGATGTCCACCGTCCGCAGCCGCCTGCCGATCCTTTTCTGCAGCCTCGCAGCCTGCCTGGCCGCCGCCGCGCGGGCGGCCGACGAGCCGGCCGTGGTCGCCGTCGTCGCCGTCGATCCCTACGCCGACCTGAAGAAGCAGGCCCGCTGGGTGGGCGCGCAGGTCGATCAGCCCACGCTCGACGGCTACCTCGAATCGTTCATCATGATCGCCACGCAGTTCAAGGGCCTGGCCGGCCTCGATGTGAACCGGCCGGCCGGCGTGGTGGTGACGGCCGAGGGCCCCGCGGGTGCCCCGGTGGTCCGCGGCTTCGTGCCGGTCAAAGACCTCGGCAAGCTCCTCGCCGCTCTGCAGGGTGTGATTGGCCCGGCCCAGGAGCAGGATGGTGTGAAGGTCATCAGCCCGCCCGGCATGCCGCCGATCCAGATCGTGGAGCAGGACGGCTGGGCGATCGTCTCGCTGCAGGGCAGCCCCGCCGCCGCCGCTGGCCTCGAAAAAGCGCTCGACCCGGTCGTGAAATCCTTCACGCTCGGCGGGCAGTTGTTTCCGGCGCGGATGCCGGTGGGCATGCGGAAGCAGCTCCTGGCGGTGCTCCAGCAGGCCGCTGCGATGCAGGCCCAGCAGGGCCAGCCCGTCGATCCCGAAGCCCTCGCTGCGGGACTCGAGAGCCTCGAAAAGATCGAGACGCTCCTCCTTGGTGCGAACATCGACGTCGAGAAGGAGCGGGTCTCCCTCGAGAACCGGTTCTCGATGGTGCCGGATTCCGCCGAGGCCGCGCTCTACGCGTCGGCCGCGAAGGCCTCGGCGAGCGTGCCCGCGACCGCCACCGCCGACGGCAAGCCCGCGGCGGTAAGCGGCCATGCGACGCTCGCGATCCCCGAGCCGCTGCGGGAGGCGGCGAAGGCGGCCATCCTGCAGGGACTGCCGGTGTCGATCCGGGTGGATACGCCGGGCGGAGCCACGGTCACCACGGTCCACGAGCCGATGAACACGATCTTCAATCTGCTGCGGGCGGCCGTGCCGGCGATGCTCGACGCGGGCGGCCTCGACGCGGCCCTCACGGTCGACACCGCCGCGGCGGAGATGGCCGAAGGCCGGGCGATGCCGCGGGTCACGGTCGGCATGCGGGTCAAGGACGGCCCGGGCCTGGAAGAGAACCTCAAGGCCGCACTCGGGGCCAATGACGCCCTGCCCGCGGGCGTGACCGCGAAGTTCGACGCGGGCAAGGCGGGCGCCGCCAACCTCCACGTTGTCGAGATCGACCTCGCCTCCCTGGCCGATGAGAAGGCGGTCCGCACGCTCGGGGCGAAGCTGCCGATCGTGCTCGGCGTGACGCCGACCCATGCCTTCATCGCGGCCGGCGGCGACGCCCAGAAGCGGATCGCCGCCGCGGCCGGCGGCCAGGCCGACCCGAACGCCAAGCCCCTCGCGGGGCTCGACGTGTCACTCGCCCCGCTCGTGGCCTATGCCGCCGGCACCCAGAAACTCGTCGCGCCGGACGACCTGGACGGCATCGCGGTGGCGACGAAGGCCGCCGCCGAGACCGCCGCACTGCCCTCGTCGCTCGTGCAGGTGCTCGTCCGGCCGATCGAGCGGGGAATGGCCACCCGGCTCTCCGCCGACGCGGGCGCGATCAAGGTGATCAAGACGATAGTCATGCTCCAAAGCCCCGCTGCTTCCCGGCCCGTCGGCGTCGGCCCCGCCCCGGTACCCAAGGGCCGCCCCATCCCCCTCCCCGGTCTCGCCCCATGATCTCCCCCGCCACCCCCTCGTCGCTGCCCACCGACGTCGCCCGTCCCGCGATCCGCCGCGAGATCGCCGGCGCTTCCGTCGCCGCGCTCGCCAAGGAGCATGGCACGCCGCTCTATGTCTACGACGCGGAGATGATCCGCCGCCGCTGCCGCGACCTCGCCGCCTGGGACACGATCCGCTTCGCCCAGAAGGCCTGCTCCAACATCGCCATCCTCGACCTCGTCCGCCGCGAGGGGGTGATGGTGGATGCCGTGAGCACAGGCGAGATCCATCGGGCGCTGGCCGCCGGCTACACGCCCCACGCCGCCACCGGGAGTGCCACGGCCGACGGTCTGCCGCCGGTCCACCCGATCGTCTACACCGCCGACATCTTCGACCGCGAGGCCCTCGACGCCGTGGCGAAGCTCGGCATCCACTGCAACTGCGGCTCGGCCGACATGATCGAGCAGCTCGCCGAGCGGGTGCCCGGCGCGAGCGTCACGCTCCGCGTGAACCCCGGCTTCGGCCACGGCCACAGCCAGAAGACGAACACCGGCGGCGAAGGCTCGAAGCACGGCATCTGGCATGCCGACATCCCCGAGGTGCTCCGGCGGGCCGAGTGGGCCGGGCTTTCCGTGACCGGCCTGCACATGCACATCGGCAGCGGCACGGATCTCGCGCACCTCGCCGAGGTGGCCGGGGCCCTGGAGCAGGTGGCCCGCGAGATCGGCCGGTCGCTGACCACGATCTCGGCCGGCGGCGGCCTGCCCGTCCCCTACAAGCCGGGCGAGGTGCACGCCGACCTCTCCGGCTACTTCACGCTCTGGGACGCGACCCGCAAGAAGCTCGAAGACGCCTTCGGCCACCGCATCCGTCTCGAGATCGAGCCGGGCCGCTACCTGACGGCCGAGAGCGGCTCCGTCGTCACCGAGGTCCGCGCCGTGAAGAAGCAGGGGGGCCGGAAGTACGTCCTCGTCGACGCCGGCTTCAACACGCTCGCCCGGCCGGTGCTCTACGGCTCGTATCACCCCATGAGCCTCTGCCCCGCCGACGGCCTGGATCGGCCCGAGCCCGACGAGGTGGCCGTGGGGGGCCCGCTGTGCGAGTCGGGCGACATCTTCACGCAGACCGACGGCGGCTTCGTGGCCACCCGCAGCCTGCCGGCAGCGCAGGTGGGCGACCTGCTCGTGATCGAGATCGCCGGCGCCTACGGCTTCGTAATGGCGAGCAACTACAACTCGAAGCCCTTGCCGGCCGAGGTGCTCGTCGACGGCGGCACGCCCCGCCTCGTTCGCGCCCGCCAGACCCCCGAAGACCTGATCCGCGGCGAGCGGGTGTAGGGCGACGCCGATTCCCGCGGCGCGTGCCTTTTGGTATTGCGCGTTCCCCAGTCTTGCTCTCGGCGTGACACGCGCGAACGGCACAAAAAGCCCCCGGCGGAAGCCGGGGGACTCCGGGTCGCATCGCTTCCCGGGTGCCATGTGATGTGGGTTGGAACCGGGAACGTGCGCGCCGTCGTACGGCATGGATGGCGGGATGGTTTTCATGCCCGGTGTCCCCGGGTTTCCACCCGGGGCTTCTTGGGCGCGACCGTCCCACAAAAAGCTCCCGGCGGAAGCCGGGGGACTCCGGGTCGCATCGCTTCCCGGGTGCCATGCGATCTGGGTTGT
>Ga0315903_10008112_pt1 | contig 12972 bp, 13 predicted proteins | sample LakEriMetagenome_7_FD_203524 | JGI IMG/M metagenome (GOLD analysis project Ga0315903, IMG submission 203524) | Freshwater fungal communities from buoy surface, Lake Erie, Ohio, United States - Buoy 2 MA119 | ecosystem: Environmental > Aquatic > Freshwater > Lake | place: USA: Lake Erie, Ohio...
GCAGTTGACAAACAACGCGCTACCACCACCCCATCTTCAATGGCCATGCCCGCACCTTGCGCCATGAAGGGCAACATGGGATGACAAGCATCGCCCAACAGGCTAACGCCATCTTCAGACCACTTGGGCAGTGGTTCTCGCTCATAAAGTGCACTCTTCAAAACGCTGTCGCACGCGTCTAACAAGGCGCGCGCATCGGGATGGAAATTTCGGTAAAAACTACGCAACTCATTCACATCACCTGGACTTGTCCAAGATTCTTCATGCCAAGAATCTTGTCCCGTCGTTGCAAAAATAAAAGTATCACGTCCCAAATTCAAAGGGAAGGTGACAATTTGACTTTGTGGGTTGGGTCCCCACCACTTGGTAAAAGCTTCAATTTCTGGCACATGACTTAATTTTTCGGTGGGCACCACCGAGCGAAATGAAACAACGCCCGTAAAGCGTGGTTGCTCTTCACCTAACAAGGCCGATCGCACTCTTGAATGAATGCCATCTGCGCCTAACACCACATCGTGCTTTGCAAGATGACCATCTTCAAAGTGAAGATGAGCTTGGCCATCGATCTGCGCCAAGCTCAACAGCCGCTTTGAAAAAATGACAGATTCTTTGGGAAATGCATTGGCCAGAACCGCCAATACATCTGCGCGATGAATGGTCAGTTGAGGCGCGCCATATCGCAACTCAGCCGTATTGCCCATTGGCAGTCTGGAAGTTTCAAGTCCCGTGTCCCAATCACGACTGATTCTGAAAGTGGGACGCGCACCACTGGCTCGAATGCCCTTAGCAACCGCCTCGCCTAAACCATCTAGAGCTCTCACGGCGTTCGGGGTGAGATTGATGTCCGCGCCCACGCGCATGAATTGGCCGGCCTGCTCGTAAACAGTCACTTGATGGCCAATGGCTCTGAGTGCAATCGCAGCGGTCAGACCGCCAATGCCTGCACCGACAATGCCGATGTCAAAAGAACTTTTCATATTTGCTTTTTAGAATACACCAGGAAAAGAGCCACCATCTAGCAAAATATTTTGTCCATTGATGTAGCCCGCATGAATGCTGCACAAATAAGCACATGTGTGACCTAATTCGTCGGGTTGCCCAAAGCGATGTGCGGGATGTTTTGCAAGCCGTGCCTGAATTGCTGCATCCGCTGAAATGCCTTGGCGTGCAGCCTGCGCTGCAAAATTTTTAGCCAATCTTGCGGTTTCAAAAGTACCAGGCAATAAGTTGTTGACGGTAACACCCTTTGCCACCACACTCCTGGCCAAGCCGGCCACAAAACCAGTGAGCCCACTGCGTGCGCCGTTGGACAAACCTAAACCATCGACCGGGGACTTCACCGCACTCGAGGTGATGTTCACGATTCGACCAAATCCACGAAACATCATGCCATCGACCGTTTGTTTCATTAACTCAATTGGCGAAAGCATATTGGCCTCAATGGCTTTCAGCCAATCTTCTCGAACCCAACTTCTAAAGTCACCTGAAGGGGGGCCGCCCGAATTGGTGATCAAAATATCAAAGTCTGATTGAGCACTGAAAATATGCGATCGACCTTCAATGCTTGTGACATCAGCTGCAAGGTACGACACTTGACCACCTTGCAGAGCTCGCAACTGCTCAGCGGCATTGGCTAGAGGCACTTCTGTCCTGGCCACAATAAGTACATCAACACCTTCTTTGACCAGCGCCTTTGCGCAGGCAAAACCCAAGCCTGCACTGGCGCCACACACCAATGCTTTTTTTCCTGCAATGCCCAAGTCCATGTGTGCAATCCTTATTCAGCCACAATACCGCGCGTCTTAATGATGCGAGCCCAAGTTTGAGTTTCTTGTTTGATGTGCAAGGCAAATTCTGAAGGCTTTTGAGTGGCATCACTCATGCCTTGGGATTTCAGTTGTTCTTTGATGTGGGTTTGCGACAAAATTTCAGCCACATCTTTGGACAGCTGCTCAACCGTTGCAAGGGGCGTGCCTGCTGGCGCCAAAAGTCCATACCAAGACGTCACAACGACACCGCTCACGCCCTGCTCGCTCAAGGTTGGTATCTCTGGGGCGACTGTAGATCGAGCATTGTCAGTCAAACCCAGTGCAATCAATTTGCCGCTTCGAATATGTCCAAGCGTGGCAGGCAAGTTGCTGAACATCAGTGGCACACTGCCACCCAACACATCATTGAGCGCAGGGCCAGTTCCCTTGTAGGGCACATGCAAGATGTCTGTTTCGGTCACTTGCTTAAACAACTCGCCCGCCAAATGCAGACCGCTGCCGATACCGGGAGATGCATAAGAAAACTGTGTCGGCTTCAGTTTGGCTTGAGTAATCAATTCTCGCACACTGCCAACTTTACTTTGCGCACTGGCCACCAACACATTGGGCGCTTTGGCCAGCATGGTGACAGGCACAAAGTCGCGCTCAATGTTGAAAGGAAAATTGGACATCAAACTTGGATTGATGGTGAGGTTGCCCGCAGGAATGACCAGCAAGGTCTTGCCATCCGGCTTCGCTCTTTTGACTTTATCAATCCCCAAGTTGCCTGAGGCACCTGGCAAATTTTCAACTACAACAACTTGCGCATATTTTTTTTGCAGACCATCGGCCAGTATGCGTGCCAGCGTGTCAACGGGACCACCTGGCGGAAATGGGGCCACCAAAGTCACACGTTCTTGTGATTGCACGGAATGAGTCAGTGAAAACAACGACAATGCAAAAACGATTGCAGTCAAGCGCTTCATGACAAAGCCCAAGGCAGTGGCGCTGCATTCATACCCCAATAAAAACTCTTTTGATTCATGTACGCCAAGATACCTTCGCGACCTTTTTCTCGTCCTGTTCCACTGAGTTTGACGCCGCCAAAAGGCGTACTCACTGAGAACAATTTGTAGGTATTGATCCAAACTGTGCCTGTTTGCAAAGCTTTGCCCAAGCGCCAAGCCAGCTTGTAATCTTGCGTCCAGATACCTGAAGCTAAACCGTAGTCGTTGTCGTTGCACTGAGCCACAAGTTGTTCTTCATCCTGCCATGGAATCAAGGCCAACACGGGTCCAAAGATTTCTTCACGACACATGCGCGCCGTGTTGTCGAGTCCTTCAATGACGGTGGGCAAATAGTAGCTACCTTGATCGTAATAACCACCTTGGGGACGCGTACCGCCGACCAATACTTTTCCACCCTCATCTCTGCCTAATTGAACATATTGTTCGACTGAATCACGATGGCCTTGGTTAATCAAAGGTCCCATCTGTGTTGTGTCCAAGGCAGGATCAGCAACGCGCAAGCCTTTGACTGCGGCCAAGAGGCGGATTTTAAAATCTTCGAAGACAGAAGCATGAACAAACGCCCTGGAGCCTGCAATGCACGATTCACCCGACGAGCTGAAAATACCAAATACAACGCCAGCCACAGCATGGTCTAAGTTGGCATCTGAGCACACAATAGTGGGTGACTTGCCACCCAATTCCAAAGAAGTCGGCATGAGCTTTTCAGCAGCCAGTCTCTGAATACCCAAACCAACATGGGTGCCACCTGTAAAGGCAATTCGCTTAACTAGGGGGTGGCGTACCAAAGCATCACCCACCACCGAACCTTTGCCCGGCAACACACTGACCACACCGTCTGGCACCCCAGCGCTTTGGGCAATGCGCGCAAGCTCAATGGCCATTCTCGGTGTAATTTCTGCAGGCTTGATGACAATCGCACAACCTGCAGCCAGTGCAGGCGCCATTTTTTGCGCTTCGCTGGCAATGGGAGAATTCCAGGGCGTGATGGCACCGACCACCCCCAAAGGCTCATGCACACTCATCGTCAAGAAGTCGCCTCGAGAAGGTGTGATGGCGTCTTCCCAAGTTTCAGCGGCAGCGCCAAAAAACTGGAAAGTACCTGCAGCACTGGCCACCAGTGCGCGGCATTCCCTAATGGGTTTGCCATTGTCCAAACGCTGCAACTGTGCCAGTGCTTCACTTTTCTCACGAATGCCATTGGCAATTTTATAAAGTATGCCAGCGCGTTCGTGCGGCATAAGTTTGGCCCAAGCAGGCTGTTGGCAGGCTTTTTCTGCTGCATGAACCGCCTCATCCACATCGGCCGCAGTAGCAGCATTCAACTGCGCCACCGTGCTGCCATCGTGTGGATATTCTGTGGTGTAGGCAGGACCTGAAGCATCGCGCCAGCGACCCGCCAATAAGGATTGGATTTTTTCAGTCATGGCCATGCTCTCTTATCAAATCGTGACGCTGCTGGTTCGATTTTCTAAAAATCTAATTGCAGACAAAACTGTGAGTGCGGAAGTCTTGGGGTTATCTGGCAAGGGCTTGCCTCGCATGCGAACATGCATCTCACCAAATGCACCTCTCGCTTCTATTTCATGGATGTTGTCGCTAACACTTGGATCGGCAATTAAACGAACTCGTGTTTGATCCAGCCCTAAGCCAGCGAGCGACAATGTGGCAGCGACATTGGCATTTTTGGGATAGAGCCTAGCTGCTTCTCTTGCACTGGCTTCCAAAATCACGAAGGGCTCAGTCAATGCATCTAAGTTGACCAATTGTTCTGCAACAGAACCACGCCAACCAGCGGGTGGTTTACGGCCGATGTAAGTCACGCTGTCTAAACCAGCTTGCTTGGCTGCAGCTAGCGCATCCACACCGCCAATGGCGCCAGCCAACAAATGAATCTGGGTTTGACCTTGTTCCGCAGCAGCCTGGAGTTTTTCTAGCAGGCCTGTTTCAGAAAATGCTCCAATGGATAAAACGGCACACTCCACACCGCGCTGCAAGGCGGGCCATACATGTTCAGTTAAAGCGCGATGACCCGCACATTCCAAAATCAAAGGCGTTCCTATTGGAACTTGGTGGCTGACAGTGACAGCTTCCCCTAATTCAATTTGCAGTTGCGCAACTTTGCCACGCGAGACCACAATGTGTGTGATTCGAATTCTTTCGTGTTGGTTCATGCGCTGATAAACAGCGCGGCCTATGGCGCCAAAACCAATCAATGTGAGTTCTTGAACTTTCACGATCAGTCTGTCTTCTTCGGGGGACCTGCAAACTTCACAGGAAATGGACCCCACGCCGCCATGTCAATTTCCAACACGACAGGCCCCGCCATTTTCAAAGCTTGATCGAAAGCTGCATCTGTCTGATCTGCTTGACTCAGTTTGATATGAGGAACCTGAAGGCTTTCACAAAATTTGTGAAACTCCGGGTTATGCAATTCAACATAACAATGGCGACTGCCATAAATAGCATCTTGAATGTTCTTAATGACACCGTATCGCGAATCGTTCATCAAGATCAGCAACAAGTTGGCGCGCTCTTGTGCAGCGCAAGCCAATTCGCCAACGTTCAACATGAAGCCGCCATCGCCCGCCAAGACAACCGTTTTGCGTTGCAGGCCGTGTTCTTCATTGGCAATGGCCACACCAATGCCCATGGCCAAACCTTGACCAATGCCACCACCCAAAGCATGCACGCCTGCACGCGGATGGTCTAGCACGGGCGCACGATTGCCCCACATGGTATTCGAAAGCGTAATGTCTCGGACCCACCACAGCGCTTTACCTAACTTCGTTTGCAAACTATTTTTAAGTTGAACATAGGGCCCTAAAGTGCTGTCAACCAGAGCCTGCGCTTCTTGCCTTGTTTTTTTCAAATCGTCTGCAAACTTTGGATCAATTTGCATTTGTCCTTCAAGCGCATCCGCAAGCGCATCCAAAGTTAATAATGCATCCCCTTGAACAAAATACTCACAGCTGTATGAACGGTTTTCAGCCAGGGCACTGGCATCAATGCGAAAACGGTTTCCAGGTAATTTGAGTTGGTAGGTCAGTGTTTCATTGCTTCGCAAGCGCGAGCCTACTACCAACAATGCATCGACAGTTTGATAAAAAGCCTCTGTGGGTTTTTGAAGGTTGTACGAAGCCAAACTGGAAGGATGGTCTTCACTCAAAATGCCGCGTCCCTGCACTGAAGTCACCACGCCCCAACCCATTTCGACCAGGCGCTTCACTGCAGGCCCTGCTCCGCGAGCACCACCACCCAACCATAACAAGGGGCGTTTTTTGGCTTGCAATCTTTTGGCCAACGCTTGGACCGCATCATTGGAAGGCCGAAGAGGCGCCATGGGTTCAAAAGAAATGTCAGAAGGTAAAGACAAGGTCATGCCTTGTACATCAATGGGAATCTCAATACTGACCGGCCCACACGGTGGTGTGAAGGCAAGTCGCGCAGCTTCGCGCAAAGTGGCCAAGGCTGTTTCTGGATTGCGAATTCGGAATGCGTCTTTGCCCACCGACTTGAGCATGGCCAATTGAGCGGGATGTTCGTGAATAAAACCCAAATCTCGGTCTAGGAATTCAGATTCAATTTGACCTGTTAAATGCAACAGAGGCGTACCCGCCGTCATGGCTTCGACCATTGCACCAGCAGCATTGCCACAGCCCGTACCGGTGCTGGTCACGCAGACACCCAATGTACCGGACACTCGCGCTGCTGCATCAGCCATATTGCAAGCCCCCGCTTCACCTCGCGCAGAGACAAAACGAATTTGTTCACGCCTGTGAAACGCATCCAATATGGGCATGTTGTGAATGGAAATCACGCCAAAGGCAGTCTTCACATGACAGGCTTCCAAAAAGCGTGCCACCAATTCGCCAACCGTAATTTGAGGAGGTAACTGACTCATGCGATTTTCTTGTCTTTCAATTTTTCAGGCCAAGTACTTTGTTGGGGCAAATGGCTCAAACGTTCTGTCATGTGACTTGCAGCAGTCTTGACCAAATTAACCAAAGGCATCAGCACTTCATCGTCAATGCGTTGTGTAGGCACAGAAATACTGATGGCGGCTACCACTCTCGATTGCTCATTGAAAACTGGCGCCGCAATGGTGGAAATGCCTGTCTCATACCCCCCCATACTGACGCCGTAACCGCGATCACGGTCTTGGTCAATCAGCGCTTTAAGTGCCTTCACATTGGAAGGCGTTTTGGGGGTGAAAGCCTGCAGTTTGGCTTCTGGAAACAACTTAGACAATTCACTCAGATCCAAATCGGACATCAAAGCTCGGCCTAATACGGTAGCATGAGCAGGTAGCCTTGCACCTACTTGAATCGAGTGGAACATGGCATTGCTGCCTGCAGCTTTGGCTATGAAAACCACATCGCGTGCATCGCGAACTACCAAGTGCGCCGAGAAACCACTCCGGTCACGAAGTTCGTCAATGATCGGCCGACCCACCTCAGTGAGCTCCATGGAGGCCAATAGCTCAAACCCCAAACGCAGTACCGACAAGCCCAGCTTGTAACTCACACTGTCTGGGCAGCGCTCTAAGAATCCACTTTGCTCTAAGGTAAAGAGCATCCTGAAGACAGAGGCTCTTGGCAATCCCATGCGCCTTGACAGTTCGGCGCCGCTCAGTTCGCGTTCATCTCTGTTGAATTGCATCAGCAATTGAAGACCGCGCGCCAAACCTGGTACGGTGTAGCGCTCATCATTTTTCTGATCGACAGTCATTTCAGTGATGCCTCATTTGGGTTGGCAAGCCCAACAATTGATTGATCGCAAACCCCGCTTCAAGTGGACAAGCATGTCCTACTTCCCCCAAGCTCAGACGCTTTTGTTGTGCAGCATGGGCAACCTGATCACAAACTGCTGGCGGCGTGATCGTGTCAGCTTCACCACTTGCAACCAACATGGGGCGCTTGATGTCTAGGACGTCGCGTATCAAGTTCCCTTGCCCTAACATCTGCACGGCTTGGGTGTAGCCCTTTGGATCAATTTCAGACATAGTTTGTCTAACGGCATCGCGCATCCAAGGCTTGGCATGCGAAGACAACATGGCAGAGGCTCGGGCATTTGCCATGCCTACGGGGCCAAATTTTTCTAAGCTGGTGAGTCTTCCCTGAACCATCTTCTTGCGCTCTGCAGGGTCAGCATCGCCATAGCCTCTGGCTGGTGCAAGAAAAACACAACGACTGACCCGATCTGGTTGCTGCAGAACTGCACTGGCAACCATCAGCGCCCCTAGAGAATGTCCAACCAATTGAACCGGAGAAGAGACACCCAAAGCGTCCAACCACAGCCACAACATCGTTGCGTAGTTTGCAGCGCTTGGCTCTGGCATCTCTAAATGCGCACTTTTGCCATAGCCCGGAGCATCCCAGGCCACCACGCGCAAATCCTGCACGCCTACAACACTTCCCAATTGATATGCCCAACTTGCCGAAGCAGAGCCAATGCCGTGTAGCAAGACATGCGTCACTTGAGCTGCAAGGCCTGCTTGACGACATTGAATGGGTCCCTGTGGTGTTTGAACAACCATTTGCTCTACACCTGCCAAGGCTTCTTGAGGCGTCAAATTCATTTCAGCGTTTGATTTTTGCCAAAGGAGAATCGGGCGGATAAACAGGCGTGATGGGCTTGGGCGTACCCAACATCACGCACATCAAGGCATCTTCATCACCGATATTTTGTTCCTCTCGATACACACCAGGCGGAACAGAAATTAAGTCGCGCTCGCCCAATATGGCTTCCCACTTTTGACCATCCTTCTCGCAGACCACCTTCATAGCACCTCGGATCACAAAAAAGACTTCCTCTACATCGTAGTGAATGTGTGAAGGACCAATGTTGCCAGCAGGAATGACCATCGTTGAAAAAGTGAAGTGGGCTGACGGTACCGTATTGCTGTCTTTCGCAACGCCAGTTCCACCCGTGCCCACATATCGCATTTGGGCTCTGCGGTATTTAGGGTCAAAATCGGCTTGAAATTTCAACGCGTCCCAATCGTAGCGACGTGTCGATTTGCGAGCGACACGACTCTCCATCCAAGTCGCAAAAGTTTGATCACTTTTTTGAAGCATACCGGCTTGAATTTGCAGCTCGGGTGGAATTTGAGGATTCAGTAATCCGTTTTCATTGAAGTGCGGTTGATTGGCAGCTTCCAATACCTTTTGTTGATGTGCATCCATAAAATTCTCCATGTCTCAATTCATGACAAAGCCGCCATTGACGGGCAACACTTGACCCGTAATGAAGCCGCTGTTCTTTGTTAATAAAAAAAGTGCCGCGGCATTGACATCGTCTGGCACTTGAGGACGCTTAATGGCGCGCCCATTGAGATAGTGGTCGTGGCGGTCTTGCGGCACATACTCTGTGGCCTCTACCAAGGTGAGCCCAGGTGCGATTGCATTGACCGTGATGTTGTCTGAGCCCATTTCGCGCGCTAGCGATCGGGTCATGGCAATCACGGCACCTTTGCTGGCTGTGTAGGCCAGCAGACGTGGCGCCCCCCAAAGCGCCGTATCGGATGCCAAATTAACAACCCGTCCGCGACCGCTAGAAGCTAAAAAAGGCCGAGAGGCTTTGGTCACCAGCCAAGTACCACGCACGTTGACATCCATCACCCGGCCCCATGTCTCGAGTGCAAGGTCTTCCATCATTTTGCCGCCAGAGTTGGTAATCGCTGCGTTGTTGATCAAGCCCGTCATGCCTCCCATGGCTTTAACAGCGGCCTGCACACCTTGTTGAATGCTTTCTGGGTCTAATAAATCTAACGGCACATAGTGGGCCTGTGCACCTAACTCAATGGCCAGCGCTTGTCCGCGCTCATGCAAAACATCGCTGATAACGACTTGAGCGCCAGCAGTTACCAGAGCTCTTGCAAAGCTCTCGCCTAGACCGCGCGCAGACCCCGTCACGAGGACCTTACTGCCTTGGAGATTGATTTCTTGCATGACCAATTCTTTTATGCGCCTTGGCGCTGCGTATTCAACAAGTAATGAAGCACACGCTTCTCTGCAAGCACAACCGCGTAATAGGCCAAAATACCAATCACAGTGAGCGCGCCAATGATGACAAATACACCTGCTGTGTTGCCCTGACCTTCAAAGAAAACAAGCAGATAACCCAGCCCCATGTTGCCACCCACCAACTCGCCCACCACCACACCAATCACTGCTAATGTGCTTGCAATTCGCAATCCAGAAAAGAGAGGCGGCAAAGTGGTCGGAAATTCAACCATTCGAAACACTTGAAATCGTGTGGCAGAGAAGGATCTCGCCAAATTGATCAAATCGCCGTCCATGGCGCGCATGGCTGAAAGCACATTGATCAAAACTGGAAAGAACACAATCAGCACAGCCACCAAAATTTTGGGATAGATGGTGTAACCCAACCACATCACAAAAAGTGGCGCAAAGGCCACCTTGGGTGCAATCTGAAGCGCCAACAAATAAGGTGACAAGATCGCTTCAATACGGGGCGAAATGCCCAACGCGTAGCCAATCATGGCACCCAATGCAGAGCCCACAATAAAACCAATGACAACCTCAGCAGCAGTAATGCCCGCGTGCCACATCAATCGCTCAGTATCCCAAATTCGGACAGCTTCTAAAGTGACTTGACTGAAAGGCGGCAATACAAACTGAGGGACCCCCAGCCAACCTGGAACATATTCCCATGTCAACAGAAACACCACTAAGACGGCGAAACTCCAAACAGACGTCATCCATTTTTCTTGGGCCATGCTTTGTTGCTCAATGTGCAGATGGAAAACGACTTATTTAGCTAATACAAATTGATTGGTGTAGAGATCTTTCAAAGGCGACTCTTTAGGCACAACACCATTGCTCACATAAAATTTTTGCAATTCACTTAACCTTGCTTCGTCCATGGTGCCAGGTACTTTTTGGCTTGCATAGACATATTGGTTGTACATCTCAAAGGTTTTTTGAACGCTGGCTTCTTTGCCCTTGTGCGCAGGAACATGTTGGACGTAGACGGCGGTGGCCTCCTTTGGATTGGCCATGATGTCTTTCATACCCTTCAGCGTCGCCCGCACCAATTTTTGAATCAGTTGTGGATTCTTTTGAATCGTTTCGTCCGATGCCAAAATGGCTTGCGCCATGCTCTTGAAATACACGTCAGCTGGCAAGATGTCGACTTGCGCACCGGCCTCCATGGCGGTCATTGTCCAATCTGGAACACCTGCCATGGCGCTTGCTTTCTTAGCAGCAAATTGCTGCCAAACACCTGCAGGGCCTGCCGCTTGAATGTTCACATCATTCTTGGTTAAGCCCACCTTGCTCAGCATGCCTAACAACGCATAGTAGGTTGTATCTGTATAGGCCAAAACAGTGACTGTTTTACCTTTCAATTCACGCGGACTTTCAATGCGTTCATCTTTGTGACTCACAAGTTGTGTCAAAGAACCTGCTCCTAAAACTGCAACAGCTTTGACAGGGATACCTTGCGCACGCGCGATGATGGGGGTATCACCAATAGCGCCACCAATGACCGCGTTGCCAGCGCCCACTTGCTTGGCAACATCAACGCCGCCGCGAGCTGAGACAAACTTGACATCCAAGCCTTCTGCTTTGTAGTAACCCTTGGCTTGCGCAATCATCCAAGGACCGAATGCTGGCAAGGTACTAGGCGCGGGAAGCAAGTATGTGATCTCTTGCAAGTTAGCTTGCGCAAATACCGTCGTAGGCAGCACTGTCAAAATGGACGAGCTCAAGAGACTTGCAACGAAAACGCGTTTGGCTTTGAATTTTGTTAAATTGTTCACAGTGATCTCCATCAGTTTAGAAAAAAAATCTTTAATGCACATCTGAATGTGCGTCGAGTTTGAGTAATGCCATCAGTTGGCTGACGTAGTCGGTCAACAAGGGGTGTTTTCTTCGTTGCATCGGATTTTCACGACCGGGAATTTCAACTTTTATCTCTTCAATGAGCGTGCCTGGCCTTTCACTCATCACCAAAATTCGGTCTGACAAAGTCACCGCTTCAGCCAGATCGTGAGTGATGAATACAACGGTTTTACCCTCACTCTTAACCGTCTCAGCGAGGTCTTGTTGGAGAATCATTTTGGTCTGCGCATCCAGCGCTGAAAAGGGCTCGTCCATCAACAGGACCAATGGATCAACTGCCAAAGTTCTGGCCAAGGCTGCGCGTTGCCGCATGCCGCCTGACAGTTGATTCGGGTAGTGTTCACCAAAACCTTTTAAATGACACTTTGCCAGCAATCGCGTCGAAATTTCTGCACGTTCTGCGCGCGGCACACTCCGAAGCTCCAAACCGAATTCCACATTTTCTGAAATAGTTCGCCATGGCATGAGTAAATCTTTTTGCAGCATGAAGGCTACATGCTTGTTGGGGCCCGAGACCATTTCACCGTTAACTTTGACAACCCCTTTGGAAGGCTTAGCCAAACCCGAGCCCATGTTGAGCAATGTGCTTTTGCCGCACCCTGATGGGCCAATGATGGAAACCACCTCGCCAGGCTGGATTGAAAAATTAATGTCGCGCGCAGCCAATACTTCTGCAGATTTACCGCGCGCAGCAAACCTTTTTTCGACGCCGATAAATTCAATCGCAGGAATGACTGAAGCAGTTGTAGATTCCATCATTTTGTTTCACTAAAGAAACATTGGTTTATTACGGAATCAATAGTACCCTTTTGTGAGCTTTTAGCAAAGCCCAATCAAAAAGATCAACTTAAATTTGGATTGGAATGGTGACAGGTCCGTCATTCACCAAGTGAACTTTCATGTCAGCCGCAAATTGCCCAGTTTGAACAATTGGGTGAGCTCCGCGAGCTTGGGCTACGAAGTAGTCATACAAGCGTTGCCCGTCATCTGGTGAGGCGGCGCGAGTAAAGCTAGGTCGATTGCCGCCACTCACATCGGCTGAGAGGGTAAATTGACTCACAATCAACAAGCCGCCCTGCAAACCATTGCCATCCAAATCCTGCAGCGAGCGGTTCATCTTGCCAGCGTCGTCGCTAAAAACACGCAGCTTCAATAACTTGCTGAGCAGCTTGTCGGCATTGACAAAACTGTCGCCTTGCTCCGCACACAAAAGCAACAACAAACCCTTTTGAATTTGCCCAATCACTTGGCCATCCACCACCACTCGCGCTTCAGAAACACGCTGCACCAATCCAATCACAGCAAATCTCTTTCTGAATCAAAGTG
>Ga0315903_10008113_pt1 | contig 12971 bp, 17 predicted proteins | sample LakEriMetagenome_7_FD_203524 | JGI IMG/M metagenome (GOLD analysis project Ga0315903, IMG submission 203524) | Freshwater fungal communities from buoy surface, Lake Erie, Ohio, United States - Buoy 2 MA119 | ecosystem: Environmental > Aquatic > Freshwater > Lake | place: USA: Lake Erie, Ohio...
TCTTAACAAGTTTGTGATAGAATTTCTCCTATGTTATTTATTACCACATAACTATCTGTATCTGCGGTGTATCTGATGTATGTTCCCAAATTTACTGGTTGATATCCTGTTACAGCACTGAAATAAACCTGTTGTAAATCAGTCAATCCTGATGTTCCAAATGTTGTTAGAGTTGTTGTTGGTGCTGTTCCCAAACATACTGGTTGTTGTGTTAAACCTGTATAACAGGTAAGGGTGTAAGCACTCAATAAACCAGGATATGGTGTATTACCTGAAATTGCATAATATGGTGCTGGTGGGGTTACCTTGTAATAACCACCCCTTTCTTTAATCAAGGAACATTCAGTTAGTTTTGTTTGGATTAAATCTGCTTCATTTATTCTTTCAATGCGATAGAAACTATCCTTAACATAAATCTTATCTGTAAGTTTTGTATCATACACATCCAATGGACGGAGTAGGAACCTACCTGTCAATCTTCTTGTTTCATTGGAATAGTTGTCATCAACATAATCTTCCCAAAAGGTATTGAATAGATTGTATTGTGTAAATTGAACTGGTAGGGTGTTATAGTTTCCAAAAAAATCAAATGTTGATTGGAAATTCAAATCAGACACCAAGTCAGGTATTAGAATATCTAATGAACTCAAATGTGATACACAAGGGTAAGTTGTCTGTTCATATTGGGTTGTCCCTGATGATAACCACCATGTTCCTTGTTGTTGTTTAAATTTGTCCTTATATGCAAATCTATTTCCCACCCAAAAGAATAGGTGTGGTTTATTTGAATATGGTTGTAATTGGTTATTTAATTCACGATAAACTGCTGGTATAATGAAATTATCTGCTCCATTAACAACGGTTGTTGGTGTTGCAGCAAATGGAACCTCATAAGTTTGTTCTGATGTGAGTAAATTATTCGTTGAAATATATTTAAATCTTCCATACTGATATTTGTTTTGGTCTTCAAATATCTTATTTAGATATTCTTCTGAACCTTTTGTATAAGTCCAATTCACCTCTTTTGGTAAATCAAATGATAATGGTTCTACCCTGTATGTTGAGTTCAAATCCAATCTCTGTGTCCAATCCTTAACATCCCTATCTTCTTCGTTGTAATACCAATTAAATGGTATAATCTTGATGGTCTTGGACAACTCATCTTGGATGACAACCAAGTTAAATAGTGTGATAAGTGATTTAATAAAATCTATACAATTTATCTGTTGTAGTCCCAATCTAATATCAACAAGTTGTGTTCCTGCTAATGTTGGTGATGTGTATAAATCCCACATTGGTGCTGGTGATGAAACACCAAAAGAATTGTAAGGTAATAATCTTAAATCACAATTATTATCATTTCTATTAACTTGGATATATGCTTTAACAAAATCACCAGCATCACAATTAAATGTTGGGAAAAAGTTAAATGGTTCTTGTAGTCCTGATGTTGGTAATTGAACTGTATCAGATGCGGCACATAAAGGTTCAGAATCCAATGTGGATAAGTTTCTACCTTTTCTCATAACCACTTGGAAATATACATCACCCCCACCAACAAAGTTATTATCATCGTAATTAAACCTGATGTTGAATGAATATTGTCCACCAAATGGAACCCTGAAAAATGAACGAGTTGGTTGATTACCAGGATTGATTGAGTTATATGGAACGGCTTTTTCAAAGTTTCCAAGTGGGTCTGAACCATCACCCCTGAAATTGTTAAATAATAAATCCTTTGTTCCTGTAATGTTGTTATAGACAACAGCACCATTTGTGTATATCTTGAAGATGTTTTGGTTTGTTACACCCGATGCAACATCAACACCAAGTTTTCCATTTTGGAATGTATCCATATACATTGAACGGAAATAATCTGTTTCAAAAAACTCTGATTCAACACCATAACCCGTCTTTGCAAATATTCTATCAACAACCTCTTTAACCCTAATTGCTGGTTTCCATACTGATTCAGGAACTGGTTTGTTTGATTGGTCAAATGAGTTTGCCTCACCAAAGGTATATGTGAATACTGGTGTTGTTCCGTTGTATGGTAGTCCATAGTTAATCATTGGATACAATACCTTACCACCAAATAAACCATCAGTGTCGTTGTTCTTACATTCCCAAGATTGGGTAATTGCTGTATACACCAATTCATGTTGTAAGTCAGTCCAATTCAAATCTTGTAATGTAATGTTTCTTATTTCAGATGCAAAATCACCAACATTACCCATAATATACACCTCATAATCTGTGTAGTTTGGATTTTCAATTACTGCTGATAATCGTAATATACCTGTGAATATATCTGTTCCCCTATACTGAACCACACAATCTATTCTTGTAAGGGGGTTAAAGTCAATTCCATTTACCTCATAGTATTGTTCAAATATCTTTGCGTTGTTATCTGTGTTGGGAACAACAAATTGTTTTGAATATGGTGATTTTCTTGTATCAAGGGCATTGATGTCCACCTGTTGGATAATAACAGAAATTGGAATATCTTCATAGATATCCAATCTATTCCATTGGTTGTTAAGATATACCAGTAGTGATGTATCCATATTAGAAACCGATTAGTGTGATATCACTTGAATACACATAAGTTAATTCAATGTTTGTAATTGTTCTATTACCTTTGTTTTTGATTGTAAATTCTGTATTCACAACATTGATTGGTGTAAGTCCCCCATCAGATGTAATCTCATATACCTCATTGGATGTGTATAACTCTTGTAAAAACATAAAGTCAGGTTGATTTAAGAACCCTGAATTGATTACATGGGTCTCACTCATATTGACTTGGAAATCATTTAACCCACGAGCCCATTGGTATCTTGATGGGTCTGCTGAACCCCAATCAACAGCCCAACTATTATATGCTTGTCTGTCTATTGATAAACCTTCCAACTTGGATGCTGTAAAGGTATAGTAGTCGTAGTGTCCATATCTGTTTAACCACATCAGTTGTAGTTGTGGGTTTCCACTCCTATTACAGATTGGTTCAATGTTAAAGGTGAATATTTCAGACACAGGTGTATATCCTGTGCAGTTTCCTAATGTATAGGTTGTTGGAACTGGATTTGGAATGTTTGACATGGTATTATTATTTTAACAAGGTCCTGCGTAAGTTATTGATGTATATGAACTACCTGATGTTGCGGTAAATGAACTAACACATCCACAAATAAACACATTTTCTGATGGTGTTAAGTTGTATGTATATGGTGTTCCATCACAGAAAGTATAACTGATGGTTGCTCCTGATACTGATGATGAATTGTCTATTTCATATTCACCACAAGCACAAGGGGTCGCTGATGGTGTTGGTGTTGGTGTAGGTGATGGAATTACACAAGGTGAATCGTAGGTTACTGCCAAATTACCTTCAATACTCCAACTTGTTGTAGAACATACACAAACATAGAATGTCTCACTTGGGTTCAATACTAATTGTTGTTGTATATTACTACAATCTCTATAAGTGAATATTCCCTGTGCTTCCAATGAATTGTTGGTAACCTCATAAGTTATACAAGGACAAGATTGTGGTGTTGATGACGGGGTTGGTGTTGGTGTAGGTGTTGGTTGTATTGGTGATGTTGAACCTGTGAATTTACCAAACAACTGAACGGTATATTGTGCCGTGTTTGCAGGTATAATATCTTGTAGGTTTGCAGGTCCTGCTCCAACATAAAGTGTATTATAGTTTGTATTGCCTGATGGAATAATCAAAGGTAATGCTTGATATACATCAGTGCAACCTGTTCTTGGACCACCACCATTGGTTGTAATGTTATCTATCGTTACAGCGGTTAAGGTTGTGCCTTGGTCATCATAAAAGGTATATTGAACATAATAAGGTTCAGATAAGGTTGTTGTATCCAAGTAGTAGTTTGTAAATCCAAGTGTATAATATTCTGTATCTTGAATATTTCTAATTCTTGGTGAATTGGTTAAGAATAATCCTGATGTTGTTGGGTCTGTGTTTGTTGGTGCTCCTGACAATACAAATGGACCCATATCAAAGTCCTGTTGTGTTGCCCTACCATTTACACCCATTGTTGATTTAAATGTTTTCTTCAGTGGTGTTGATACACCAGGATTACCTTCTACCAATCCATTACCAGTGAATGCACTTACCACACCAAGTTCGGTTGATGAATATTCATAACCAAAATATACTTGGTAATTTATTGTCTCATTTTGAGATGGACGGCTAAACGGAAATGTTTGATGTGTATAAATTTCTGTTGTATTCCAAAGTGATATTGGATTGTTTAGACAATATGTCTTTAATACCCTTGATACATCAGCAACCCCCAATCCAAATGGGTTTGGTGTTGCCTTGGCACTGAACTCCAATGTTCCATTTACATAGACATCATAGTTGTATCTGAATTGGTATTTATTTGTCGTATCAGCAGATACGGTATAAAACAACCCATTGGTTAATACAGGTTGAAATGATGGTGGTTGGTGTAATATTGATATGCTCATTATAGTTTAATGTTAATTCCTGTATCTTGGAAATATACTTTTAGTGATTCATCAAGCAGGTCAGATATGTATTGTCCTGCTGCATCACCTAATTTTTCGGTTATTTGGTCAATAACATTGTTTATTGCTTTATTCACAAAATCTGTTTTGTAGTAACCATACTTTGCGATTGAACGGGCTCTTAAAAAGTTTAAGGTCTTTCTTGGAATAAATCTACCCTGTTGGTCCCTTACCCCTGATAAACCTTGTTTAACAATGCTCCATCTATCAATTGCTGACAATGGTGGATATCTACCAGGTCTTCTGCCTTGGTCTACCCATATCCAATAGTCAGGCATCTCAACAACCAGTTGTGGTTTTCCTGATTCAAGATTGTCCTTCCAAAATACATCAATGTTATTTATTAAATTACCTGATGCAATTGGTGGTGTCTTTGGATAGGTGTAATTACCCGATATTGGTTTCTTCCTTCCATCATAGGTTTTAGATTGTCTTGGAACCTTTAATTGTTTTTGTAAGGCTTCCTTGATTATCTTTGGTATTTCTAAAAACAACTTATCATCCATAGTAATCACATGCGTTAATATCGGTTCTTATGATTACCTCCATATCAATAGATATACCACCAACATAATCGTTGAAACGCTCTAAAAAGGGTAATCCTGTCAATGGTAAGTTACAATCCATATAGTTCCACAATGGTGGGTCTTGGTTCATACCCCTACGGATATAAGACATAAACCTTCTTGCTTGGATATCCATATCACTTACAACATCAATTTCATTAGACATATCATCGTTGATTCTGTCTGCAAAGATTAACTGCATTGTATAGGTGATTATATTTTCATCATAACTGATATTCTGTGGTGTAACAAACATAAATGGATATGTTGGTGTCATACCTGATTCAGTCATACCAAACATTACAATGTTTCCATGTCCAAATGAGTTTAACCCAATCCCTTGTTGTGATACCTGATAATCCTGAAATAACTGAATTATCTTGTGATATGATACATATTCTTCCATTACTTATATTGTTTTTCTAATTTTCTTAATTCTTCTTTTTGTTTTAAATATCTTTCTTTTAACATGGAACAGATATTCAGACATAAATATAGTGGTTGGTTATCTATCTGCTGAAATTTGGTAATGTCTTCCCCTGCAAGTTGGTGGGTAAGGTTAAAATAGAATCTAACGGCAGTTTCCTTTTTACCCATTTTGGTAGTATCTTCCACCCCTTCACTATCATCTGGTTTAATTTGTTCTTCATAGTCAAAGAACTCTCTATATCTTTCATATACAGATTGACGGTTATGAAAAAAAAAACGCTCACACCAAACCAATAATTCACAGGTAAGGTAAGGAACTCATTTGCCCTTTCTTCAATGGTATCAGCATCATAGGCTTCCAATACATACTTGTTCTTTTTTCTTTCTTTGATTGGACGGTATAATACCGACATAAGTAGATGAATATTTTCTTCAATATCTTCTGATGAGAATACCTCCAAATCTACCCATGCTCCCCAAGCAAGTTTCTGCCAGTTATTCTCCAATCCATATTCAACCCCATTATGGGTGAAAACATTATGTAATTCATCACTGATGGACTTATCTGTGAATTGTGTGGTAATATACTCCTGAACAAATTTGACTTGTTCTAATGGTAAATTCTTTAATTGTCTAACAGGAATATTGGTGTATAGGGATAACAACGCTGTTGGGTCATCCTTATATGAATCCATATTTCTTTTTAGGTTCTGGTATTGACCGATTGTAAGATATGGGTTTACCTCCACTACCTTATCTTCTACTTCTATTTGTATCATTATATTATTGTTATTTTAGTTTTAGGTCTGTCTAAAAATTGGACTATACCATATTTCAAGGCATCAATTAAGTGGTCTTTACCTATGGTGTTATTTGTTATTGCACCAGTGCGGTCTTTCTTAAATTTAAAGTTAGTAAACTCACTGATTAAATCCACACTCTCATTATGTAAGTATATCTTGAATTGTTTCATCTTTTGTATTCCATATAAGATACTGGTTTTGTTTACAGGTCTAACATTTATCCCCAATCTTTTAAGTTCTTCAATGGACTTTGGCTCTGCTGAATCTGCTACCACATTTACATTTCTGTCTATTCCTAACTCTTTGAGTTTATAGGCTAAATCTTCATTGGTTAGTCCAAGTTGATATATCAGTTGTTTAACATATAAATTCCTACCATCCACATTTATTTCCACTACAGCACACTCATCATTACTAAACCCGAAATCTATTGAATAATACTTGTCCTTGATATGTCTTGGTAGTTCATCATACAATTCTGGTTGTGTGAATATCTTTTCTCTTGGTTCAACAATAAGACCTTCTGAATATATCTTTGCCATATCAGGGTCAATGTCTATAAGTTCCTTGATGGCTTGAATTGTTCTTTTGTCCAAGAAACTATTCATTCTCCAAGTGGAGTGTAACATTACCCCATTATCTTTTCCTTCATATTCTAATCCCCACCAGTCAATCGGTATTTCAGGGTTGTATAAAGCCATAATATACTTGGAACAACGAATATCCATTTGGATAAAGGCGTTTCTATCAATGGTGTTTACCTCATCAATTAAGATAATGTCAGATTTAAATCCTTTTAACTTACCAGTTGAATCATCAAGTCCAATAAATCTAACTACCGAACCATTTGGAAATGTGTATACAAATTCTTGTTTTTGGAATACCCCTTCATCCCATTGTCCAATAGATTCCATTACAAACTTGAAATCAGGTAATATGGTATGTCTTAAAGATACTTGCGTTGCACGGGCTATGGTTATACTTGTCTTGGGGTTTTTGATTGCTTCCAAGATGATGTATTGTATTGCTGATATTGTTTTAGAAGAACGAGAACTACCCCTTAAAAAGATATATCTCTTTTGTTCTTCAACAGCATTGTTGATATGTTCCCATACTTCAGTTACTTGAAATTTCATTTCCCCATTCTTCAGATATTTTATCGGACTTTTTTAAATTGTCTTCCCACCATAAAGGTTTTAAATTAGTATAATGATTTAAACGAAATATATCTTCTTCAGTTTTAGCAAATGAAATTGGTATGTGATGGTCTAAATGCCAACCATTAACTCCATAGTTATCCCAAGACATTCCTTCTTGAAAATTATTTTCAATATGATTTTTAAATGTTTCCCAATCACATCCAATATATTCACTTGTTCTACTTCTTTTTGTAAAACCATTTTTTCTACAGGCTTCACGAATACGACAACTAACCCTACTTTTTAATTTGAATAAAAGATTTGTATTAGTTTTAATTTGCATATATTCTCTACGGTATTTTTTAATAATTTCTTTTACTTCAGGTTTATCTCTATATTTTTTTGCGTTTACTATAAGATTTGATGGGTTTTCTTTTTTCCAATTATCTTCGTAAATTTTACGACATAATTTACAATCATTTCTATACCCATCTTTATTTTCTTTTTTCTTTGAAAAGAAAGAAATGTCTTTTTTAATATGACAAGTATTACAAATTTTATTTTTAACAAATATTTTCGCTATACTAATTTCATTTTGATATATTTTTTTTGACCTTTCTTTTGAGCGTTCTCTATAACAAACTTTACAAACTGAATTATACCCACTCTTCGCTGTTAAGTTTTGATAAAAATCATTCAAAGATTTATCAACACCACATTTACTACAAGATTTATATATAATCGTTTCCATACAACAAAGATAATACTTTTTTATCAATCTAAAAAATTATGTTTCTTTTTCTTCTAATTTCCATTGGAATCCATAACTTGTTTTGTTTCCTTTACGGATACAATCTTCAATATGGTTATGACTATCAAACCCCAATGTGTTTTCTATTTCAGTTATTGTTTTCCAACTACGGATAAAGTTATCTTCCAAATCATATTGGTTAATTACATATTCTGTTTTTGGTTGTAGTTTCCAATCAAACCCCCATAGTGTAAAGTTTCTTTTATATCCCCTTAAAATATTCTTAATGTTATTCACACAGGGTTTTCCAAAGTAGTTTTCAATTTCTTGTAGTGTATTAAATGTTTGAATAAAATTACCTTCCAAATCATATTGGTTAATTACTTGTTGTTCCAATTCTTCACCATTTAATCTTTTTTTACTGAACTCCGCATACTTCTCATTCAATTCAATACCAATGTAATTTCTATCATTACAACCCAATCCTGTGGTTCCTATTCCACTGAATACATCCAATACAGTATCACCTTCATCTGTTAGTAAGTTGATGAAATATGTGGGTAAATCTTTATGATATGGTGCAGGATGTCTAATGGTATTATCCCTTGCAGCACCTGCTGTTTGAAATCTAAATACATTATCGGGTCTAACTAAATCAGGAACAACTCTTTGAACCAAGTCAGGGTTTTTACTACCAGTTTCATCAACCTTCATACTTGTCCTTCTAACCCATACCACTTTCTTTCTTTTTCTTTCACCATCCACAATATTACTATCATCATTTGTTGGACTATTCAATCTTGATAAGTAACTATCTTTTGGGTCTTGTAATACCCTATCCATATAGAATTTCAATTCCTTCTGGTTCTTAACAAAATGGAATATAAACTCCGTATTGTTTCTAAACCTTTTCTTTGAACCATTTGGTATTCCATTTTTCTTATGCCAGATGTAGGTATCATAAAACTTTAAGTTTGTTTCCTTCTGACTGCGGTATATCAGTTCATAGATAAATGGGTTTCTTAACCCATTGGAACAATTATCATTTATGTTTAATATGAAACTACCACTTGGTTTAAGAACCCTGTGTATTTCATTGAATAGGGGTAATATCCAATCACAATAATCTTTTGGTTTCTTAATGGATATATTCTTTCCATAATTAACAATATCTGCGTAAGGTGGTGATGTGATTACCAAATCCACACTATTGTCTTCCAATGTCTTTATTACCTCAAAACAATCACCCGTTAGTATCATTATCTTTTCCCATTTCTTTTCTTATGATTTCAATCTGTATTGGACTTTTTGATGGTTCCAATTTTTCCCCTTGTGTGGTTACATCAATGTGTCTTTCTGATTTCCAATTCTGTTTGAACTTGTTTGTCATTATCACCTGCCATAATTTGGTATTAAATCCCGCACCTTCATTTTCAGTCATTGATTCGTGAGCCTTATTGAACCACCATTGTTCACATAATTTTTGATACTCATTAAACGCTTCATAATATTTTTTATTTCTTTTTAATAAAGCGTGGTGTCCTTCCCAACTTATCCCCAAATCAATTAGGAATTGTGTGATGTGTTTTCCATCCTTTCCTGCTTGAATCATCATATTATACCACTCGGGGTTCATTGTCTGTTCCAATCTTGGTCTTCCTACTGGTTTCTTGATTGGTTCATCTCCTTCTATATTTAACATCATATAATTCTATTGCTGTTTTAATTTGATTTATTGCATCACCTATACTTGGTGTTGCACTTGAATTGGGGTATAGAGTTGCATACGCCCCCATAATTTCAATCTTATCCAAGTCATTGAAGTCTTCTATGCTCTTCTGTGAGATAATTGAATTGAAGACACTTTTACCCACTTCTATGTGACTTGGGGAATCAAGGTTATTAATAACCTGTTTTCTTCCTCCTTTACAATTACATGAGATAGGTCACCCCCTCCTTTCTTTTTCTTCTATTATTTGCCTGTTTATCAGGTGTTGACCACCTACAATTAGATGGTTCATAATTACCATCATTATCAATTCTATCTAATGTATGTTTTAATGTCGGTCTTATACCCATATCTTTAATAAATGTTTCAAATGAATTAATCCAAGTAGATGTGATAGTTATTCCTCTACCACCATAATTTTTATATGACAGATGATTAGGATTTAAACATCTTGATTTCATTGCCCTCCAACTATTATATTCAGGACTTTTCCACATATCATGTTTCAAATTTATTTCTCTTGAAATTATTGGTTTGATGCAACCACAACTTTTAGTAGTAAGTAAATTTTGTAGTGTAATATTTTTAACAACACCACATTCACATCTACATTCAAATTTTCTGGTTTTTTGATTAGAACTTGGGACGATGTATGGTTCAATTTCTTTAACAATTGTTAACAAATTAAATCTATCACCTGTGTTGATTTTTCTTCTATGTGCTGGCATAACTTAATCTTCCTTTGTTAGTATTTGGTTTATTGCTTCTTTGATATCGGTAAATGCTTGTGCTACCTCATAATCTTCCCTTTCGGTTGCGTCGTCAATCAATGGGTCAAACCCATCCAATATTTGAACTGGTGACATACCAAGTTCTATACCTTGAAAGAAATATATTTCTGCTAACTTTGAAAGGACATCATCTTTTTGTGTGTCTGATAGTTTAAAATAACCTTCCAATAATTCTTTTATATCCATAATAATATAAATATAATCATTTTTATTTAAGTGAAAATAAAAAACCCGTAAGATAATGGGAGTAACTTACGGGTTAATGAATAACGAATAAGGGAATATGAGAAAGTTAATGACAACAATTAGAGAAAATCCCCTTACCCTTTAAATATATCTTGGTAATCTATATGTGTAAATATTATCCAAAAACTGATTTTATCGCTTGAAGGGCATCATAGTGTAAATCAATCGCATCATCAAGTGATATATTATCCATATTCCTAATATGTTCAATCTCTCTGATATTATTATGATAAAATTTCTTTCTATCAAAATTACCCAGTATATTATTATTATTAACATCCTTATCCTTATCTACATCTTTATACCTATCCTTATCTACATCCTTATCCTTATCCTTATCCTTATAAAGGTTGTCTATCCTTGTTTCAGGTTGTTCTTGGGTTGATTTAGGTTGTTCTTGGGTTGTTTCAGGTTGTTTTTTAGCATTGTTATTACCCTTAGGTGCTCCACCCTTCTTACCATTTTCAACGGAAGCATTATATCTTTTTATAGAACTATCAATTGTTGTTTTAATTTGTATCCAAAATGATTTTTCCATACCAGTAAATTCTGGTTCAATGTTATCCATACCATATTCAATGATTGTTTTTAAAAATAATAATTGTTTATCATCAGGTAAGTCCTTGATACTTTCCCAATAACTCCTTAATATTATTACAGAATTTGATTTATCGCTCATAGATTAAATTATTTAGAAGTGTTGTGTTTATTCGCAACACTTTTTTCTCTTTCAGACATTCTTTTTATTCTGTCCATTGTTACTGGTTCATCTAATTCATTAATAATTAATCTTTCAACATAGAATCTAATTAGTAATCCATGTTCCGCACAATATGTTTTCAATTGTCTGTGTAGTCCATCACTTATTTGTATATTTTTCATACTAACAAATATAGTATAAAATATTTTTATAGTCAAGTATTGAAACAAATTGAAAAGTCATTATATTTATAGATAATGGCAAAGAAACAATTTGAACAATACTTATCAAGAAGGATGATGGCTGAAACAGGGTGGGTCTATTTCTGTCGTCAGTGTGGTCTGTATTTACCTGAAGAACAATTCTATAAGGCTAAAGACACAAGATGGGGATTGGATTCAAGGTGTAAAATACACCACTCAAGGAAAGATAATGATGATGATGGGGAAATGGATTATCTAAAACTAAATCCCATCACTGAAGATGATTTTATTCAAACCCAACAACTATTGGAAAGGTTGGGATACACCTTTACAGGTGAAACCGTAAATGAACAATTCTTAAAAAAATATAAACTATTATGAGCAACAATAAAGAAAACTTAAGAACACTTGGAATTTTAACTCCTAAAATTGAAAATGTAGAATGGGTATATCAATTCAATAATGACAATCCAATAATAATATCTAAACCGATTGGAGGCAAAAAAGAATTGACGATTAAACTCAATAACACATCTCATTCAAACATTGTATTTGATGATGGCAATGGAAACAGATTTAAGATTTTTGCAAGGGAGCAAACACTATGACAACAAAACAATTTCAAATCTTAACAACAATCTTTAACAAGACAACAAAGAAAAGGTTCTGCACCTTATCACCAAAAGAGGTATCACAAGCAAAGAAAATGTATAGAAGGGTTAAGGAACTACATAACCAAGATTACATTGAGGTGTATAGAGAAAAAGGTGAATGTAATTTATATCGCATTACAGAGAAGGGAATTAAGTATTTAAGGAATTACCCCACCACAATGAATTTGGTTTAACCTGGTTTAAATAAAGGGGTAAATACCTATATTCTATCTATGCGACTTGATATACCAAAACTGATTGATACTGATGAAGGACAATTTCATTATTGTGTAACCTGTGAGGACTACAAACCAGTATCAGAGTTTTACAAATGTCCAAAGTGTAAGACTGGTTATCAGTATAGTTGTATTACCTGTCATCGTGTCAGGTGGAGAGAA
>Ga0315903_10008117_pt1 | contig 12967 bp, 26 predicted proteins | sample LakEriMetagenome_7_FD_203524 | JGI IMG/M metagenome (GOLD analysis project Ga0315903, IMG submission 203524) | Freshwater fungal communities from buoy surface, Lake Erie, Ohio, United States - Buoy 2 MA119 | ecosystem: Environmental > Aquatic > Freshwater > Lake | place: USA: Lake Erie, Ohio...
ATATCTGGACGTTGTTCTGGACCAGCAGCAGGGGCCGCTCCGCCTTGTTCTGGAGTTGGCTGCGAGGCAGGTACGGGGGCCGCACCTGCTGCTGGAGTTCCTGGTGCTCCTGGCATCATCGCCATTTCTGGAGCTGCTGGTTGTTCTTTAGGTGCAAATGCTTTGCCGATTACGTTCTCTAATTGAAGACCCTTTTGACGGCCTTGGATAACTTCTGCAATACGCGAGATGATCTCGCTAGGGTCTTGACCTTGCGCTGCCAGCGCTGGAATGGCCTGAGCATACTGAGCAACAGCCACGCGCAAAGAATCGCGCATTTCTTCGATATCAACACGTTGTTCCTCCTGCGTCACATTAAGCTCCATAGGAATCTCACGACGTACATAGTCACGAGATACGAGTTTGTCTGAACGCATTTGTAGTAAAGCAATGATGGCGCGGTTTGGGTCCATACCAGACATAATGCCGTAACGAACATCTACGCCATAATTGCCTGCAATTTGTCGTGATGGCACGTACTTCATATTGAATGGAGTACCGTCATCCACGCCCTTGATTTCCTTGGTCATAGAACCAAAGACTTTCTCGTCTACTTCAAAACACATAGATACAAGATCTGTGAACAAGCGAGCAAACTGTGCTTGTGCTGCCTTGATTTGTGTATCAAATCCTGCTTGTAGTGCTTGCACACCACGGCCTGTAACAATAGATGCGTCAATGTTACCTGAGCGAGTCTCTGGGTAACGAGCACCTGTACGTAGTTCACGTTCTAGAACACCAGACTCAGTAAAGACTCCGTTAGGAAGTTCTAGTGGAACACGTCGGATACCTTGAGGATTAGCAGAACGCATAATTGCATCAGGTCCCAATGCCAACTCTTGCACATCCTGTGGGATAGCAATAGGTGCTTGGATAGATTTTTCTGCTGCTTGGATCTGCAATACTGCAAAGCGAGCACGAGCAAGTTGAACTGATAGAACATCATCAAACTGTCCACGTGCTTCGCCATCAATAGATGAACGCATAGCAACACCTGCTAGGCACTTGCCTACTGGGTTAGGAATGTTTGCTAGAACTAGATTCTTGCGCTCTGGGATAAAGATTAAATCTTGGTCTTTGTCGTGGTAGCGAACCAAAGATACATAAGGTGATCCTGGTGAATACACATTGCGTGGCATAATCTGGTCATAGAACTCTGGGTACTGCATAGCCAAAGTCTCAGCATCGGTGGCTAGGACTTGGGTGATGGAGAGGGTACGACCAAATCTATCAATTTCAGGATAAGTACCAAAAGGATTAAGCAGACGTATTCTCGGATTATTGGTTTCATAGTCCATCTCAATTATCGCTGGCAACATACCATAGGTGTTAAACCAGTCAGCACCTGTGTACATCTGGATCTGTAGTTCAGAGGATGCTACGTAGTAGTTAGCGATACGAGTACGAGTATCTGCAGCTTTACGCTGAGAGTCAGAAACCATATTGGTAGCAGCGCAGTTAAAGGATGGCAGTGGAGACATTACCTCTGCTAAGTCACGTGCTGCTACATCTACGAAGTTAGCTACGAGAGGCTTTGGATATTCCTCTGAAAACATTGCTGGGTATACCTTGGAGATGTCACCCTGACGCACAGAGAGCACGTCACGCATTCTCTGGTCACGGGCTGCATAGCGGGTCTGTAGACGGGCTACCTTCGCTGCGACCTCTTTAGTTGATAACAATGTTTCTCCTTAGATGAATGTACGATCTTTCTCTGCGAGCAGTTCATCAATGTTGATGACTGTTCGCTTGCCCTGTTCGTAACGAGACAGGAATGGGTTTTTCATATGGTGTGTAGCGTGGATACCTTGGTTGAGCATCTCACGTGCGCGGATCTCACAGAACCACAGTGCCATCACCATATCTGTCTTACCCTTAGTCGTAGGTGACCAGGTAATAAGTTGTTCGATCATCGCCTTAATGTTTTCAGTTTGGTCACTAGGCATATGAATAAGGTTGTCGCGGTGGTGCTTTCCGTCGTGTTGCTTGGTGCCGAACAAAGTTGACATTGATGCAACGCCAAAGCCTGAATCCCATTTGTTGTTTCCAGTATGGTGTTCCCGCAGTAGCACTCCCCGAGAGGCCAAGTTTGCACGGATGCCTTCGTCTTGGGTAAGGAATGATTGAAACGCATTCTTCTCCACGATCCATTCACTAGGACTATAGAGGGAAGTCCAGTCAAATATTAGTTGACGGATTTGAGCAGGCGTTGGGCGAGTAATTTTAATAGCGTCAACGATATAGCGTTTATGGCTAACCCGATCAATAGCGTAGCAAACGGCGGCTGTATCACCAACCATAGCGGGATCAAGACCACAAATAAAACTAAAGCCGTTCGTATCGCGTGGATGACCAGGGTGACCAGGAACCAACCTACCTGCTTTACGCATTCCATCAATAGAACCTCTCACACATACTGGATCAAAGATGGCATCATCTGAAATATCTTGTTGCTGGTAGACCAGCGCCCAAGTAGATGCGTCCATCGCTTGACGTTCGTTGTAGAGGTTACGACCATTCCAACGTGGGTATAGTCCATCCTCATTCAAATCTGATTCTTCTTGCCCATCGAATGGTGCATCGGATGCTGGCCACAGGGTAACCCACTTGTCAGGGTCTTCATCTGTTTCAAGCAATGCTGGCATCGCTAGGTACTTCCAAGGAACTAAGCCACCTGGATAGCGGTCTGGGTTACGTAGCTCTCGATAGAGGTCTACGGCTGCCACACGAGTTCCAATGATAATCAATTTACCAGTAGGGTTCAGACGAGAACGTACGTCCTGCGTCAACCACTTGATCTGGCGTTCAAACTCATTGGCGTTTTTCAGAGTAACAGCATCGTCTACAATAATCATATCGGCACGTTTACCGTAGATCTGACCACCGATACCAACGGCCTCGATATTTGGGTCCTTCTCGCTAGACTCGCGTAGCTCGTCACCAAAGGTGATACGGGTAGCCTGCCACGAGGCAGACTTAGAGTTAAACCCTACGCCAGCAGCATAAGCATTTTGAAGGTTCTCATACATTGGGTGAGTCAAACGCTGCTTGATGGCGTAGAGAAAGTCGGCGGCTAGTTGCTGAGTCTGAGAGACGATCAGCACACGAAAGTTAGGATTACGGGCAACCTGCCAGGTTACATAGTCGACAGTGATTGTGATGGACTTGGCGTGGTTGGGCGGGATGTTAATAAGAATACGGTTGTTTGCCAGACCCTGCTCGAACTTCATCGATGGGTGTAGCCAGGAAACCTCGTTACCTTCAATCATATCGACCAGGTTTTGCTGGTGGGGGAAGGTTCTGGAATTAAGGAAGCGTTGGCGGAACTCGGCAAATGAGATGTCGTGGACATCGCCTGCCGCGAATGACTTGTCCTTTAGTCCTAGGCGGGTTCGGTCAACCTTGTCAGTAAAGATCTTGTCAGTACGTCGGTAGTACTCGTATGTCTTCATAGACTTGCCAGCCGATAGGCAGGCTTGTTCAATGGTCATACCCTCAGCTACACATCCTAAGATGATTCGCTTTGCTATATCTGCTGAGTTCTCAGCCATTGGATCTCCTACAATCTCATTGGGTTATAGGTAGACTACACCCAATTAAAAGTCGTGCTTGGCACGACATCAGTTACGGTAACTCCCGAGCAAGCTACAGCGTAGCGAGGGGTAAGTCAGTACTCGTCCTAGGGACTCGCGTAGGGTAACCGTAGCGAGACTGTACGGGGCTATCACAATTACCGCCCCTACTGTATATAAGGCAGGAATAAAAAGTCATTTCCTGCCTATGGTATAAAGTATTTTCATAATGTGACTAAAGTCACTATTAAATCGGTACAAAATAGGACATTAGTAAGTGATCTGGTTCACTTTAGGAAATATATCTGTAGAGGGTACATACACTACACACGCACTAAACTTAACACCTAGGGGTGTCCTCACCGCAACCGCACCGCGTTTGCCGTCTGTGCCGTCTGCTTTCCCCGTACTGTACGGCTAGGAGATGCCCGCGGGTCGGCTCCACCTTTGGCAAGGTTGCGCCCCCGTAATGGTCTAACCGATACGAATTTAATAACCGATCTACCGACCAACCGACCACGCCACCGACCACCGACCACCGACCCGACCACCTCGCCCCGATCCTGTCCCGATCTCGCCCTGATCTAGTGACCCAACCTGACCCAACCACGACCACCAACCGAGGCAATTCGGTGGCACTTACCCACCCCAAAACCTCCCCGAATTGGTCGAACTCTCGCCCTTTCGCGCTCGGCTCGATCTATTGGACGACCTCGGCAACCCCTCGCAGCTTGATCCAGCTCGTTGAGATTAGGCTCAAAACAGGGCAGAAATACCCACCGAATAGGGGAGGCTCACCCGTCTTTTTCGTGTACTCTTTTCCTAGTGGATCAACCCGACCCGATCCGCGAAAGGGTAAGAAATGACTATAGAAACAAAGGCAGCGAAATTAGTTGGTTGCTTAAATTGTGAGTTCCAAACAAAAGATGAAAAAGAAATCGAAATGTTTTCTCTCAATGGTTGCCCGAATTGCACAAAAGAAATTCGCTCGGTGTTTGTTGAGTGCCGAGAGTGGTTCGACAAAGTAAACGGGAATACTTATTTCTCTGCACGTATCTGGATCAATGGCGGACAGGTTGCAATTCTGCCTTTTCAGTACGGATACGGAGATCAATTTATTTATGAGGCACAAAGAAAACTGATCGAACTCGGCTATTTACCAAAAGAAAAAGAAAACGAGAGTTTGTATTCGCTCGGTAAAACTTTCGGTTTTGATTTCTATTCTGCACGAACAAGCACCAAGAAAAACGAGATGTTTAAGATTTATGCGAACTATCAGGAAAGAGCGGTGAACTGATGCCTCAATGCGTAACCCTCAAATGCACCAATGAGGAAATGACAGAAAAAGAAATCCAAACTCAATACCTCGCGGGTTGGGTTGGGATCACTATGCACGACCACATTTGTTTTGCCTGTTTTGACCAATTAAAGGAGGAAATCTAAGTGAAATGCCAACTTTGCGGAAATGGAATAACCGATCTACAAAACGCCCGCGTGGTTTTGCCGTGGGGCGAAACCTGTTCGGTTTGTATGGACGAGATCAACCAAAAAACCACGAAATAGATCGAAACCCCGCAAGGGGTCGCGGTGTGAGTCACCGCCTGATGAGATCAGATACAGAAAAGGAGTTCAGATGTTAAAGCGAACAGAGGAAATAGACGGAACAAGCCTCCGCGGGGAGATCGTTACCACCCGCGCAGAATTAACCGCGGTATTGGGTGAACCTATGACCTACGAGGAAGGCGGGAAAGTAACTATTGAGTGGGGCGTTCGCCTCGGCTCAACTGTTGCAACTGTTTACGATTGGAAACGCTACGAACTAGGCACACCCGCAGATGATGAGGCGATCTCGTACCACATAGGCGGACATAGTGAAAAAGCCCTGACCCTGATTGAGTCTCTTGTGACTCTTTCCCGCAGATTGGCGAACTAATGCGAAACATCACGCCTCGCGGTTGGTTTGTCCTCGGGATCGTCTCGGTTTTTGTCCTTTGGGGTTTGGTTTTGATCTCTGCCTGTTTGTGGTGGGTTGGTATTGACTCTCCACGAGCTGAGTTCCTCGGGTGGTGTTGGGGATCAATGTCTGAGTGCGTTCAGATCTAGCAGCGGGCTATCGCCCACCCTGTCGGGTGGTGGGCGGTGGTCTGCCTCTAGCCGAGGCAGAAAGGGAAAGGGAGAGGGTGAGCCTCTCTCTACTAGAAAAAAGGGAGAAAGTTAAATGACAGTAGAAAAGTTATTTCCGTCAGGTGCGTGGTCTATCTCTGGTGTATTGGAGGGGGAGAGTGACCACTATTTCCTCAACCGCGTGTATTACGGATACACCAAACGACAAGCGATAAAGCTATGGCGTGAGCACATCAGAGAGGTGGCTAATCAATGAATACAAAAGAGGCGATTAAGTATCTAAACATCATACAAAAGTCTTTCGATCCTAACACCGCACCACGCTTTGACAAGGACACCATAGAGCAAGAGAGGGCGAGGGCTACCGAGGCTATAAACCTAGCGATTAAATTACTAGAGGGAGAGGGTAAGTAAATGAAAGTCTCAGAGTTGATCGAACAGTTAAAAGACTACAAGCCTGATGATGTATTGCTTGTAGCCTTTTGGGATAAAGAGTTTGCCGAAACCTCTTTCGATAGCGAAAAGGGGATCACGATAAGTGATGATCTATGGTTAGAGGCGGTTAAAGAGGCAGAGAGAGCAGAGTATTGGCAAAGCTGCGGGTCTGATGAGATCTGCGATCAGGTAAGGCAACTACTAGATGAGCAAGAGGGAGAGTGCGATAAGTGCGCTAACTCTTACGATCTATCAAGCCGTGATAACCGCTGCGGAGATTGCGGTAACTGTAATACCTGTTGCACACACGAGAGAGAGGTAGCGTAATGAGTATGGAGATCACGGAAACTAAGTATGAGTGGCAACTAGGTGAGTACCTAGTACGCACTTATGTAGGAGAGTACGGCACTCACACAGAGTGGTTTAAGGGTGATGATTTCATTGATAGTAATGATGTACCTGACCTCGTGCTAGAGGCGCACGAGCAGTTATGCGAGGATGAGGGGCTATGAACTACGACTACCGCGTTACTTTCGTAACCGATTACCTGACAATCACCACCAATGTATGCCTAGAGCTTGACGACACCACGGGAAACCTAAGTGATGAGGCCTATGGCCGAGCTGCGGTTAAGGGTATGAGCAACATAGAGGACGAGATCGGCAAGATAAATGAGTCGATCATCAATGACATAACTGTCACCTTGATACTAGATGATGAGGAGGTAGAACTAGATGTGCTATGACATTAACAATAACTGTGTGGTGTGCGACCAATACAGGTACGACCAACACAAAAAGAGTTGCGAGTACTATGTAAAAGAAACCTATTCTGAGTTTCTTAAAAGGATAAAGGAGGTAGCGGTATGAAAGATAAGTGGATAGTGGCACTAGAGATAGATACCTATGACGGAGATCCCCGACATTGGGATTGGGAGAAACTGTCTACGGGTTCAGATGTAATCAAGATAATCAGCAGCGACTTTAAGGGTCGCGTACTACCAATAGAAGGAGAGGGTGAATGATAGTTCGGACAGGTGAGTGCCTTAATTGCGGTAAGCATTACGGCTATGTAATAAAGAGTATCTACGACTATCCAGATAACGTAGTTCATAAGTGCGAAGGAGAGGGTGAGTGATGAATAACGATCTAGTCCAATGTGACTTTTGCGGTGAGTGGTATGAAAACGAGAGCGAAGGAGAGGGTGAGGTATGAGTGCGCCTTATGCGTTGCCATACTGTGAGGTTTGCGAGCAGTATAACTTTACCTGTGAGGATTGTGGGCTATGTAAAGAGTGTGATGAGTGTGAAGTGGAGGGTAAGAAATGAGCTATTGTTGCCCCAGTTGCACAGAGAAGGAAAGGGAGAGTTTACGTATGGGTGAGCCTCCTATAGAATACCTTGTGGCTAAGGTAGAGTTACTCCAGAAGGTAGCCGTGCAACAAATGGAACGCGGTGAGATCGGTGAGGCAATAAAGAACGTAGAACGTATGGTCAAAACACTACACAGAATAGGAATAATAAATGAGTGAAGATACAGCAACGCACGTTATCACAGTAGTAATACAAGCGGGACAAAAGTGGAACAAGGTAGAACTGTTTGACTTTAGTGGAGATGAACCCACTCTATTAGCTGCGGGAGAGGCAACGAACTGGCGCACCGCGTTAGGCGAAGCCCTGTCTAAGATCAGCCTGTCCTCGGATAAGCCTGAGAAAACAGTTAATGATGTAGCAAAGGAACAAGCAGAAGGAGAGGGGAAGGGTGATGAATAGAGGGTTTATTACTAAGGCGCACTATCCCAACCTATACACGATACACCCAAAGAAGTCTGAGCTGATCCTATTCTACGAGGTAGTAGAACCTGACGGAGAAAACACGTGGGGCGGAGCTAATGCTGAGCAGGCTATCCAATGGCTTGCTAACTCTCCAACAGGTAGCCGTCTATTGGTAAGTGCTTGGGATAGTGATGATGAGGACGCTCACCTGGTGGGTCAGACCTTAGACATCAGCGAAATTGTAAGGGCTGCGAGCCTATGAACCTGTGGATTGGGATAGTAATAGTAATGCTAATTGCCTATGCTTTGATTGTATGGGAGGATAAGCTCAATGATTGATGATGCACAAAGACGTATGGCTACGGCAGCACGTAAGACTATACGTGATCGTAATTACAGAAGGGCGAGAGATCGTGCGCTAGTACGCCTTGCTCATCTATACCCTGATACCTATAAGCAGTTGCTCGAAATGGAGAAGATAGCAGATGAGAAACAAGGGAAAAATTGGATTAGCATTGACGGCTCTACTGTTCTTTCTATGGGCGTTCACACACGAGCCACAGGTGCAGACGACCTTGCACGTACCAGTAATGAAGGAACGAACGAAGGCAACGATGGAGGAAAAGCGTGAGAACAAGGCACTTGCAATTAGTTACTCACGAGCACTCGGATACAATAGGCAAGAGAGAGAGTGTCTCGTCACCCTATGGACCCGTGAGTCCAGGTTCGACCACCTTGCTCGCCCAAGAGACTCTGAGGGCAAACCAAGAAGCTCAGCTTTTGGAATTGCTCAACTCCTTAGAGAACGTAGTGGAGAGCCTGAACTACAAATCCTTCACGGTTTACGATACCTTGGTCACCGCTATCGAGGGAGTGCGTGTCGCGCTCTTGGACACTCAGACAGACGAGGGTGGTACTAAGTGCTGACGGGTGTCTCACTCTTTGCAGGAGTGGGTGGGTTTGATCTTGCTATGCAGCGACAAGGAGTAAAGGTTGTAGCTAGCGTAGAGATAGATAAGAAGTGCAACGAGGTGCTGGCTCAGCACTTCCCCAATGCGAAGCAATTTACTGACGTTACAGAAGTGAAGGGTGAGGACTTAATCAATGCAGGATTTACACCAAGCAAAGGAATTATTACAGGAGGATTTCCCTGTCAAGACCTCAGCGTTGCTGGCAAACGTGCTGGTCTTGCTGGCGCACGAAGCGGGTTATTCTGGGAGATTGCAAGACTTGTGGAAGAAACGCAAACAGAATACTTCATCATCGAAAACGTCCCTGGTTTGTTATCCAGTAACGATGGAAAAGATTTTGGAGTCGTCATCGGGACGATGGCCGACCTCGGGTATTCTCTCGGGTGGCGTGTGCTTGATGCTCAATACTTTGGAGTACCCCAGCGAAGGAAGCGTGTCTTCATCGTTGGCAGACGTGGTTCAGACTCAACCAGTCCAGCAGAAATACTATTTAACAGTCAAGGCCGCAGAGGGAGTACTCCGCAGGAGCAACAGGAACGGCAAGCTGTTACCAGATCAATTACAGAAAGCATTTGAGAATGTGGTACGTCAAGAGCAGGAGAGCACAACACAATGAGGATCACGAAACCTGGATTGAGGGTGGAGTGTGTCCTACATTGAACGCTTTTGATAACACCGCAGAAGTGAGAGCAACAGTCTTGATCTTTGAGGCTACGCGAGTAGATGATACTCGCCTGTATGAGAAGTATTCTCCGACAGTAGCTACATACTGGGGAACAGGTGGTGCTCGTGTTCCTTATGTTATCAATGAACAGACACCAGTAAGAAGGCTTACACCTATTGAGTGCGAAAGATTGCAGGGCTTTCCTGATAACTGGACTGAAGGTGCGGCTGACTCAACGCGCTATCGCCAGATAGGTAATGCAGTTGCAGTACCTGTGGTAGAGTGGATCGTGCAAGGCATAGTAGATGTGGCTGAAGGTTTCTGAACCCTTTTCCTTCAGCAAACAAAAAGCCCTCGCCATAACTGGCGGGGGCTTCTTGCTAGCACTCTCAGCAATTTGCTGCCGAGGTACATAAAGCATAGCACTATCCACCAGTAGAGTAAAATCCTTTACCCTTGAAGGTGATAGCTGGCGAGTCCCACTTGCGTATCATTGGGACGTGGCAATCAAAGCAAGAAGGTTCACGTGGGTCCTCGTGGATAGATCGTTCAATAGTTAATTCGCCATTGCATTCTGTGCAACGATAGTCATACTGCATCAGAGCTTCACCGCTTCCTCGATAGGTAGATAACCTACTAACTTGCTGACCTTGTTAGAACGTGAGAACTCAGTTGTCGCTGGCATCCAATGACTAAACCACTCTGGCTCTGCCACTTCCATTAGGTCAAAAGAAAAGACCCCTTCTGGAGTCGAGTTAATGTAGAAGGGGGTGAGATCTCGCTCTGCTGCCTGAGTGATAAGTTTTCGATACTTGAACTCTTCAATCAGTAGCGTGGGATAGTGGGTGTTGCGACACTTCAACTCTATGTATGCGTTCGAGTCACGACTGATGCAGTCGAAGGAGTCGTAGATACCCTCTGACTTTTGTAGGTCTGGGTACTTGTTATCCAATAGGAATAAGAATAGATCAATCTCTTTCATTGCCACGGGTTGTCACCACCCAAACCGTTCTGCACCTTACGCAATGCGCTGGTGCATCTACGATCTGCGGTAGATACTGCACACTCTAAGACGTTTGCCACCTGTTGCAAGGTCTGTCCCTCGTGGTAGCGCAAGCGAAGTATGGTCTGGTCCTCTACTTCTAACTTAAGATAAGAACGCTTGACATCAATCAAGGTAGCAAGCAGGTTGCCACCTTCTGCTGGAACGCTAGGCTTCTTAGGTGAACCATCGTTGATGATGTTTTGTGCTTGTTCTAAGACTGTGTTATCTACAATGGATGCAATCACGTGAGGCAAGACCTGTGCGATCATAGCTGTATCGTAGAAGGCTTCATCACCTGTGCGATAACCAGACTTAGCCGCCTTCTCCTTGCGAGCATAACGTTCAGCAGTACGCTTCATCTGCCAAGCAATACGCTTCTCATTGATGACACGCTGGACTGGGTTGGGTTCATTAAGCATCTCATCGAACTGTCTACCACGTGTTAATGCCCAAGCAAGACATTCTTGCAGGACATCATCTCGTTCTACGTAGCCACGAAAGCGCCTTGCTATTGCACTTGCAACGCTAGGTGCTATGTCGTAGATAGACTTATGTAACTCAGTCATTGTCCTCTACTTCAGGCCACACACCATCGAGTACCATCATTGCAATAGCTGAGTAGTTCAGTAGATCTAAGAAAGAGTCACGCAAGGACTCGTTGCTTGGCTTAACGCCAGAGTCAAGAAGGTTATTGATGCGAGCTATCTTGTCCCACATACGTACACGCAGACCATTAAGTGGTCCACCTGGTGAGTGAGCAATGTTCTTTGGACCGTAGTCGTGATGCTTACGCACCAGCAGATTGCCTGCTTGATCCATAATACGCCAGACATCTGCGATAAAGGCTGCATCTATCTTGTCTGTATAGGTCGAATCAAGAGTGTCTCGGTTTCCGTATTGATCTCTAGGATCTGGAAGCCCATATGCTGCAAAATCTGTACCATTTGTAGCCATTCGTCTCTACTCATCCTTCTCACCTAGTAGCAAAGCTCTAGTTGCATCTACACCATTGGCTAAGTAGTAGTCATTGATGTCCATTGATGGGGGTAATGTTACTATTGTACTATTTGTAACCTCTTGTGCGACACGCTTAGAAAACTCAGCACCTGGGTTAGTACCATCTTCCTTGATGTCATTGTCACCGATAACAAAGATGTTGTCATAGCCAGCAAAGAGTTTGACAAAGTGTGGCTTCCAAGCCTGAACTCCAGGTACACCTACTGCTGGTATGCCCACTAGACCAGACAAGATGACTGTATCTAATTCACCTTCACATACTGCAATGTAAGAGCTGTCAATGGTGATGTCACCTACGTTGTATAGGTGTGCCTTCTGTCCCAATGGAGATCCATACTTGGGTTTGCCTTCATCTAATCGTCTGAACTTAAAGCCTACGCATAGACCATTAGCTGTGATGTAGGGTATAGAAAGCCAGCCCGTGTGCATTTCGTGGCCGTTGATTGGATCTGTTACTACACCCAACGAATACTGATGTGCGATTACATCAGATATTCCACGTCCTTCGAGATAGTTTAGAGCCTCTTCGTTTATTGCCTGACTGTAATGATTGGCCGCTTCCAGCAACGATTTCGATTGCACGATTGAGGGCATCCTTGAACTCCAAGTTCTCTATTTCCATAACGATATCTACTGCGCTTCCACCCTTACCGCAGGTGTGGCAGTAGTACAAATTGTCATAGGTATTTATTACAGCACTACGTCTACTGTCGTTATGGATGCAACAGCGAACGGATGCTGACTTACCTTCTCTTACCTCACCGCCATAGTGAGTTACGATTACTCCTACGGGGATTGAGTTTGCATCAACGGAACCTTTGTGCCGCCCCGCTTTACGTACCCTGGACCAGTCTTGTGCTGGCATACACACCCCTTATCATCACACTTGTCGTGCCAATGAGTAGCTCGCTTGTAATGGGCGAGAGTGTTCTCTTCTCCGCCTTTATGACAGTTCTGGCAAATCATTCTTGGCCTTCTCTAAAGCATCTGCCATAGTTGCCTCGTATGCAGCAACATCTTCATTGTATTCTTCAACTACTTCTTCTGGTACTAGAATATCTGTTGTGGTGATTTCACCTTCTGGTACTGGCATTATTTTTTCTCCTTTATCCATTGGGCTAGGTCTTGAATGACCCAGGCTTGATCTATTGATGCGTTGCGACGCTTAACTACAACATAGGAAAGAGGAACTTCCCCAAGACCCCGAGCCTTTGCGTAGTTAAGCGCCTCAACTTGTGCTTCTCTCCAGAATTCAGGCAGGGAAAGGGTCTGCCTGTTCTTGAGTTCTAGGATGTAGGTTTCTCCAGATATGATAACAACCATATC
>Ga0315903_10008118_pt1 | contig 12967 bp, 11 predicted proteins | sample LakEriMetagenome_7_FD_203524 | JGI IMG/M metagenome (GOLD analysis project Ga0315903, IMG submission 203524) | Freshwater fungal communities from buoy surface, Lake Erie, Ohio, United States - Buoy 2 MA119 | ecosystem: Environmental > Aquatic > Freshwater > Lake | place: USA: Lake Erie, Ohio...
CTGTTGATGTGGTACATGCTGACGAATAATGGGTACCTTGCTGTGGTACCGACCACAAGTACAACTCTTGAAGGTAGGGCGTCACTGTATGTAAAGTCACTTAACCCGATGTGGTTATGGATGATTCTGGATAAAGAACAGGGAGTAGAGACGTATGTTTACGCCCCGTATCAGTCTGTGTCTAACACACAAGACCTCAACCTGAAAGCTGATGATGTGATGGTATTAAGACCTGACCAAGTTATTCATTTGAGAGGACCTAATCCTGCGGGCTTAGTAGGTGGATTATCTCAAATAGAATCAATCAGGTCGGATTATGACACGCACAAACTGGCAAAGAGGTCAGAAAGAAATCGTGTGTCTATGGCTACGAAAGTGCAGGGGGTATTGACTAATGAGAAGATTACGGACCCTGTAGCCATTGCGGAAATGAATTCCGATATTCGTAGACAGTTATCTAAAGAAAGCTACAGCGGTATCCTACTTTTAGGGGCAGACCAAAAGTACGAACCAGTTCCTGCATCACAATCTGACGGTTTGATTAAGCAGGTTACTCAGGAAGCAGAAAGTTCACTGAGTCGTTGGTTACGTGTACCCCCTCACTTTTTCAATTCTACAAAGGACCAGCTACCTCCAGAAATAGAAAGACAACTTTGGACGTATCTAGTTCAACCGTTTTGTAAAGAACTTGCAGAAAGTATGACTAAGATGCTTGGTCACCTAAAAGTTACTCCGTCAAGAAACAACTCTAAGAATACTGTCGTAGAGGTTGTACCGTCGTATGACTTTGTACACGTTCTAGGGGAAGTAGAAATGAATCGTACTAAGACCACTGTTGCCGCAGTTAACTCAGGAATCATATCACTTAACGAAGGTCGCCAGAGAATGAACCTTGCTAAATATCCTGATAAGGATGCACCGGATAACATCGCAAACATGCCGATGGTAGCTGTAAACGCACAGATGAAAGCATCAGCAGGGTTAGACTTACCAGGTGTAGAAGGTGGGCGTGACCAGTCTGCACAAGGGGAAGAACAGTTCATAGACGAAAGCGGTAGAAGATAAGAATGCCTTACGTTGTTACAACTGAAACCACTATATCTGACGGTGCAACTACAAGTGTTGACGTAGGTATACCTGCGGGACACGTAGCTAATGATGTTTGTGTTCTATTTGTCTCACAGGACACAGGTACTAACGCGATTGCTACACCGTCTGGGTTTATACAGATTGGAACACAGGCCGCAGTACAGGGACAAAGAACTACAGCCTTTTATAAGGTACTAACATCAAACAATGAACCGGATATCAATATATCATCAGGTCTTGCAGAAGAATGGGCTGTTTCGGCTGTTTTGGTGCGAGGAGCTAATACCACTACGCCCATAAATGCTTCAGTAAGGACTGACTCAGCCAACTCAACATCCAATAATTTGGTAGCAGGTTCTGTTACAACCACATCTAACAACTGTCTTGTGCTTGTAGGCATGGGCTTCGATGGAAGTGGTAAGTTAATAGTTAGTGATCCAAATTCTTGTGTAACACTGTCTAAGCTGTCTAACCTCGCCTCAATTACACAAACGGTTCACTATTTCAATCAGTTGACCGCTGGGGCTACGCCAACACTAACGATACTATCAGAACTTGCTTCTGAAGGGGGAAACTCGCTAACTATTGCAATTGCAGATGCTACTCCTTCCACGCCATCAATGTCTCCAATGACAACAAGAGCATACACTGTAGTTAGAAGATATGGTGGTACTGCGGCGTCTCCACTGTTTGTAAGACACGATGGTACTACAACCTGGCAAGATGTTAGTGGGAACATTGTACCAACCACATTGGATGGTATTGGTATTATTGCAACACCTACGTTTGGTGAAGTTAGCTTTCAACCTACACTTGATTCTACTTGGGGCGCAATGGCTGGTCTATCGTTTACAGGTTCTGCCATAGACAATACAGGTCGTTGGATGGGAAGAACTCATACTATTACTAGTACAGATTTCTCAGGCAAAATTGTTAGTATCGAATTTCAAGCCTCGGTTGTTGCTTCGACAACATTTGGTGAAAAAGGTATGGCAATATACTTCCAAGATGGATCTGGCAACTGGAGAGCTTACACTCTATCAAGACGACTACTACTTATTGCAGGTGTTACGTATGTAGCCTTCATTGATGTTGAGAACACAACTCCTTTAGGATCTGGTGGAACCATGAACTGGAGTAACGTAGTTCGTGTAGGTTATCTATCTCACAAGAGAACTACAGCCACTACAGCTAACGTAATGCGTGTTAAGAATCTACTTCTTCACGACAAGGTTATTCTTGTTGATGGATGCGATGCGGCTCCGTGTAGTCCATCGTTTCTCCAAACATTGCTGGGTGGTACATCACCTGATAACTCAGGACATGGACCTTATCTACTAGCCACACTTCAGGGAAGTGGTCAGACTCTTGTTAGAGCAGGACTTCAATACGGTAATGGAACTAGAAAGACTTACACAAAATTAGATGCTACGTCGCATGAACTTCCATTACGTGCTGACCCTTCTATTACAAGAAGATTCTGGAAGGTAGAAGATAATAGTCTTGAATATAGAGTATATGCTTCTGCGAATGATACATTCAAAGCTAACGCCTGTGTGATTGCAACAGACACTAGGCAGGATTTCATTGTAGATCCTTTAACGTCTACTTCTGCAACGTATGACTTCTCAGGCGCGTCAATCATAGGTTATGACATAACCAACGCTGTAATTACTATCAACGGTGCGGCTCTTAAGAATTGTACTGCCCTTCTAAATGGTGGAGGTCTTGATGGATGTTCACTAGTCAATACGTTAGTAACTACTAATGATCCTAGTAACATTACTGATACGTCATTCACATCTGGTGGAACAGGCCATGCTATTATCATAACCACACCAGGCACATACACATTTGAGGGTAACACGTTCTCAGGCTACAGCGGTACGAGTACGAATGCGGCTATTTACAACAACTCTGGGGGGGTGGTCACGCTCAACATACTTGGTGACGACGAAGTTCCTACAGTAAGAAATGGGGCAGGAGCGTCAACTACAATCAGTACTCCACCTATCCAAATCACAGCTAATGTACTGGCTAACTCACGTGTTCAGTTGTACAACGTTACAACAGATCAGGAAATAGCTAATGTAACTGAGGCTACTACGTCATACGCATTCACAGTCACTACTCAAGCATCGTCTGGGGATACTATCAGGTTACGAGTTACTAAGAAGGGATATCTACCGTTTGAAACAAGTGGTGTATTCTCATTGGCAGGTCTAGGTTTTGTAACCAGTCAAGTCGCAGACACAGTGTACAATGATTTCGGCATTGATGGAGCTACGGTAACAAAGTTCTCTGCTGATTACGTTAATGATCGAATTGACATCGCTTCTGGAAGCACATTCACAGCAGGTGAGTTTTACGCATGGTGGTCGTATAATATGGAAGCGTCAAGTGCTATTGCGTCGTGGTTCGGAGGGGTTACTGCAATTGATACTGGTAACGTTAGAATTAACGATAGTGTGGTTGATTTATTATTCGACAACTTAACGGCAACCAACGTTGTACAGACTGACACGGGTAGAATTTTTAGAGTAGATGGTGACTACCCTGCGCTAACTGTAACAACAGGCAATGGTGGTATTCAGATTAACTGGAAGGTACCCGTTGCAACAATAGCAGTTGGTTCAGGGGTAACTCCTACGGATAAAACAGACATCATAAGTGGAACAGTTGCCGCTCTTGCTCCAGATATAACTAAGATTCAGAACAATACTAACCTAATTCCAGCGGCCCTATAATGAGGTATCATATAGTATATGTCTGAGACCAATCAGAAGAACTCTATCGTAAAGTCTGCTTCGGAAGGAGCAATAGTAGAACGTGCGTACAATAAGAGTGGACAAATCCAATTTGACGCATGGCTGAGTCGAGAAATTGTTGACTACTATGGCACTATTTTTGATGCAGAGGGGGCACGTAGATACTTTGATAGATTCCAAAGAAACCCAGTTATCTGTTTCAATCACGACCTAAACATCCCACTAGGTATGGCTACTAACCCAGTAATCCGTACAGGGGAAGGTATTTTCTTAGAAGGGGTAGTGCTTAGTGACATTCCTGTAGTCCGTGATACAATTGCGCCACTAATAGCAGATAACGTTCTACGACAAATGTCTATCAATGCGGCAGTGTTTGATTACGAAACTGAGTCCGCTGGTGTTGTTAGGTTTACTGACTACCTTATCATGGAAGGATCTGTTGTAACTGTTGCAGGTAACCACGAAGCAACTATTGATCCAGACACTGTAAAACTTTTGACAAGACAATTGAACTTAGAGACACGAGATTTTGACCCTAAATCTCTCGAAGAAATTGTTTCTGGGTATATGGACGGAAAAATCGTTAAGAAAAAAGTGTATACTGGTATAGACATGCCACAGCAAATCGCAACGCCGATTTTTAGCATTCGGACTCAACCGACCAATGTTGTGCCCGTTGACACAGAGAAGCCAGGTAGTCTTTTCTACATCGTGCGACGGGACTTTGAAGGAACCTCTTCTGACCTATATCCGATTGGATTTGTGAACGACCAAGAAGAGTTGCAAGTTTCACGCTCACACATGACTACTAGCCTATGTCAACTATTTGGAGCTAGAAACGCAGAAGCGTTCAGTATGGACGAAACTGTTCGTGTTGCGGCTATCCGAAACATTCTTGCGTTGTACAACTCAGAAAATATGGTGGAACCTTGTCTGGGAGAAGTGTCACTTTCAGAATGTGCGGATGACGTTATCGCAGGTCTACAATTCAGGAACATTAACTGGAAAGAGAACGAACCTAGACTACTGTTGATGGAAGGAATTAAGTCGTATGCTAGAAATCTCCACAACGGACTTCAGGGAGTCAAGGACCCGACTGAAGTAGAGCTTCGGGATATTTCTGAACAAGTACTACCATTAGTACAGCGGTGGGTTGATCTTTATGTTGGTGTAAGTGGTTACGCTTATTCAGAGAAGGAAATGGAGTTCTGGGAAGATCTTATTGAAAAGGTCAAAGAACTTCGTTATCCGAAGACAGAAGACGTTGAAGAAGAGCGCATTCCTGTTCTTAGAGAAGCAGAAGTAGTGGTAGATCCACTTTCTATTCCTGAAATCGGAATTTAACTATGGCGATGGATACCCCACCCCCAGCATGGGTGGGGATTGTTGCAGTGTTGGTAACCACACTGTTTCCAGTAGTGAAATGGATAACCGGATTGTTTAACAAGAAGGATAAGCCTACAGAAGCAGAACTAACATTAACAACAATCCCTCTCATATACGACGGTATGACAGCAATGTGTGGAGACACAGATGCTGTTAGAGTAGCTATACTAATGACATCCAATGGTGGTGGAATACCATCGCCGGGTAAGAATCAGTATGTGTCTATGCTCTATGAAGTTATTGACCCGGAGAAAGTTTCTCCTCTACGACCACAGTATCAAGAACTTCTATTAGAAGAGGATAATGTACGGATGCTTTCTACAGCTTTGGTTGACAAGGCATGGCAGGGGGCAACTTCGGATATGCCAGAAGGTCTATCTAAGATTATTGCTGAAAATCAAGAAATTACGCACACTAGAATTATCCCTATTGGCAGAAACATAGTTGCATGTTACTTCTTGCAGGTTCAATGGATAACTGAAAATGGAGGCTTACCAAAGTCTGAAGATACATATGTCCATGCACAAATGGCTTTGATTGCTAACAAACTTGCACATCTTCTAAATCTCTGAAAATCTGTGGTATACTGATTATGTAGCCACGTTACAGAGACCTATCTGGAATGGCACATTTGGAGTTACCAAACTATGGAAAACGAAACAAATCCAGAGATTGAACAAACAGGTGTCAATCCACAAGTAGGAGTGCAGGAGGCTAAGAATGCCAATCCTGCCGCTTTTGGAACCCTCGTAGAGGTTCTGAACGAAACCCGTAGCATGGCGGAAAAGAATTCAGCAGGACTTGAAAAGGTAGGACTAGCTCTAGCAGAAGCCCTTAACGAATTCAAGGAAACTGTTGCAGGTGTACGTGCTGAAAAGGTTGCGGATGTTGAAGCTGAGCGTGAGCTTTCGGCAGAAGAATTCGTAAAGAGAGCAGGTGAAGCCACCAATAAGGAAACGAGAAACCTTCTTCTTGATAAGGCCGCAAGCCTAATCGGTGATGAAAAGACTCGTGTACTTCAGTCAGGCGATAACTACATTCGCTCAATCATGTTCACGCCTTCACGCAGAGTTCATGGAACTGCAAGCGCAGAAGACACTCTTCAACTACAACGTGCTAACGACCACCTAGTCGTTATCATGGCGGAAAAGGGCCTGATTTCTTCAGGTACTCTTGAAGGTCACGTAGAAACCAGATCGCAAGGTTCGGTTGCCGTGGAAGAGCAGAAGGTAGCTAACTTCCTAAACAATGTTGTTGAAAACAGCAAGGGTGCATTTACAGAATATGAGGTACGCGCCGCAAAGGGGATGCTTCATTACAGAGTACAAACTACAACAGGTGTAGGTACGGGTGCTGAAACGCTTCCGCAACCGCTGTCTTCATCGTTTGTGGACGAAGTGTATGGTAACCTAGCAGTTGCCAACCTGTTCCAACGCATTCCGATGACCACAAGAACCCTAAGAATCCCTGCGATTCGGGGTGGGGCAACGGCCTTCCGTGCTACGGAAGCTAACTCGTCAGCTAGAATTTTCCAACTAGCAGTTGCGGAATCAACAATTCCGACCGACGACATTGACTTCGTGGCGCAAACTCTAGGCGTACTGACAACCATGTCATACGAATTTGACGAAGACACGGCTCTGCCGTTCGCTCAGATTCAACTAGAGAAGATGCGACGCGCAATGGCTGTAGCCCTAGAAAGCTCACTAATCAATGGTTCGACCCTTCTAACTGACCTAGACAACACACCTGCAAACGGTAACCGTCTATGGAACAACACAGGTGGTGGTCCATTCACTTATCCTGAACAAGGCAACTACCAGTCTGTGGATTTCCGAAACACGGTAGATGGTCTGCGAAAGCTGGCTCTTGCTAAGTCTGGTAACACCATTGACGTGAACAACGACCGTGCCGACATCCTTGTTTCGCTGAAGCTACTTCATGCGAAGATGGGAGGTTCGTTCGGTGGACAAACTGACCAGTGGGTGGCGGTACTGCCATTCGTGGCTCACGCTCTTGCTACGGTTAGCGACCCGAACTTCATCACCATTGACAAGTACGGTCCTCGTGCTACAGTGGCAACTGGTGAAATTGGTCAAGCCTACGGAATTCCGCTTCTGATCTCAGACGAAATTCCGACCTACCTGGCGGCAACTGGTGTGTACAACCCGACAGTGGATCGTGCCAAGACGATTGGTATGCTAGTCCACAGAGGCGCGTTTGCCATCGGTAACCGTGTTGGTGCCGAATACTTCAGTGGAACTGCTCCTCTGGGTATGATTAACTACCGTGCGGCTCGTATGCGCTACGACTTCCGCCAACTGTACGCTACAGCGGACAAGACCGTTGGTCTACTGCTGAACGTACCAACCACCCACTAATGGGTAATGTGAGGGGGATAATTTCCCCCTCACCCTTGGAGACAAGAAATGGCAAAACTATTAGTTTACAGTTGTACAAAACCTTACTCATGTAGAGTAGTCGGAGAAGTAAAGGATGGAGAACTTATTATCGTTGACGATGCTGTCGCAACAAAAATTCTCGCAGGATCTTCTGCCGCAGACTTTACTGATGTCACTTCCGACCCCATAGAAGATATTGAAGTAGACTTCCCAGGGGTTGAGGATGCTTTGGCCGAATTTGAAGCAGGAGAAGTTACTATTGTAACTCGTCCTGGTGTTCAATGTGTCAAGGTTCAACCTGCATAACACACTATGTACGTTACGGTTGATGAGGTATTAACTGCGTATGGCTGGCCTGATACGTCAGAAATGCGTGACATGGTTGAAGATTATATATCTACAGCCGAAGACCTCATCAATCAGTATTTGGGTTACTCTTTTGATGTAGTTGATAGTAATGCTCCTAATGCAGAACATAGCTTCTTACTAAATCACGACTTTGGTCCCACAATTAGGTTGAACCGTCCTGCTAGGTCAATTTCAAAAGTAGAAGTAGTAGATGAAGACGGGGGTTTGATACATGAAATTACTAAGTTCTATACGTATCCAACTGCCGCCCACACTAGTAGATTAGATGGTGCAAAGAACCCAATGATATTCAGAATCACTGAAGATATAGTAGGTGACGAGGACTATCATAAACAGTACCTATTGCGTCGAGGAGCGAATAGTGTTCGCGTTACTGGAGTGTGGGGAACTGCTAATGTACCAAACGTGGTAAAGTTTGCTGTTAAAAAGATGGTAGGAAGGTTATCTACAGAACTTACGTCAAATCCTAGAGTAAAGATGGAGCAGGGTGTGGGTAGAACTGTTGAATTCCACGACCCATCGGAAGTAGGAAATACTGTAATGGATGACGCAGTTAAGGACTTGTTACAGTTGTGGAGACTATCGCCTCTGTCGGAGGTTTAAGATGTCTTACTTTAACAACGCTAAGTTTGATGTTCACGAGTGGCGAGACACCAATGTTGCCGCTGGTTTTGGTGGTCATAGAAAAGTAGTAGGGGTAGTTAGGCTATCTCAAGCTGTAGGTAATCTTGCAGACCTATCTGTGTCGCCAGAACCAGGACTTGAGCTTAGTATTGATGAACCCAATTCAAGTTCGTGGAGACTTGTTGTTTCGGGTATGGATGCTCTTAGACTACAGGAATTAGGACGACTAGAGGGTCTCATTGTTGTAGTCACTAGTATGCGTATGCTTAACGGGTTTTATAGACCTGTTGTACCATCAGACATTAGTCGCTTCAAAATTTCAGAGGCACAGATAGCTATATGGGCTGATCCGTCTATTCAACTTACTCTTGTTCCTGTGAAGGAGAAGTAACGTGCCGTTACCAAGACGTAACCTTAGAGTCAAGGCAAGTCAAGTATTTGACGAAACTGGTATAGCTACTGATGTAACCAACAACGTCTTAGAAGATGTTGACCAGTTTCTATCTAGGGACATTAGAGATAAGTTCTTTGACTGGGCGGAAAAGAACATACAAAGAGAAGTTGCTAAGAACATTGCCAGAGGTAAAGAAAACTCAGGTTATCCTATGTCATGGGATATAAACAGAAGAGGACCTGAAGGCAAATTGTTACGCTCGTTGGTGGTAGAAAGGTCAGAATCACTTGACCAGATTACTGTGTCACTTGGTAAAGGACTACCATACAACCGTAGTTACGCGGCAAAGCGAACAGAAAGAATTCAAATAGAGGCCAGTGGTAGATTCTTAAAATTCCCTCAGCGTAGAAAAGGTCAGCGTAGAAGAGGTCAATCATCTATGATAAGACGTAAACGAGTCTCGTTGCCTGGACGTGATATACTAGGGGAAGCACTAGAAGATACTCAACGTAAAGCACCTGCCAAGTTACAGTCTCTTATTCGTGAACAACGAAGATCACTTGGCAGAAGTAAGAAGTACAAGGTATCGTCTGACGGGGTTAAAATCTATGTTGGTGGTGCTAAAAGGAAAAGAACGCGATGATTCAAACCGCAATAGTACTAGAAAGTTTACGACGTAAGCTAATCATGGAGGCCATAGCTCAACCTGACCCTGTTACGACTACAGTTGTATCAGTAAACATGGACCGTATGAGAGTTACGTTGGCGGCTCCATTACCAGATGCCTTTGCGTGGCCTGTTATGGAAATACAGTCAACAGATCCTAATATCAATGGAGTGCTATTGATGCTTAAACCAACAACACCAGGAAGTTCTGTTGTTGTGTTAGATACGGCTATTGATATCAATTTGTTTCCGTTAGGACCAGGTGATACTGTTGTTATTTCAGCAGGACCTATAAAAGATGCGGCAGAAGCAGAAAATGTGTTTTTGATATCCCCTACTACAAAAGATTACACTGCTCCTATCATAGTCATTAGTCCACTGTCTACTACCACGGAACAAGTGTCAGCTTCAGCGGGCAGACGAAGTAAGGCGTTGGTGTCTGTAAATTTTGTGTTACAGATTATGTGTCCATGTAATAAAGTTGAGACAGATGAATCAGATCTTGTAACACAAACTACGGCTATGCAGATTGCAGATATAGGGTTTGCTCAACTTACTAGATGGTTACCTGTGTTCAAACTAACTCGTGGTATGCAAGGTGTAGTGTCAACTACTAGTACTTGGTATGGTGATTCTGTGGATGGTTCTGATACAGGACAGTTTGCTGTAGGTGTAAGAACTGAAGCCGCATTACTATTCCATCAATCAAGTTTCGTAAGTTCGTAAACAGGCCTGTTTTTTAGGGTAATATATAATAGATGGCAACTTACACTTTCCGACTAAAGCCTGGGGTACAAGAGCTTCGGCTGTTAAAGCCTCTCGCTAATGGAACACGGCTTCTGTCTGCTGGAGTTGAATACACGACTACGAGTTTTGAAGACGTGAAGCGACTACAGGCTAGTAAGCAAATTGATCTTGACTCTCCACAATCAACAAAGGCTGTAGTTGTGGAAGATGTAAAGACCGAACCGACAGTGGCAGATGAACCTGCCCCAACCAGACGACGTGGGAACGTTGAAAAGGAATAATCTATGGCACTAACAACGGTTAACTTCAGCTTTGCTGATAGTGATTTGATGCAAGCGTCGGGACCAGTGGCCCCGGCAACTACATGGCTTATCGGTAGCAACGTTTCTACTAACGGTAACCACGGTCTAATCTCGTTCACGAATGCTGGATGGGCGGCTCTAGCGGCATCAGAAGATGGTGCGGTAAAGACGGCAACGTTCTATACCAAGACTTCTGCTGGTAATACGCCTACGTGTGATATCGTGGTTTACGGAGCCCGATTCACGACACCTGCTTCAATCGTTGCGGGTGACTATGGTAAGGTTGCTAATACTCAGATAGCCAAGACAGATGACGACTATCGTGTGAAGCTAGGTGTCCTGTATCCTGCGGGTGTGGCTGTGGGTGCTGGCGTATCAAGTGATATACGGATTCCATCGTTCCTCTTTTCTAAGAGTTCTCACGTAATGCTTCAGATTCGTCCAGACGTAGTAGGGGTGCCTGGAGCTAACGATGCCGTTACCATTCACTCACCGACTGCGGTAAGTACGGCTGATCGTCCTACTCTAACGGTAGAGTACGGTACCTTAGCCGATATTGACGACCCAGAATCAGGGTTTTACACTCTTCAAACAGGGGCAGACTCATTCATTGCGTTTGGTCTTGAAGGGAATCCAGGTGTGGCTGTTAAGCCTAATCTAATTCTTGAAGCTGTAGAAATGGACTTGCAACCACGTCCGTCAAACATCATGTCACCTGCTCGTAACCGTTCACGTATCATGCCTAGCCGTATGGCTGTGGGTCGCGTACGTCCTATGGGGTCGGCAACAATCGTTGTAACTCCGGGTGTGTGGTTCCCACTTCTAAGAAGTCAATACAAGTTAGTCAGTACGACAAATGAAGGATTGATTAGTGGGGTACAGGTGTATGAACACACGTTTGAAGTTGCTAAGGCAAAGGACACGTTAACAATGACGGTACTTATGAAGCGGGGGGATTTCTATGAAATTTACGCAGGTACTCGTGTTGCAAACATGAACTGGGCTTTCGCACAGGATGACGCAGTTCAGTTGTCCTTTGACATGATGGCTAAGAGCTACTACATGTATGATGAAAACTCAGCAGGTGGCCCTTCACTAGAATACATCATGGCTTCTGACGCACAAGAAGATGACCCGGATAACGAGTTCTTCTCATTCATTAACACGTATGCTACGGTAGACGGAGACGAAAAGATCGCTGAATGTACTAGAACTATCAATCTAGGTATCGGACAAAACGTGTACGAAAAGACTGGCTTCTCACGAAGACGTTCAGTACAAGGACACTACGTTGGTGCGGCATCTGCAAGCATCAGTATTGAAAGCTACTTTGAATCAGATCGTGCGCTTAGAAACGCCCTTGGTCTGAAGGTACATGAGTATCCTCTTGCACCTAACAGAGAGCTTATCTACAACAACTGGCAGATCAAGCTGAACTCACCGAAGTACTACGACCTAGACCAGCAAATCCAAGGCATTACAATATCTATGCCACGGGTAATGTTCGGGGACAATACGGTGGACAACCCGAGAGACGCCGCAATCATGGTAATCCAGAATGGAGCCGCTTTGATTGAAGAGTCTACAGGTACCAACGTACAGGTGATTGTGCGGTGTCAGCACCCTGCGTCGTTCTTCGACCCACAGACTGAACTGATTACAGTTCTTCCGAAGGAATCGTAAGAATCCTTCGACTCTGAATAAGACCCAGGACTTTCGTGTCCTGGGCTTTTTTCTTTTAGGGTATAGTTACTATGTGAGTTCAAATACTCTAAACATAGCTAGACCACCCTCGCGTGGTGACGTAGATTTCAATAAGATTGAAATGTTCGTGTTTGATGGGCTGGTACTGGATGAGGAAGGTACTCCAGTTCTTGATGACCTTGGTAATCCTATCATTGATTGGGACGACGATCCTGTCATTTACGCAGTAAGACCAATCACGTTCAAAGAAAACAAGAAGCTGAAAAAGGCGTTCAATGGGCTGGAACCACGTCAAGTTGTTACGATTGTCGAGCAGTACAAGAAGTTTCACTTCCTAGCCAGTCTGGACAGATTTCCGATTTCGTATGACCAAGACAACGACATAACCACAACTCTTCTTGACGTATACCTCGGTAGAGTAGAAGCAACTGAAGAGATTGACCAAGTGTACTTGAAGGGTAAGCGAAGCGAAGATCCTGCCCACGATGAAATGATTTTCAACAGTACAAAGGTGTA
>Ga0315903_10008119_pt1 | contig 12966 bp, 10 predicted proteins | sample LakEriMetagenome_7_FD_203524 | JGI IMG/M metagenome (GOLD analysis project Ga0315903, IMG submission 203524) | Freshwater fungal communities from buoy surface, Lake Erie, Ohio, United States - Buoy 2 MA119 | ecosystem: Environmental > Aquatic > Freshwater > Lake | place: USA: Lake Erie, Ohio...
CTCCTTCTCCTCCCACTCATTCGAATGAAGGAAACTAATTTTCCCATTTGCGATCACCAATTCGTCTTGATGTTTTTCAATTTCTAGATCGAGATCCCTATCTATATTTCGAACTACAGTGAAATTGGCCACCAAATAAATCAATACAAAAACACAGAAAAATAGAAGAGCTGTCACCCCTGTGAGGCGCCGCGCAATTCGTTCTTTGTAGGAAGTGCTCATCCTTCTTTGGCCATATATCCTACGCCACGGATAGTTTGAATGTAATCTTCTCCTTTATGGAGTTGCAGTTTTTTCCTCAAGGAATTGATAAACACATCAATAACCCCGGTATTGTAATCGAAATGAATGTCCCATACGCTCTCAATGATTCGAGTCCTTCTGCAAACCTTATTTTTATTTCGAATCAGGTACTCCAACAAGGCAAATTCTTTTTGGGTCAATGCAATTTCTTTTTCCCGCTTAAAAACTTGATGTTTTTCTGTATCCAATACAATGGGGCCAAGGATTAATTTTTCTGCTGACTTGGCAGAACCTCTTGTTTGCACCCGGATGCGAACAAGCAATTCTTCAAAATGGAATGGTTTTTTGATGTAATCGTTGGCCCCCGACTGCAAGCCAAACACCGTTTCATCCACAGTATCCTTGGCTGTTAAAAATATAATGGGGACGTGAGGATATAATTTTCTAAACTGCCTGGTAAGCTCTATTCCACTGATTCCTGGCACCATCCAATCCAATAAGAGTAAATCGTAGTTGCCAGTAAGGGCCAATTCTAATCCTAGCTTCCCATTTTCAGCCACATCTACAGCAAAGGATTCCTCCTCCAATCCCTGCTTTAGGAAATTGGAAATTCCTGGTTCGTCTTCTACTACTAGAATTCTCATGCTGAAAATCTTATTTCTACTAGATTATTTACGAAAATGCAAGGAAAAAATCAACCCCATCACATCGCTTCTATGCATTCAATTCATTTTCCAATAATGAGCATTAAAGGGATATTTTCCTAGCGAGAAAAAAATCGAAAGCCATTCCCTTATTCCTCCTAATCTTCATTTTTAGCTTTACTTTTCTTTCTCTTGTTCCACCAAATTAAGGTTCCAGTGATGGGCAATGAAGTCGCTATGGCACATGCTACAGCCCACAAGAACTTGGTCAATTGACCAAAAATCTCTCCGGTATGTAAGGACTTTACCGATTTCCCAATTTGTTGACGAATGGGAAGGTCTCCAAAAAGAGTTATTTCTTTGATTTCTAGGGTTGCAGGAGTAATCTTCAATTGATCTGCACCAGCTCGCGCAAAAAATCCTACACGGGATTTACTCACTCCAATCTCACCATCGGCTTCCTCTGGCAAGGTAACGCGCACATTCCCTGCGTAGGGAAGCTTTTGATTAACCAAAGCGAGTAAATCGTCAAGAGAAACTACCGGAGCGGCAGGCTGAGGGAGGGAATCTTGGACTGCTTCTGTTTCCAGAGCGGAATTAGCAGCGGCATTTCCTTTGGGTTCTTCCTTAGGGGCTTGGTAAGTGTCCCAAGTCTTTTGCCAGCCAACTTTGTACCAGCCAAAAGACCAAAAAGGTCCGGTCACAGCCATGATAAAAAGGGCGATGAGCGAGTAAAAGGCCAAGGTGTTGTGCAAGTCATGGTTGATTCGCTTCCAATTACCCGACCATTTTACATTTAATCCCTGCTTCCAATTTTTAGCCTTTTTTGGAAACCACAAAAATATACCCGTCAATACGCCTACCAGAAATAAACTAGTAGCTATGCCGTTGATCAATCGACCCAAGTCTTGGTTGGACATGGAATCAAGAATGGGAGTCTCTACTTTATCCAAAAGCAACCAGCGATGAAGTGAAAAAAGATATCCCATCCATTGCTCGCTGCTTGTTTTACTGGAATTGTCTGCCAGCACCTTGCCCGTATAGGGATCTACAAAAAGAGTTAAGGAGCTTTCCTCCCCTGGCTTTTTCAGGGCAAATTGATAGGTTCTTCCTTCCTGTGCAAAAACATTGACCCCCACTACTTTTCCCTTGTAAGCAAGCTCCAAATCGGATCTTAACTCCTCTAAAGCAAGTGGGGAGCCTTGCTGATTTACAAAAAATCTATCCGAATCAAAATATTCACGGATTTCAGTATTGTAGACATAAATGGTGCCACTTAAACAAACTGCGATTACAATCAATCCGCAGGTCAATCCAGCATACAGGTGAATGTCATTGAGAAATTTTCGAAAAGAAGGCCACATAGGGTATGAATTTGATGCAAACCTAAGCAACAACAGGTCCAATTTTCACTTGAAGAATCTTTTTTATTTGATTGGTAGATGATAGGGTGGACAATCAAAACTAAGCCTGTGGCAAAACCATGATGCTTGAAATCTTCTGAAATGGTATATTGGAAAAAAATTGGTGCTATGAGAATGACAAGAATAGGTTTACTGCTCTTATGCCTGGTAGGCATAGTGGCTTGCCAAGAAAAAAATCAAGGTCCCGATGCCAGATTAAATCAACCCGAACATTTTAAAAAACTTCTGGACGCCCATGGAACATGGGAAAAATGGATTGAGGCAAGTTCTTTCTCCTTTGCCATGGTGCACGAAACTACTCTTGAATGGGAAAATCACTACCTCAGCCTAAACGATGGGAGAGTTCGAATTGACGCTGACCAATTTCAGGCCGGAAACGATGGGGAAAAGATTTGGATTAGCCCCAATCGCCAATCCTTCCCAGGGCAATCCGTGCGCTTTTACCATAATTTGTATTCTACCTTTCTTAGCCTTCCCTATGCCCTTACCGACACCTTGGTGACCGTTACTAAGCTGGAAGATAGGGTTTTCAATGGGCAAGCATATCCAACCCTAGAGGCCAAGCTAAAAGGAGGTAAGCTTTTGGGTCCCTCCAATCGGTACGAACTATTGATAGATCCCAACACGGGCCAATTGGCTTGGGTGCTATATGCGGTAACCTATTACGATAAAAACAATCAGGTACAGGAAGCTTTGAAGTACGAGGACTATAGGGATGCAGGAGGTCTAATTTTCCCAAGAGTCATCACGGGGTACCAAATTGAAAATGATTCTAGTAAAAGAATCCGTTACCAAGTGAGCTTTTCAGATATTTTCTTGGTCAACGAGGAGTTGGAAGAAAGCTTGTTTGAAATGCCAAAGGGGGCAGTAACTTCCAATTAAAGGCAAGCTTTCTCTTCCATCCTTAAGAAATTACCGAACCGGGAGAGGTCAGCTCATGGGGCTGGAGCAATTTGAGTTTTCCGTCCTTGTCCGAAGCCATCAAGATCATTCCCTCACTATCAATACCCATCATGTTGCGTGGTGCCAAATTGATAAGCATGGTCACCTGCTTGCCTACCAAAAATTGGGGATCGAAATGCTCTGCGACTCCACTCAAGACGGTACGGTGGCCCAGGCCTATATCCACTTTCAACTTCAGGAGTTTCTTGGACTTGGGCATGGCCTCCGCCTCCAGTACCGTCACCACACGCATGTCTAGTTTGGCAAAATCCTCGTAAGCAATTAGCTGCTTCATCTCTGGTACGGATTGTTCGGTAGCCTCATTCATAGTCTTTGTTTTTGTTAATTTTTGAACTTGTCGCTCCACCACATCGTCCTCTATTTTTTCAAACAATAAGCCCAAGGATCCCAAGGAAGTATGAGCCTTGAGCAAGGATAAATTGCCTGCATCTGACCATTTTGCTGTAGTCAAGCCAAATAAATCCAGTAATTTTTTGGCAGTAAAGGGAAGAAATGGTTCTGATACTATGGCCAAATTCGCAGCCAAATTGAGTGCAAGGTTAAGAATGGTTTGGGTCCTGGCTTCATTTACCTTGATTTCCTTCCATGGTTCGGTATCTGCGAGGTATTTGTTTCCTACGCGAGCCAAATCCATCACCAGGCTCAGGGCCTCTCTAAATCTGTATTTTTCTATGGAAGTTGCAATCCTCTCCGGAAATGCAGCCACCTCTTTAAGGACTTCTTCATCTATAGCGCTGAGCTCTCCCCGATCTGGCACCTGACCATTGAAAAACTTTTGATTCAAGACCAAGGCCCGATTCACAAAATTTCCATAAATGGCAACCAATTCGGAATTTATCCTGGCTTGATAATCCTTCCAGGTAAAGTCATTGTCTTTGGTTTCCGGTGCATTGGCGGTGAGCACGTAACGCAGCTCGTCTTGCTTTCCAGGAAATTCTTCCAAGTACTCGTGCAACCACACCGCCCAGTTCCGAGAAGTAGAAATTTTCTCCCCCTCTAGGTTCAAAAACTCATTGGCAGGCACATTTTCTGGTAAGATATATCCCCCATGCGTTTTTAGGATAGCAGGAAAAATGATGCAATGAAATACAATATTGTCCTTACCTATAAAATGAACCAATTTGGTGCCCTGATCCTTCCAGAAGGGCTCCCAGGCAATACCCTTCTCCTTGGCCCATTCCTTGGTGGATGAAATGTACCCTATTGGCGCGTCAAACCACACGTAAAGCACCTTACCCTTTGCATCTGGCAAAGGAACGGGGATGCCCCAATCCAAATCTCTTGTCATAGAACGTGCCTGAAGTCCATCTCCGGCCTCTAGCCAGGATCGGCATTGTCCCAACACATTATTCTTCCAATCCTCTCCATGCTCCTCTAAAATCCACTGGGATAGGAAGTCTTGGTAACGTGCCAAATCCAAAAACCAATGCTTCGTTTCCTTTAAAACAGGAGTCCCTCCACTCAATTTTGATTTGGGGTGGATCAGGTCTGTAGGACTCAAGGAGGTTCCACATTTTTCACACTGGTCTCCGTAGGCATGTTCATTCCCGCATTTGGGACAGGTTCCTTCGATGTATCGGTCAGCCAAAAATTGTTTGGCCTCTTCATCGTAATACTGTTCGGTAGTTTGTTCTAGAAATTCTCCTTTTTGATAGAGGTCTGTAAAAAAGCCTTGAGCCGTTTCATGGTGTATGGGAGCCGAGGTCCTAGAATAGTGATCAAAGCTAATTCCAAACTGTTGAAAGCTTTTATTCATCAAAGCATGGTAATGATCCACTACCTCTTGAGGAGTTTTCCCCTCCTTGGAAGCTTTAATGGTAATGGCTACTCCATGTTCGTCTGACCCACAAATAAATGCTACATCCCTACCTTGGGAGCGCAGGTACCTTACATATATATCTGCCGGTACGTAGCAACCTGCCAAATGACCTATATGCAACGGACCATTGGCATAGGGCAAGGCGGAGGTCACCGTGTAGCGTTTAAAATTCTTGTTACTCATGGATTCAATGACTCAAGGGTAAACAGGTAAAAAAATCACCTTTTTTCTAAGTTGCAAAGATAGAAAAATCAGTGGAAGGGAGTGTGGACAAAAAAAAGATTAATTCCTAGGCTAACCCTCTCCTAGTTGAATACTTTTTGAAAAGGAAAAATTGATCCGGATAAAAAATAGGTTTACTACAGATTCTACTGCCTTTAACCCTTATTTTTACTACCGTATTCTAAGTTCCGTATGACGCACGCTGAAGCCTCCCTTCGCATCAGGCAATTGACCCAAGAAATCAACTACCACAACCAGCTTTATTACCAGCAGGATAGTCCAGAGATCTCAGATTTTGCCTTCGATCAACTTTTAGAAGAATTGATTCGTTTGGAAAAAAGTTTTCCCGACCTATTGGCTCCAGATAGTCCTAGTCAACGAGTTGGAGGTACCGTGACCAAGGAGTTTCAAACGGTAGCACACGAATACAAAATGCTTTCCTTAGGCAACACCTACACCGTAGAAGAATTAAGTGCCTTTGACCAGAGAGTGGCGAAAGGACTTGGAGATGTGGACTACGAATACTTTTGCGAATTGAAATTTGATGGGGTTGCCATTTCGTTGGTATATGAGAACGGCCAACTCGTCCGTGCGCTGACCCGTGGAGATGGAACCAAGGGGGATGATGTCACTGCCAATATCAAAACCATAAGAAGCATCCCTTTGCAGATAAAGGCATCAACCGTTCCACCTCGGTTTGAAGTCCGTGGGGAAGTATTTTTACCCCTAAAAGAATTTGAAAAAATCAATCAAGATCGCGAAGCAAATGGAGAAGCTTTATTGGCCAATCCTCGGAATGCCGCCTCGGGTACACTTAAAATGCAAGACAGCAGCATCGTTGCTAAAAGGCACCTCCACTGCTATGTGTACCAGATGCTAGGTGAAAACCTAGGCATCTCTCACCACGATCAAGCCATACACCTTTTGGAATCTTGGGGATTTCCTGTTTCTCCTACCTACCAAAAAGTAGCCAATATCCAACAAGCCTTGGATTATATCGAAGCCTGGAAAGAAAAAAGAAACCTCCTGCCTCTAGACACTGATGGAGTTGTCTTAAAATTAAATGCTTACCGGCACAGAGAAGAATTGGGGGAAACTGCCAAATCCCCACGATGGGCCATCGCCTACAAGTACCAGCCTGAAAGCGCTGAAACGGAGTTATTGTCCATCACATACCAAGTAGGTCGCACCGGAGCCATCACTCCTGTAGCCAATTTGGCGCCCGTATCCCTGGCGGGTACTACCGTTAAAAGAGCCTCCTTACACAATGCCAATGAGATAGAGCGACTTGACTTACATGCAGGAGATTTTGTCCATGTAGAAAAAGGAGGCGAAATCATTCCGAAAATTACTAAGGTAAATCCTTCCAGAAGAAAACCTGGGGCTCTTCCTATTTCCTACATCTCCTCTTGTCCGGAATGCGGGACATCCCTGGTAAGAAAAGAGGGGGAGGCTAAGCATTATTGTCCCAATTCGACTGCCTGCCCTCCTCAAATTTTAGGAAAAATTGAGCACTTTGTCAGTAAGCGAGCTATGGATATTGATAGCCTAGGAACCGAAAGGATAAGAGCCCTGATCGACCAAGGCTTTCTTAGGACCTATGCGGATATTTACGAGTTGGATACCAAGCAGAAAGACCTCCTTGGCTTAGAAATGAGTCAGGACCAATACGAGCGTGAAGCAACAGGACTTCTCTATATCAACTTAGAAAAAGCACTTTTCGCCTTGACCGAGGGAATTTCCTACAAGCAAATTCAAGACAGCCTTGAGGAAACTATCCACCTCCCCTTACGAGACCGGCTGAGAGCATTTCAAGCCCAACTCAAGCAATGGAAGAAGAAAGTTCCTTCCAACGTAGGGATGGTTGATTTTTTGATCCAGAACTTAGATGCGCATTCCGAACTGATGAAAGTGGAGGATTATGTGCCCGTGGCCCTGGTCTTAGAAATTTTCCTAGGTAGAAGGGTTTCCTTTGAGCAATTGGTAGAGGCCAGCAAGCGTCACGGTACAGTCCACACCATACTTTTAGATTTAAAGTTGGCGCTACCTGATGAACTTCAGGAGCGAATTAAAAAGTTAAAAGCCAATACGTTCCAAGAAGGGGTGCTCAGCAACATGATGGAAGGGATTTATGCCTCCAAAAATCAAGGATTTGAAAAAGTATTGTTTGCCTTAGGAATTAGAAATATTGGAGAAAATACGGCTCAATTGTTAGCCAAGCAATTTAAAACCTTGGACAAACTTCAAACAGCCAGTGCTGATGAATTGCTAGAAATCAATGGGATTGGGGAAACTTTGGTTCAAAGCCTACACGAGTTTTTTGCTCAAGTAGAAAACCAAGAATGCATCGCTAGACTGAAAGCTCATGGTCTTCATTTTGAACTTGAGGAAAAAGAACAGCTGACCCTAGGAAATGCCCTCGAAGGAAAGAAAATCCTCGCTTCTGGGAAATTGCAGCATTTTAAACGGGATGAAATCGTAGAATTTGTACAGGCCCATGGAGGGCAATACCTGAGCGCCGTCTCCAAGCAACTCGACTTTATCATTGAAGGAGAAGACATGGGGCCAAGTAAAAAAGAAAAGGCAATTCAATTGGGTATTCCTTTACTTTCCGAGGAGGAATTTTTGAAACTCGTGCAGCATTCCCACTAAGAATAAGGAAATAAGAATTATAATAATGTAGGGAGAAGGAAACCTTACGATTTGGTCACCAGGACCTTGTCAATTCTTTGCCCATCCTTATCCACCACTTCCAAGGTAAGGTCTTGGACCTGCACCGAATCTCCAACATTTGGAATGGAGCCACTTTTATGAAGTATCAAGCCTGCCAAGGTGGTGAAACTCTTGTTTTTATAGGAAATTTCTAGGTCAAAATACTTTTCAAAATCAATAATAGAATACTGTCCGTCGATGAGCCAGGAATTTTCATCCCGCTGCACCAATTGATAATCCGACTGGTCAAGCTCGGTAGCCTCTCCTACCAAGGCATCTACCACGTCGTCCATGGTTACAATGCCAACTGTCACTCCGTATTCGTCGATCACTAAACCGTAGTGCAAACGTTGGGCTTTAAAGAGTTCCAAGGCTTGGTAGGCAAACATGCTTTCATTTAAAAACAAAGGGGGTTTCGCTATTTTCTTCAGATCAAAGCCCTCTTGAAGACTTTTATCGAAGAGATCCTTGACCAAAACAATACCCGTAATATTATCTAGGTCCCCATCGGCACACAAGGGATAAGCAGAATGCTTTTCTTGACTAATTTTCCTTCTAATTTCTTCTTCAGTGTCCTCGACATCAAAAAAAACCAATTCGCTTCGGTGAGTCAGCAAGGTATTGATCCTTCGATCCCCCAACTCAAAGACTCGCTCCACAATATCCTGCTCAATATTCATTATCTCCCCCCCTTCAGCACTTTCCTTGATCAAGGCCTTTAGCTCTTCTTCTGAAATTTTACTCTCGGAGGTATGCTTAATTTGAAATACCCAAAGCAAAAAATCGTTGGAAACGCTCAAAAGCCATACAAAGGGACTGGTTATTTTTGACAAGAACATCATGGGTTTGGAAACCCTCAAGGCAATTTGCTCAGGAAAAGTCATCCCCAATCTTTTGGGAAAAAGTTCACCCAAAACGATAGAAAGGTAGGTAATGCCTACTACGACGATGCCTACTGCGATGGAAGTAGAATAAGAAGCCAAAAAAGAAATTCCTTGTATGGCCTTATCCAAATCATCTGTCAAATTTTCTCCACTATATACCCCAAGCAAAACCCCAATCAGCGTAATGCCAATTTGTACGGTAGACATGAATTTGGTGGGATTTTCAGAGAGCTCCAAGGCTGCCTTCGCTCCTAGTTTACCCTGCTTCTTTAAACTCTCTAATTTAAATTTCCGAGCGGAAACCAAGGAAAGTTCAGCCATGGCAAAAATGCCATTGATAAGCACAAGCACCAGTATAATTACAATTTCCACGTCCGAATAATCAAGGAATCTCCCCCAAATTTAATTAAAATATCAAGCACTAAAGTGTATATCTAGGTAGCCTTGGTCTAAACCAGCTGTACCATACCTGGAGTAAAAGTTAGTCCTTTTTTTAAGTCTATTTTTAAAATGAATGGGATTTCTAAAAATCGCCTGTCTTTAAGAAGATTTTTGAGGAAAAAGAAAGCCTAAAAAGAGATCAAACAGGAACTTTTGATCAGGCTTTTTTCTTTATTTAATCTCTAAAAAAACCTCATAGGTCCTATATTTGTTTAGAATTAAAGCCACTACTATGAATGCATTTAAAGGTACGGGAGTCGCATTGGTAACCCCATTTCATGAGGATAATCGCATTGACGTAGCAAGTTTTCAAAAACTAATCGATCATGTGATCTCAGGTGGGGCAGACTACCTAGTACCTCTAGGTACCACGGGAGAATCTGCCACACTAAGTGCCACAGAAAAGGCACAGGTACTTAAAGCATGTGTGGCACATACCAAAGGGAGATGTCTCATTATGGTTGGGATAGGAGGCAACCATACCCAAGCGGTACTAGATACCCTCTCGTCAACAGATTTTTACGGGGTAGCAGCAATCCTTTCGGTGAGCCCCTACTACAACAAACCTACTCAGGCCGGTATCATTGCTCATTTTAGAGCCATTGCAGATGCCTCCCCAGTGCCGGTAATGCTGTACAATATCCCAGGTCGGACCATGTCCAATATGCAAGCTTCCACCACCCTTGCATTATCTCATCATCCCAACATCATTGGGATAAAAGAAGCTAGCGGCAATGTGGAACAATGCATACAAATTGCTTCGGCCATGCCTAAAGACTTTTTGTTGCTTTCTGGAGAAGATATGCTCACTAAAGCCATTCAAAGCATAGGTGGAAGTGGCGTCATTTCCGTGCTCGCCAATGCTTTTCCTTCTACTTTTTCCAAGATGGTCCATGGAGATTTACAAGCTTCTCTTCAGGCCAATTATTCCCTTCTGAAGTACAATGACTTGATGTATCAGGAAGGAAATCCAGTAGGAATAAAACACCTACTCTATAAAATGGGAGTGATCCAATCCGACCAAGTTAGGTTACCCTTACTGCGTGCTAGCCAAGAATTAGGTGAAAAAATATCCATGGCTTTGGAATCCTAAAACCTATGGAAGCCCTCTCGATTTCACAACTTTCCGAGCACATACAAGAAGTTTTGGAAAAGGAACTTCAGCCCCTAATGTGGGTGATTGGGGAACTGGCAGATTTTAGACAAGCTCCTCAGGGACATGTGTACTTCGAACTCGTGGAAAAGCAGGGCAACCAAATTGCAGCAAAAATTCGTGCCAATATATGGCAATATACCTACCGAACTGTAGCTGGAAAATTTGAATCTTTGACCGGCACCTCTCTAAAAAATGGGATGAAGGTCTTGGCACAAGTCAGTGTAAATTTTCATCCCGTTTTTGGGCTAAGTCTTAATGTAAAAGACATTGATCCTTCATTTTCCTTAGGAGAGCGGGCACGGGTTCGACAAGAAACCATAGATCGATTGACTTCAGAGGGTTGTTTTGGAAAAAATGCCAGCCTTCCTCTCCCACCTGTTATCCAACGCTTCGCTATTATTTCCAGTCCCAGTGCTGCAGGATATGGTGATTTTGTCAACCAACTTGAAAATAACCCCCAAGGATATCGGCTTTACCACAAGCTCTTCCCTTCTTTGATGCAAGGGAATGAAGCGGTAGAAAGTTTACTTTCTGCCTTTGATCAAGTGGAACAAGCCGCTCAGCGCTTGCAACTCGAAGGGGTAGTACTTATTCGAGGAGGAGGAGCACAATTGGATCTAGATTGCTTTGATGACTATCGCTTAGGACTAAGAATTGCCAATTTTCCCTTACCTGTATTTACAGGAATTGGCCACGAAAGGGACGAAACCATAGCCGATCTACTGGCTCATACCCGACTCAAAACCCCCACAGCCGTAGCAGAATTTATGCTTTCGAGTTTTAGGGAATTTGAAGAATTGGTAAATACCTGTTCTCAAAGATTGGATTGGATTACTCGTGGGAGATTTAAAGAGGAAGAGGGAAAAGTTCAGGAATATGCCCTTCAACTCAAGGGATTCACAAAAATGTGGATCTCCAAAGAAAGGGAAGTGCTGATGGCATACCCTTCTCGAGTGCTTCAAGCCGGAAAAAATTTACTTAAGGTTGAAAAAAATATACAAGCCCAATTAGAAATTCTCCTAAAAAAGGAGGTTTCTCAGGTACTCGATGCTCAACACGAGCGGATTCTACAACTGGAATACAGGTGTATTCAGGCAGATCCGGCGACCGTACTTAGAAAGGGATATACACGAAGTGAAATCAAGGGCAAACCCATTCAGGAACACGCCATACACGTGGGTGAAAGCATGACTACGTACACCTATCAACAAAAAATTAGCAGTACCATCACAAGCATAGAAAAAAAATGAAAGAACAGTCCTACACGCAAGCCATGCAGCGCTTGGAAGCTATTTTGGCCCAACTAGAAGAAGGATCGGCATCCATCGATACCTTATCTGAACTGGTAAAAGAAGCTGCTACCTTGGTCACCTTTTGCAAGACAAAACTAAAAACTACCGAAGAAGAAATTCAGCGTGCGTTTGAGGCGAATTGAGACCTGAGTAAAGAAACCCAAAAACAGGCTGGGAATTAGTGTTACACGGCAGCAGCTCCTTCAATAACCTGCAAGAATTTTCTTGGGATAGTCACCAGCATATTTTGGTAAATTCCAGGAATACGAATTAAAAAATAGTCTTTATTTCCTTTTTCTATACATTCCCCTATCATGTTTTGGAGTGAGCCTCCAATTACTTTTACCTTTTCTCCTGGGGCAATTTCAGAACCATCGGTCTCTATGGCCACTCCTGTAGCCACTACACGCTGAATGATTTCTACATCCTCCTCACGGATGGTCGCTGGCACCCCAGAAAAATTAACAAACTTCACTGCACCGGGTACTTGAAGGCAATTCCATAAATTATTGCGATGAGTTTTCACAAAAACATAGCCATTGAATAAAGCCTTTTGTACCTTTTTTTTCCTATCAGACCATTGCCTAAGTTCCTCTACCAAGGGTAAAAACACTTCTAAGCCTTCGTTCTGTAGCCGATCTGCAACTTTTTTCTCAGCTCGGGAAGTCGTGTACATGACGTACCAATGTAATTCTTGCATAGTTTGAATTCTTGGAAACAAATCTAAAAAATCATCCTTGTTTCCACTATAAAAATAAAAAAACCCCTGGAACATGATTCCAAGGGTTTAATCAAAAAAACCACCAACCTTATCAGTAATGCTTATTGCCCTCGCAGCTTAATGGTAAGCTTATCGGTGAGCAGATACATGACTGGTACTAGTACTAACGTAATAAGTGTGGCAAAGGTTAGCCCAAAAATTACAGTCCAAGCCATGGGTCCCCAGAAGGCTGCATTATCTCCACCTACGTAAAATTGCGGGTCAAATTCACTTAGTAACGTGGCAAAATTAATGTTCATGCCGATGGCCAAGGGAATCAATCCCAATACCGTAGTGATGGCTGTCAGCAGCACGGGGCGAAGGCGAGTTTTCCCTGCCTCTACAATACTTGCAAGTAAATCCGGATAAGCTAAATGATTTCCTTTGGCAATTCCTAATTCCTCTC
>Ga0315903_10008121_pt1 | contig 12964 bp, 4 predicted proteins | sample LakEriMetagenome_7_FD_203524 | JGI IMG/M metagenome (GOLD analysis project Ga0315903, IMG submission 203524) | Freshwater fungal communities from buoy surface, Lake Erie, Ohio, United States - Buoy 2 MA119 | ecosystem: Environmental > Aquatic > Freshwater > Lake | place: USA: Lake Erie, Ohio...
TCCCCAGGTTCCGGTGGTATTGCCGAAGCCGGTTGTTCCACCACCGTTCGAGTCCCAGTAGAGCTGGGCTTGAACCTGTCCGGAGAAAAACAGGAAGGATGAGGCCGCGATGGTTGCGGTGATTGATGGGGCGAACCAGGAATTGATGCGGGCGGGCGGCTTCATGTTGGTCAGTGTGACTGGCGGTTGGGTTTTCGGTGGAGGGTGGCGGGATTGGTGATCTTCAATCAGGGTGTTTGGCTGATTTGGGCGCGGAGGAAGGCTTTCGGGACCGCTGGCACGGTGCCGGGACTGCGGAATGTGCGATAGTTCCAGCCGGTGGAGAGGGCGGGCAGGCCGGCCTGAATGGCGGATGCATCTCCGCCGGTGACTTCGGTGATGATGTCAGCGAAGGAGCTGAGGTTCCCATCGCCTTCGATGCGGTAAGTCACGCCGTCGATGGGCGCCGAGAGTTGGTCTCCGCCGCTGTTCGAGAATGTGGCTCCCGTGCGAACCGGGAGGGTAAGGGTGAGCACCTGCTCTCCTCCGACCGTGGCGACCTTGCCGAGAAGCTTGCCATCAGTGACACCCGAAAGCGGGTTTCCATCGAGTGCGAATTCGGCAAGGTTGTTGCGTCCGTCATTGTCAGGATCGAGGTCCTTCGCGTTGTTGGATGCGATTAGGCCTTTCTCCGTGGTCCAGGTGTCGTAGGGGCCGGGGGGGCTTCCGGGCAGTTCGTAGGTGAGAGTGATCGTGCCGGACCAGGTTCCGCCTTCGGGAGCGGTTCCATAGTTGTTACCGAGGAACAATCCGGTTGTGGAGAGGTCGATGGCACCGGCGAGCCCTGTCCATGCGGTTTCGGTTTTGAAGTCGGCCACGTTCGTGCCGATGCCGCCGTTGGCGCTCGGTGACCAACTGAGAACGTTGTTTGTTCCGAAGACGGGTGGAGTGGCATCCGAGGCCGCGAAGGCCAGAATGAAGTCGACTCCCGGAGTTCCCGGCGTGGGATCGAAGAGCAGGTTGAGGTCGGATGCGAAATTGCCCGCATCCGTGGCGGTGAGAGTCGTGTTCACCTCGACCGAACGCAGGATCGTGCCGACTGGAAGGGCGGGAAGCGGAAGTCCGGTGATAGGGCCCGCATAGGTGCCGAAGGTGCCGCCTGCGATGGCGGTGCCGGCACCGAGATTGATGACATGAGTCTGGATGTTAGGATTGAAGTCCAGCCACAGTTCCGTGCCGCTGTTTCGGGTTTCGACGAAGTAGCCCGGGATCGGGGTGGCGAGGCCCGGGGCGCCGCTGATTCCGCCTGCGGCGGTCATGAGAAGGTAAGCTGTCGGAGCCGCAGGCGTTCCGGTGATCGCGACTTTTGAACCGGCCGCGAAAGTCACGGTAGAGGTCGAAGTGGTGGGTGATCCGAGGGTGAAACCGAGGGCTCCGGCGGGCGTCACGGTGATCGGGGAGGTCTGGCTGCCGCCGACGAGGGCGAGCGTGCCCGCGGTGACGGTGGTGGCACCGGTGTAGGTGTTCGCGCCGGAAAGAATCCATGTGCCGGTGCCGGTTTTTTCCAGATTGGTGAGGTTCGTCACACTGTTGTTGACGATTGCTCCCGCGATTTCGCCGGTTCCGGTGGTGGAGCCAGCGAGCCGCAGGGTCTTGGTGCCACCACCCGTGGCTGTGAAGTTACTGGTGAATTTCAAGAGTCCGGTGCCAGCGTGTTCCAAGGTCGGGTTGCCGGTGGTGCCCCTGAGATTCATCACCCGGTCGGTGGTGTCACCGGTGCCGGTGTAGCGGAAAGTGGGGGTGTTGGTCCCGTTTCCGAAGCCGATCGTGCCATTTGCAACAGTCAATGGGTTTCCCAAGGCACTGGCACCACCGCCCACGTTTTTTATCGAATTGAAGGTGTAACCGCCGGCTTGCTGGAGGGTGACCGATGCGTTGAAAGAGCTGAGGCCGGTCAAACTGACATGGTTTCCCAGAAAAATCCCACCTGTGTAGCCGGATATCTCACCGGTGATGTTGATCTCGCTGAACCAGCCGGAAGCGCCGGTGCCGATGACATTTCCCAAAGTGATGCGATGGGTTCCGGGGCCTTGGTTTTCACGTTGGGCGATGACGTTCGAGCCGGTGACCCGCAGATTGTTGATTGTCACGTTCAAGTCCGCCCTCGCCAGGTTGAAATCCGCGCTGGAACCGGCGGTGATGGTCAGATCGTCGATGATGATGGAAGCTCCCGCACCGGTCGCGTTGAATCGCAGGGCGTCGCTTTGGGTGCCGGTGTTGACATCACTTTTGATCGAGGTGCCGAGGGTCAGGGATTGACCTGCCTGCACGCTGATGGTGTTTCCAATCCCGCTGGTCGTGAAACCACGGTTTGTGGTCACGTTGGTCCCGGTGTAGTTGAAGACTCCGCCCCGCAGGAGCAAGCCCGTGGGACCGGCAGTGGCGAAAGCACCGATGCTGCTGATGGATCCGGCGTTGCCCAGGATGCTGACGTCGAGCTGACCGCCCTGGAGGACGGTGGCCCCGGTGTAGGCGTTGTTGTCGCCAAGCGTGAGGGTGTTGGCCCCAAGTTTCGCCAGGCCTCTTCCCACTGGTCCGATGTCGGTGGTGTAGCTCAGGTTTCCGGCCGTGGTGTCGATGCCGATGTTGGTGGCCGGGTTCCATGTGATGTTGCCGAGGTTTCCTGCCACTGTGCCGCTGAAGGCGTTGTCGACATCGGCTGTCGTGAAGAACCCGGTATCGCCCACTCCGAGGCCCAGGGTGGTGCCTGCGGCGAAGGTGTGGGTGTCCGCGGTTTTCGAGGCGAGATTGCGGAAGACCAGAGTTCCCGCGTTAACGGCGGTTCCCCCGGTGTAGGTGTTGGCTCCGGCGAGCGCAAGGACGCCGGAGCCCGACTTGGTGAGAGCGGTTCCCGCAAGTGGCGAAATGATGGTCTGCACCGCACTTGCGTTGTTATTGCTGACGGTGCCGCCTACGAGGGTGATGGAGTTGCCGGTGGTTCCAAGATTGATGCCCCGCCATTGGTTGGCCCCGTAAACGATCGAATTCGCGAATACTCCGCCCGCCGCGACTTCGACCGTGGCGTTGTTGTAGTTGTTGTTAGAGGCTGCGGCCGTTCCGAAATTGACGATATCGGACGATGTGGTGGTGGCGCCGAATGTGCCGGAGCCTCCTCCGCTGTTGGTGTTCCAGAAGGCGCTGGTTCCCCATGTGCCGCCGGTGTTTCCGAAGCCGGCGGTGGTCCCGTTCGAGTCCCAGTAAAGGTCCTGCGCCTGAAGCGGTCCGGCGAAGAACAGGCAGGATGCGGCGGCGACGGCCGAGGCAAGCGGCCCAACGTGGAGTGTGGATTCAGATTCCATGCTTGTTCGGGTGGTTGGAACTTCATGGGGGCTTGCATCATCCACGGTATTCGAACGATGTGAACCAACCACGCGGACAGATTCCCAAGCACGCGTGGACAGGGCAATTCCACCTTGTTGAACGATACAGGCATTGACTGGCACATTCCGGGCATTCGGTCATGTGGAGTCCCAGCCGGTGTTGTCGAACTCGGACATGCGCGCGGCGACGCGGTTACCGATGTCGGGCGAGTGTTTCCTCACAACCCCGATGGCTTCGGACCCGGCGTTGATCATCATAAGACTGATGATCTGATGGAGGTGGTTCTTACGGGCGAGTGGTACGCTCGTCCGGATCCGTGCGGAAGGGTGCCGCGGGCAGGCCTTCGCGGTTGTGGAGATTGCCATCCGGGTTCATCGACCAGTTGTAGCGCACGGCCACCGGGCTGGTGACGGATCCGGCGATGCAGACGACCGTGTCGCCATCGATGGTGGCGGTGGCCGGAACGTGTTTGCCGTCCTTTCCGGCGATGGTGAATCCGCTGAGGGCATCGCCTTTGGCGACGAGGCCTCCGCCGGTGTGGGTGAAGGTGATGACGGCACGACCGCCGACGATGCTCATGTTCTGATAGACAGGGCCGGAAGAGACGATGTCCTCGCCGTAGGTGGTCGCCCGTGCGGCGAGGGCGAGCCGCTCACCGACGGGCCGTTTGCGGGCGGGGTGGATGTTTTCCATGTTCCCGACATCCGTGGTGACGACCATGGCGGTGTGCGGGGTCTTCTTCCAGATGCGGTGCTGCGCCTCGCGGAAGGCCGGGTGGATGCTGCGGTGCGGGGCGATTTGGACGAAGAGGAAGGGAAGCTCCGCACCCCAGACGCCGCGCCAGTCGGCGATCATGGCGGGCAGCAGCTTTTCGTAGGATTTCGGATGTCCGGCATTGGACTCGCCCTGATACCAGATGACGCCCCGGAAACGGAACGGCTCGAGGGGCCGGATCATGCCATGATGGAGCGCGCCAGGGCAGTCGTGGCAGCGCAGCTTGGGCTGGACTGGCGGCGGAGGAACGGGTTTTCCCTGTTCCCTCGCCTCTCTAACAGCCTTGGTGTGGGCGTTGTCCCGCTGGTACTGGAATGCGGCGTATGCCTTGGCGATCCTTTCGAACTCCTCCGGCGTGGTGTTTTTCCATTTTCCAATCAGTTCGGTGGATTCACCAGTGGCGGCGAGGGTCTCGGGGCGCATCCATGATTCGATGCGGGTTCCGCCGACGGCGCTGCTGACCAGGCCGATGGGGATGCCGAGTTGGCGGTTGAGTGCGGTGCCGAAGTAGCATGCGGCGGCCGAGCATGCGGCGGCGGTCTCTGGCGTCACGGGTTGCCATGTGCCTTCGACGTCGTCGAGGGACTGTTGTCCGAACTGTTGTTTGACCGTGAAGAAGCGCACGTTGGGGTGGTTCATTCCGGCGATTTCCTGTGGGGCGTTCTCCACGGACTTCATCTGGAAGTGCATGTTGGACTGTCCGGAACAGAGCCAGACGTCGCCAACGAGGACGTCGGAGACGGTGGCCTGTTGGTCACGCGCGGCGGATTTGGCGGTGAGGGTGAGCGGTTCGCCGCCGGCCTTGAGCGGATCGAACTTGAGTGACCACCTGCCGTCGGGGTCGGCCACGGTCGTCTTGCTTTGCGCTGCCAAAGTCACGGTGATGCTTTCGCCCGGGTCGGCAGTTCCCCAGATGGTGACGGGTTGGTCGCGTTGGAGGACCATGTGGTCGGTGAAGAGGCCCGCGAACTGGACCGCAAGGGCATTGGGGCATAGCAGGAAACCGGCCGCAGTGACAACGGCGGAAAGGAGGAAGGGTTTCATGATGATGGAAGAGACGGGCAAGCGGCAGGTGATCGATCAATTTCCGATAACTTCGAGGATGTAGAATCCACGGCCAGGGTGGTTCATCGGAAGAGTGATGGTCATGTGATCGATCACTCCGTCCCGGGTGGCCTGGGTGGCAAGAGGCTCGACCACGGGCCATGCGGCGGTGTTGGAGGGATCCTGCCCGTGGCGGATGCGCCAGGTGATGTTGGTCGCCTGCCAGCGCCACGGGAAACTCAGGGTCGCGGTGCCAGCACTTGCTCCGGTGACCTTGAACGGATTTCCGTTAGGGACTCCGGCATCGGTGACGAAGGCGTGCTCCAACAAGTCGGACAGGCCGTCCTGGTCCGCATCCGCAGCGGCCGAGGGAAGGGGATCCGCCACGGTGATCGTCACCAGTTGTCCGTCGGTTAGGGCACCGTCGCTGACTAGGACGGTGAATTGAAAGACGCCGGTCTGGGCGGGGGTGGGTGTCCAGGAGAAAACGCCGGTGCTGGCGACGATGCCGGCACCGTTTGGCGCGCCGATGAGGGTGAAAGTGAGGGCGTTGGCGGGCAGGTCGTTGTCCGTGGCCGTGGCGGTGAATGTGAGCGGTGATCCGACAGAGGCGGTTTGCGGCGGGATGGTTGTTAGAACGGGCGCCGTGTTGAAATCATTGTCGGTGATGGAAACGGTGACGCCATCGACGGGCAGACCGCCGAATGACGGATCGTCGCTGGTGAGTCCATGGCTGATCGCGCCGGAGTGAGTCGATTCGATGATGGCGTCATCCACGGCGGTGACCGTGACGTTTTGCGGTGTGTTCCAGTTGGCGGCGGTGAAGGTGAGGGTGGCTGGCGAAACGGCGACCTGGGAATCCGGAGTGATGGTGATTGTGACATCGGCGGATGGCGCGCGGGTGAGGGAGACGGTGTAGGCATCCGGCGCGCCGCCTTCGCTAACGCTGGTGGAGCCGCCGGTTTCGGAGACCTGCACACCGGAGTTGATGCGGGAAATCGCGGCATCCGCGAAGCGTTCGCCGAGGAGGACCTGGCCGGCGGTGTCGTAGTGGATGCCCGAGCCGCCCCAGTCATCGACGCTGAGCGTGCTCAGGCCGGTGGTGCCGTTCACGGTGAACACGTTCGGATCCGCGGCCGCGACCGCGTTCTGGGCGTTAATCACGGTCTGGCGGTTGGCACTGGTGTTGAGGATCGTGCCGACGAACACGTCGAGTTGGTTCCAGGAGGTGGCGGATGCGGTCATCCTGCCGCTGCTGCCGGCGGCGATCGAGCCGATGTCGTTGCGCAGCGATGAGATGAATTCGCCCAGGTTGGACTGGTAGGCGGATGCGAAGGCGGAGGACGTGGCGTCGCCTTCCCCCTGCATCCAGAGGACTCCGCGGACCTTCAGCACCTGTCCGGCAGGGAGGTTGTCGACCGCGCCCTGGATGGTGGAAACGAGCTTGTCGTATTGGTTGAGCCGGCCGCCGTCGCTGGGATCGAAGTCCCGCCAGACGCCTCCGCTCTGCGCGGTGGATGGAGCGATGGAGGAGTTGCCCCGGGCGTATTTGATGATGGCGATCGGCGAGGCGAGCATGGCCTGGACGTCGAACCCGAAGGCCAGTTCCGGGCCGAATCGGCGGCCGCTTTCGTTTCCCCGTCCCGTTCCCCAATCATAGGCAAGGCCCTCATACGAGGTCGCGGTGTGCCAGGTGTCCCGTGGCGGCAGGGACAATCCCGCGGAAGTGGTGATGCCGCCGCTGAGGTCCGTGGCACCCTGGAACATCCGGACATTGTTATGCACCACGTTGAGATCGCTGCGCCCGATCGTGGCGAGTGTGCTTGACGGGGTGAGTCCGGGCACGGGGTTTTGTGTGATGGCGTAGCCCTCGGCATTGGACTGGCCGGAGAGGATCCACGTGTCGAGTACATCGCTGCCACCGTCTTCGAGGACCGAGACCGTCACGGGCTGGTCATGCGTGAGGGTTCCATCGCTCACTCGGATCGTGAATAGATAACTTGCGGGACCCTGGGTTTGGTCTGGAGTCCATGAAAAGGCGCCGGTGCCCGGATGGATCGTGGCGCCTGACGGGGCATTGATGAGAGAGAAGGCGAGGGGATCGGGCGGCAGGTCGGCATCGGTGGCGCTGGCGGTGAAGTTCAGCGGCGATCCTTCGACGACCGTCTGCGGCGGAATGGGTGAGAGAACCGGGGGAGTGTTGATTCTGTGAACGGTGACGGAAACCGGTTGGTCCTGAGTGACGGTGCCATCGCCAACCCTGACGCTGAAGTTGAAAACCCCGGGGCCTTGGACGTTGGTGGGAGTCCAGGTGAAAAGCCCGTTGATGGAGTCGATGGCGGCACCATCCGGAGCGCCAACGAGGCTGAAGTTGAGGGTGTTTGCGGGCAGATCCGCGTCGGTGGCGCTGACGGTGAAGCTGAGGAGGCTTCCTTGAGTGACGGTTTGTGCAGGGATGGATCCGGGGACCGGGGCGACGTTCACCTCGTTGACGGTGACGGTCACGTTCCGATCGTGTGAGAGATTCCCATCGCTGACGCGGACGGTGAAGTTGAAGACTCCCGGCCCCTGGTTTTCCGCAGGCGTCCAGGAGAAGATTCCGCTACCCGATCCGATGGCGGCACCATCGGGTGCGCCGATCAGGCTGTAAACCAGGGTGGGGGATGGAAGGTCGGCATCGGTGGCGCTGGCGGTGAAGGTGAGCAAGGCCCCTTCGTTGACCGTTTGAGCCGGGATCGAAGCGAGGACGGGTGCGATGTTGACCTCGTTGACAGTGACGGAGACGGCTTGATCGGCGGAAAGGTATCCGTCGCTGGCGCGGACGGTGAAGTTGTAGGTTCCGGGGCCTTGGGACTCGGAGGGCGTCCAGGTGAAGACTCCGGTGAGGGAGTTGATGGAAGCGCCGCTCGGAGCATTCACGAGGCTGAAGTAGATGTTAGATGACGGGACGGAGTCGTCGGTGGCGCTGGCGGTGAATGTGAGCGGCGACCCCTCGTTTGCGGACAGCGACGGAATGGCTGCGAGCGACGGGGCGGTGTTGGAGGGGAGAGGGACGATGAACCGCCATTGGGTGTTGTGGTCGGTGGTTCCAGAGGAAACCATCTGGTAGTCCGAAACGGTGTTGGACGTGTTGTAGCTGACGAGCCTGAGACGGGTGTTGGTGGCGGGGTGGCCGAGGTAGTGCCAGCCGTGCTCGCTCTCGGCAAGTGACCACTCGACGGCGGTGCCGGTGGTGCCGGGAGCGGCAAGCGCGGGATCATTGTTGGGATTGGTGGTGGGGTTCGCCGTGTAACTCAGGCGCCTGCCGTCGATGGAGGAAACGAGATAATAGCGGTTCGTCGTGCCGGCGGAGACCAGGGTCCAATTGACGATGGGGCCGTCGGTGCGGATGGTGCGTCCGCCGGGGGCGGTGTTGGTGGTGGCGGCGTTGGCCATGCGTTTGCGCAAACCGCGGTTGTGGACCATGTAGGTCTTGTCCGTGCGGATGGTGGTGTCGCTGTCCCAGGCGGCGTAGAGTTTTCCGAAGGCGGTCATGTTGCCCGCGGCGTCGTAGCTGTTAGAACGGGGTGCCGGACTGACAGCGGACCACGAATTGGCGGGCTGTGGCCACTCGGTGTTCTCGGTGAAGATGAATAGGGCGTATTTGCGGAGCTTGTCGTTGCCTTCGGCGCGCCAGATGAACTCGGCGAGGCAGTTGTAGTTATCCTCCTCACTCCAGCTCTGGTTTTTCCCCCAATCGACGAACGAGAACTCGGTCAGCCAGACCGGGCGGTTCCTGCCGTTGAAGGTGTAGGCCGAGTTGACGAAATTGTGGAGGTCGTCCGAGTTGCCGCCGCTGGGGCCGGGATAGGTATGGACGGCGGTGGCATCCACGCGGTAGCCGAGCGCGTCGGCCTGGATGTAGAACGAGTCGAGCCAACTGGCCGTGCCGGGTGCGGGGCTGACGAGCGGCAGATCCAGCTCCTGCAAGCGTGGCCATGCAGTGATGACCTGGCTGAGGGACATGTTCGACTGGTCGGCGCGATCCGGTTCGTTGAAGCCCAGAAGGTGAACGCCATCACCGCGGGTTCGCCAGCGGGTGTATTCCTGCCAGAGCGGGCCTTGCGCGCTGCCGATGTCCCAACTGGAATTGCCCCACTGCATGGGGAAAAATGGGGCGTCTGCCGGGAGTGGTTGGTTGATCAGGCGGCCCCAGTTATAGACCCAGTCGGCACCAAGCGGGATGGAAAGCAAGGAGTGGCCGATGCCCTTCTTGGGCGCCCACGAGTGTCTGGATATCTGCCAGAGCTGCGAGGATGAGTGGCTGGCGGTGTTTTGAACCAGGAGTGTGCCGGGTGCGGTGGCGCCGCCCTGGGTATCGATGGCCAGCCCGCTCCATTGGTTGATGAAGCGGAAGTTGCCGCCGCCCATCGGATCGAGAATCCAGTCCTGGTGGGGCATGGCCGAGTATGGCGCATCGAGCAGTGCGAGTCCCGGGGTCTTGTCCAACTGCGCGCCGGAGAGGCACTCTCCTGAAGCGCGGTTGCGCAGGCGGTAGGTGCCGGTGGAGTGATTCAGGAGAAGTTGATAATGGCTCTGGCCGAAGGTGAGTCCGTTCGGATCGAGCGCCGGTTGGCCACTGGACGGAACGGACATTGAGCGTGCGGCTCCGGTGTTGGTGATAAGTTGGAAGGAATCGTTGTAGGTTTCGTGGCCGCCGATGGCACCGGAGTTGATGATGTTGGTTCCGATGGGGTAGCCGGTGTTGCCGGCGTTTGCCGGAAAAACGCACAACTCCCGGATGGAGGTAGTGCCGGGATTGGTGAACTCGAGGCGGATCTGGCTGGTGGTGACCGGGGTGAACGAGATCACGAGGTCCGAGGTGGTGTTGCCGGTGACGGTGCCGCCTGGGATGTTCTGCCAACTGCTGCCATTCCAGAACTTCAGAACGAAATCCGCGAGCGGAGGGCTTGTTCCGGCACCGGAGTAAAGGTGGGCGCTGCCGATCTTGGTGCTCACGCGAAGGTCGATGTCGAGCGTGTTGACTCCTGCGGTGGCGGTCTGCCAGAACGAACCGGTGTGAGCGCGGCCATCCACAGCCTCAAGTGCGAAGTTTCCCGGGGTGCTGGCCGACGCGACGGCGGGGCGGCCGCAGGCAAGATTGAGCGTGACATCGGAGCCGATCTGGAAACCTCCCGGACCGTTGGGCGGATAGAGCGCGAGTTCCTTGACCCGGAGATTGGTTTCGGAACTGAGGAAGCGGAAGGACGAGGCCGTCACCGGGTTGGTGAAAACCAGGTTGCGTTCCGTGCTGGTGTTTCCACTGACATTCGCGCCGTCGATGTTGGTCCATGCGGTTCCATTCCAGAACTGGACCACGTAGGTGGCGATGGGGTTCGTGTCATCCACTCCGGTGAAGACCTGGGCGCTGCCGGCTTCGACCGGGAACGGGAAATCGATGACCGCCGACTGCCAGGTGGAGCCGCTTCCCTGCCAGCGGTTGTCATTGCCAGCCACGCCGTCGGTCAGATAGGACGCGAGGCGTTGCCCGGCCGTCGAAGTAGCGGTGACCGGCTGGAATTTCGCCAGATTGACACGTCCGGGGCTGATGAGTGGACGTGAGAGACCGGCGACGCTGAGTTTGGGGCCACTGACCGACGGTTCACTGGCAAGCGCGCCGGTCTTCAGTTTAAGGGCTGTGTCCGGGAGAGCGGTGTGGTTCGCATTCACCGGTGTCACCTGGATGTGGAACCTGGTGCCAGTGATGTTGAGATCCGCCGTCAACGGGGAGTCAAACCGGAACGTGTATTCCTTGCCGCCGCTGAAGACGAAATCACCGGTGGCATTACCGATGGGGACGTCGTCACCACCGCCCACGGCCTCGTCGGCTCCCAGATAGGTGAACGCGACGTTGATCGTGGTGGCATCATTGGCGGTGGTGCTGGTGTGGGTGGCGAATCCGAAGCCCGTCAGGACGACGCGGGTGGGCCCCTGGTTCGCGGCGAGTTGTCCGTTGAAGAGACGGATGAAGGAAACCGTGGTGTTGTGGCCGATGTCGATGTCCGAGCCGCCGAGCGTGGTGTCGTCCACGAAGAAGGTGGGACCGAGGCTGCTGGTGATGTCGCCTTCCTCGATGGTCGCGGCGCTGAGAACCGGTGCCGCAAGAAGGCAGGGTAGCAGGGCGCAATCGCGCAAGCGTTTCAGCGCACCGAAGCCGTCAGTCTGACTGGAAACTGCCATGAGGTGTTGAAGTTGTACGCGCTTGCTGCTTCCGCAAGTTCTGGAGATCTCGGGAATTGCCAAAGAATGATTTCCCGAACGGGAAAGCCTGGATGAATCGGCGGAGGGCGTAACCTCATCGACGCCGGCGGAGCAGGGCAAGGAGGCCGAGGCTGCCCAGGAAGGCGGCTGCAGGTTCCGGGATGACGACCAGATTGACCTGTCCCGGGGTGGCGGTGTCGAAACCCCAGTTCAGACCGGCCCCGAGTGAGGGCATGCTACCGAGTGAAACCGTGTTGTTGGTCAGCGTGCCGGTGTAGTCAAACAGCCTCCATGCGGTGCCAATGGTGGCCGAGAGGAAATCCCCGCTGCTGGGAGCGACATTGAGGATGCCGTCGAGTGTCAGGTTTCCCAGAACGGACACCAGGTCGTTCACGCCGCCGCCCACGGCGTTGTTGGCGGGATTCAACTCGAAGCTGAGGTTCGCGGCACTGCCAAGGGCGAGGGTGCCGCCGTCGATCGTCAGGGTGCCGGGACTGTTGCCGGGAGCGAGGATGCCGTCGACGGATACCGTCTGGCCCGTGGCGAGCAGGGTGCCGATGCCGGCCAGGGTCTGGGTGGATCCGACGGTAATGCCCGCAGAGGTGACATCGAGCACCGTGCCCGATGAACCGGTGTCGCCGACGGTGATCTTGCTGCTGGTGGCTATCGTGGTGCTGGCATTCAGCTTGAGCGTGCCGGCCTTGACGATCGTTTCCCCAGTATAGGTGTTGGTGGCTCCGAGGGTGAGTGTTCCGTTTCCCTGTTTGGTGAGTCCGCCGGCGATTGAGCCTGCGGTGAGTGCCTTGTTGACAGGGGCATTGATGCCCGTTCCCACTTCGATGATGGCACCGCCGGCAAGCACATTGGCATTGGTGATCGAGTTGCTGATGCCGCCGCTTGTGGAGGTGAGTTTCAACAAGCCGCCGTTGAAATTCACGGTGGAGGTGACATGGGACTGGTTGGCGCCGGTGGACTCGCGGATCACGTTGGCCTCAAAGGTGCCGCCGTTCAGGTTCAGAGTTCCATTGATGGTGCCGGTTCCAGTCGTGAGGGCACCTCCTTCGTTGAACAGGAAGCCATTGACCTTGAGGGTGCCGCTGCCGGACATGGTGACGGTTCCACTGACATTGGCGGTTGAGTTGGTCTGGACAAGACCGATGCCAAGGTTGGTGGCATTCGATGACCCGGTGGTTAGATCCAGCAGGCCTCCGCTGATGTTGAGAATGCCTGTGGAGCCATTCACATTCGATCCGATCAAACTGAGGCCTGTCGCAGTCGAATTCGCCTGGAGCGTGCCTCCGGTAATGTTCAAGGTCGCGGTTCCCGCGGTTTGCGCGAGAACCAATGGCCGTAGATCAGCCGCCACGGAGCTGCCGATGGATACGGTTCCTTGTGCCGTTCCGAACGTGACAGTCGTGCCGCCGCTGATGTTGATGCGCTGGTTGAAGGCGCCGGAGGGCACCGTGCCGCCTGACCAGTTGCCTGCGGTCGTCCAGTCATCGGCCGAGGTGTTGGTGTAGTTGGTGGCTGCGATCACACATGGGGC
>Ga0315903_10008122_pt1 | contig 12963 bp, 28 predicted proteins | sample LakEriMetagenome_7_FD_203524 | JGI IMG/M metagenome (GOLD analysis project Ga0315903, IMG submission 203524) | Freshwater fungal communities from buoy surface, Lake Erie, Ohio, United States - Buoy 2 MA119 | ecosystem: Environmental > Aquatic > Freshwater > Lake | place: USA: Lake Erie, Ohio...
ACTTTATTTTATTTTTTAGTGTCATAATTATTTTGTATAATGAATTGGATTTTTACAATTTCCTTTATGTGAACCCCATTGGGTCTTTCCAGCTCCAGCAACTACATATTCACAACCTTCTAAAGTATATACTCTATAATTCTGGTCATAATACTTTGATGTCTCATCTAGTTCCATTTTATGTGGGTCTGGTGTTTGTTTACTACTATCAGCACATCCAATTACAACTAATAATCCTACTAATACTGCTAAAATGTTTTTCATAATCCTTTTTCTTTTTTTTTTTATACTGTATGTTCTATTCGTACTCTTATACAATTCTGAGGTAATCTATGAATGTGTCTATAATTGTTAATATACCCCATCATATTGGCGCTACCTACTGCATTAGCGGAGTGTATTACAACATCCACTACTGGTTTTCCATCAAGCCATTGTTCTACAAGCCATTTGGTGCAATCCATACCAGTTTTTTCGTTTATATTATCATAGTTTAATTCATAATTACGATATACATTTGACTGCCATTCTTGCATTGCTGATGGTCCTAAATCGTGGTCTAGTGATATTAGTTCAATATTTTCTAATCCAATTTCATTTATTTTATTTACGAACTCATCGTAGTTTCTTACTACAATCCAATCTTGGTCGATTGGTGTTCTTACGTCATCTAGGTATATTCTTGTTCTCATTTTCTTTTTTTTCTAATTCTTCTAATCCGTCTGCTATTGTCACATCCCAATCTTTTATTTCATCATCAAAATCAAATCCATCTTGATTTCCTTTATAATCAGGGTATTTTTCATGTGTATTAATAATACATTTAACCCATAGAATAGATAGTACAATAAGTACTATAGCCATTATTACATAAACTTCCCACATACTATTTTTTTTATAATTATTTAATCTTTATACTTGTTTATCAATTCTTTTATAACTTCAAAAACAACAAGTGGCCATACAAATATCACCAATATACAATCTTTAGTTTTAAATTTTTCTTCCATTGGTGAAAATAAAATCATCAAGTAAAAACTTAATGATATAAAGTAACCTATAATAAAGTAAGATAAAATGTAATCCATATTTTTTTTATTATGTGCAAATATACAAACAATATTTCATACCACCAACTAATCCCACCAATAATTTATATTTTGTTCCATTATTTTAAATAATAGCTTATGTGCTCTTTGTTGGTTGATGTGGCAAATATTCATTGCTATTCTTCTTTTGATTTCTTTTTCATCTTCACTATCTAATGTAAATGGTCCTTCGCCATTCATTGCTCTTTTATAAATAAGTGGATATTTTTTAAAGAAATCATCTAGGGTTTCTGTTATAATTTCATTTTCCCATGTTGAGTATCCTGGTTTATCTTCACATGCTTCAAACCAACTTCTATCCTTAATATAATCCATGTATTCCATTTGATATGTATCATCTTGGCATATTTGAATTAAGTTAGCACATATTTTCATATTACGAGCATCTCGTTGTGCTCTTGTATGTCTATCCTTATTTGAGATATAATTGGCTTGTGCTTTAAGTTTATGTTTAAGGACCTCATAGATATAATGATGGTCCCAATCTCTATCTTTCCAGATAACAGGGAGCCAATACCAGAGATTTTTTAATCCTTGTTTAAGATTTCTGTACCAGTATGTACCTTCAAATTTCCACCAAAGAGATATTTTATACCAAAATGGTCTTTTTTTATTTTTTAATTCTTCAAAGAAGTCTCTCATAATTTTTGTATTTCATATTTAACGTCATACCAATATTTACTTCTTATTTCTTCAATTAATTCATCAACTGCTATTAATGCACATTGTTTAGCTGTTTTTAAAATATCCTCAAGAGGGTGTGAGTTGTCAATTACAATAAAATACTTATCAACTAACTCTTCTGCTTTTTCTTTTGCTTTCATTTTTTTAATTCACATTTAATTTCATTTGAACTGTTATCTTTTCTATGTGTGAAATGAATATGGGATGATACCACATGTTCATTTCTGTTTGTATCTGCTTTCCATCTTTCGTGTCTGATTACTTGATGAATATCGAAAGCCATTCTGCATGTATCATCTACTGATGGGTGGTGAATACCCCAACTTCCATGTCTTGGCATGAAAGTATCATTAATAAGAAAGTTTCTCGCATGTGATAATATTTCATCTACATTATCTCTGGTGCTGTGGTATTTCTCATAATCAGTTGAGTGATGTACATTCTCAACATCGGTCCATTTTTTTATTTCTTCTCCATCACCCCAGCTTCCTTTGGTTTTAACCCATTTACCTTTCTTATCAATTTCAACCACTTCACCTCTTACTGTTTTGTCTCCAACTTCAAGTGGCCCTTGTTTTAGGGCAAATTCTTTATGTAGGTGAGCTTCAAAGGTTGGATGGTCTTTTATTACGTTAAATTGACCGATACCTACTCTTGAATAAAAATCTAGTGCTCTTTCAATCAACCAAAGTTGTTCGTCTGTTAGATGTAATGTATTCATAATTAAATAGTTTTAGCTATTACTGGTTTTAAAATGAATTTTATCATTTCTTTTTCTTTAGTATAAAAGAACAATTCATTTTTTACCGTTAGGTAAAGTGTATAAAAATAACTTCCGTCACTACATGTGTAAATTTTTCCATCATAAACTGATTGTTCATCAAATGATGTTCTCGATGAAATTATTTTCAATCTCTGGTTAAAAAGACAAATACTATCTTTTTCAATTTCAAAATACCCATTTTTATTTAATGGTTGAAATTTTCCCATTTTATCTCTAATGAAAGAGTTATCATAATAATATTCTTGAGCGTAAGAAAATGTTGAATATAACAATATAAATAATATTATTCTCATATGTTATTTAAATTAAATATTAATCTATCTGCATTGTCCCACTTTTGGAGACTGGGCATTGTTTGTTGTTGTAAAATTTTTTTGTCTCTGAATGCCTGTACAATCGTTTATAGTGGTATAAACGGTGTAATAGTTTATCGCAGGGTTCTGTGGTGTACCAACAATGTTAAACGTTGTTGCCTCTACAACTCTATCGCAGTTGCAGTCTTGCGTTTGTTGTTCTTCTTCATTGGAGCAACCTGATAATGCGATTAATGCTGTAATTAATAATAGTTTTTTCATAATGTTTTTATTTTCCATAAGTTTCTGTGTAATGTTGTTCTCCTGTATTATTTTCAGTTACATCACCAAAAGCATCTCTTGTTCCATAACCTTCATCATAAGCATCAATTATCTGTTGCTTTTCCATTTCTTTGGCTTGACTAACTACTTGGTTATATTTTTTTAAACCAATTACTCTTGCAATTTTAGAATCATCCCATTCTAATTGTTCAATCAACCATTCTACTGCTGTCATATTATTTCTTTTTAAATTGTTCAAATAAACTCTTAACTCCTCTTGTATGCGTTAATAGACTATGCTTAAATATAAATTCTCCAAATGCAATTACTTCTTCCTCACTATAACTTCTTTCTTGTTCTTGTTTAGGTTCTTGTTTAGGAAACTCAATAGTATCTTCAATACATGTACAATCTTCTAATGAATCATTACAATCTTTACATATTAGTCTATTTCTGTTAGCCTTTGTAGATAACAAGTGCTCTGTTTCATCTTGTATAGGTAATGATTTTATTTCAGACAAAATTTTTCTTGCTCTATCATTACTTTCTTTAAACAATTCTCTCCCTTTTAATCTTTCAGCAGCATCTTTAAGCGCTTGATTCGGTTGAGATGGGTTGATTATTTCATCAATAAACTTTTTAAGATTCTCTTTTTTATCATCATTGAAGACATCTTCAAATTTGATTTCTTGTTTAGATAGATATTCAAATTCTTTTTCCACTTGTTTATCTATTTCAGGATTTCTGTTTTGTTCTAACCAATCACTAATTATGTTAGGTTCTTCTTTTGGAATGATTACTAACCATCTATTACCCCAAGTGTTGGGATTCCCTATTGGGGATTTATCATTATCAAATCTTTCAGAATACTTTTCTTTTCTAACTTCTACAAACTTACAACTTGGATTCTTAACGAACCATTCTAAAAACTCATCGTCAATAGCTTGTACACCATCTTTGATTAAGTCTTGGTCTGTTGTTAGAGTGATTTTTTTACAATATTCTAAACCATATCCAAAACCTTCTTTACTATCAAAAGCATTATTTACAATTGTAGTAACTTTAACAATTTCTGTTACTTCATCAAACATAAACAACACCCAATCTCCTTTTTTAATTTTTTCATCAGAAGATGTGATGTAGATGTTTTTATTACTGTAATTAGAATTTCTAGAAATTAGCATTTGATTACTAGGGTATAAATAAAACCCTGATTTTTTACCATTAAAGTAGTATAACCTACTTTTATTATGTGTTGGTGATATGTGTATGTTTTTCATTTTTATGTGAATTTAATAATGTTAGTAGTTCTTTCCAACAATCTCTTGTGGCCATAGCTTTGTAAGTAAACTTTCTATTAGCATGTACGTTATCAACATTTTCATACGCTACATCAAAATAGTGGTTTTGTCTATCACACCATTCATCAACTAATGATTTTATTTTATCTTCAAGTGTTTCATGTTTTGAAGTTTCTCTGTTAATATAATCAGTTACAGCATCAATATCTTTTTGATTAAAAATATCTTCCTCAGTTAGTACCTTTTTAGGTTCTTCTATACTATGTTGTTCTTGTTGATATTTAGAAGTTTCTTCGCACCATTTAATTATAGTTTCTTCTGGTGTTAATTCTTCTTTTGGTGTTTCTTTATTTAACATTTTAATTGCTTTTAATATTTGTTCTTGATTTCTATAAATTGTTGCAAGTTTATTCTCAATAACAGTATATTGACACATACTGCTACCTAAAACTTCTTCAAGTTTAATGTTTTCAATTGTTTCTTGTTTTGATTCTTCTTTTGACACCATAATTATTTTATTCTCTTATTAAAAAAATCGCTAATTGCTATTGATTCACACATAATTACTAACCCACCTAAGTACCCTACAATGAAATTCACTGTTGGTATTAGTGATAAAAATATCATCTCAAGTAAGTCTCCTCTAGTTACTTTGTTTGATTTATGGTACATAACTAGTACAGATAGTATTGCTGGTATTATGTAAATAAATGTTATTATTATTGCTAGTTCCATTATAACCCTTTTCTTTTTTGTATATTTCTAATATTTGTTATTTATTATATTTAAAGGTTGACTTATCTATTAACCATCTAACCTTGTATCTACCAAGCTTATCTTGTTTAATAGTTTGTTTAGACCAATCACCAAGCCTTGCTTTAAAACCTTCAGCACTCTTTAGACTATTGAAGACTCTTGTAGCATATTTCTGTTCGGCATTCTTCATGTGTCTCTTTTATTATGCTCTATGATATCTTATAGTAGGTTTTTTAATTTCTTCTTTATAATCCCTAATTCGTTTTCTAGCTTCTTCTAGGGTTTTGAATGAACAATATTTTATTGCGTTTTCTTCGCTAGTCCATGTGTATTTATCTTTTTTATCCATAGACTCATAGATAAAATATTTCATAACTTGTGGTATGAAAAGCCCTAGTTCTTTTATTTCTTTAACTCTGTATTTTGAAAATGGTATCATATTATTTGATTATTAAATTACTGGTTTTTTTAATGTATTCTTCATTTTTTTCTAATATTGAAACATTTAGTATGTATTCGTTTGGTTCCATTGATTGAAATATGAATGTGGATTGTTTATCATCTTCGTCAAAAATAACAGTGTACTTTGATTCATAGTTAAATCCACTAGTATTTTTAATTTTAAAACCCTCGTATATAAAAAAAGCATTCTTTTCTTTACCATTTATATACAAAGAAAAGGACTTGGAGATTGAAACTTCTATGTTATTTTTATCCTTATTAACTTCCATCAAACTTTTAGGTATGATTAAGGTCATCATTTTTGAGTTTGGGTCATAAGTTAAGGTACAATGGTTTGCTGAGCATGTTTGCCCATATATGGTTGTGCTGAGCAACAATGTAAACAATAAAAGTTTCATATTTCTAATATTTTTTTACAAAGATACGATTTATTTTTAAACCACCAAATATTTTTTATGGAAAAATATAAGGGTCAGTAAATTCATCGTATTCCATTTCTTCTTGTTGTTCATTGAATTGATTGGCCATATCTCCATTGAGAGTAAATTCAATTCTCTTTTTTTGTTTTGGTTGATTGTTTCTAATAATCATTTTAAGAGTGTTTCTAAGGTGTTTTATATCCATATCATCGACATTTATGCTTTCACCTTCTCTTGTTACCCAATAATAAGTTTTATTTTCCATATTTTATAATATTGCTTTTAGAAATAATGCCCAACAGATTATTGAAAAGATATGTAGAAGTGTTTTATTATTGTTATAAAATGTTTCAACAAATGGGTTAAGCATTTTATTTAAATCTTCATTTGATTCTATTTCATCTAAATCTGCTGGGTTTGTGTTTTGTATTACCATATACATCACATAGATTTGATAAATAAACAGGACGAACGAAATTGGTAGCCCATATACTTTTCTAAGTTTTTTCATGTTTAATCTATTTCAACATAACGTAATTGGTAAGACGACCCAAGGACAACATCGTGAATCAATACTAGTCTAAGTTCTAAGTTTTTCATTTTTATTAATTTATTTTTAAGTTATTTAATTAAACCACTCTGGTGTTTCTCGGTTTTTCCAACTAGCCATTCTTCTTTTCTCTACCATGTAATAAGTTCTATAACTATCCACAGCATTACCAACCTTACATTCATCTGGCATTGCCAAAGCAAATGGTGTTATATCGTTATTTTCTTTAAGTGTTGGTTTATTTAATAAGCACCACTCAATAACTTGTTGGCTTTTATGTCTTTTACCATATCTATATGTATATTCTTCACATAGTTCAAGACCTAAGTCACATAGCCAAATATAATTTTCAATACATTCTCTGGCCCATATTGCGCTTGGGTGATTCTTATGAGATAATTTATATGGTATTTCGCGTTCTGATTCCACTACGTGGTGAACACCACACAATAATTGTGCTGTTTCCAATATCATTTTAACAACGTGTTTATCATTATGATATTGGGCACATTTTTTTGTATCTACATCTAAAACAAATATGTTCATTTATTATTTTTTTTTATTATTAATATCTATCTTCGTAATTACATATTGAACATTGGTAATATGATTTATGGCTATCACGCCCAGAATATTCCATGGCATCAGACCCATCTAAGTTTTTATGGTCACATGCATTTTGAAAACTTTCAATTGCGTTGTTATAACCCTTAATTTGACTTTTTAAATAAGTATATTCATTATTTAACAAATTAATTGTTTCGCTTATTGATTGTGGTATTTCATCATAGGGTTTTTGTAACATATACAATGTTTGTAACGGTGTTATGGCTGAACTAACCAAATCCAATTTATCTACCAATTTTTGTTGTTCATTTACCAAGTTTTCAATAGTATCTTTCATATAATAATCATTTAGTTTAAACAAAATAATGGTAAATCATGAACCTTAAAAAAGGATTTTGATTCGTGGTATTTCATGGCAGATATGATAACATCTATATTTTTATAGAGATAATCTAACTGCGTTGTGATATAGTTCATTTCACTAAGCATTTCAGAACCTAAGAAACCTTGTTCTTGTTCAATTTCTTCAATTTCTTCCAGAGCCCATTCTAAGTCACATGATGAATCAACGATAATCTGTAAAGTTTCCATCAGATTAGCATATTTTTTAAATCTTAACTCTTCAATTGTAAATAATCTTGTGTTTACTGATTCCATAATCTTATTATTTTTTTTTACAAAGGTACAACTTATTTTTAAACCACCAAATTATTTATTAATTATTTTCTTTTATTAATTATACTATCGGCTTGTTGTTTAAATGTTTTAATCATAGCGCTTATTTTTCTACAATCTTCTTCTGAAAAATTTTGACCATTACCCAATAAATCTCTTATGCTTCTATCTGATAGTTTAACATATAAGTTTCTAAGGTCGTTTAAATCAATCATAGCCCTTTGTAAGGCCGTTGCTGGGTGATTCTGTTCTTTTATATCCCTTAGTATTTTTTCTTTACCATAACGTCTAGGAATGGCTTTTTCTTTTTTAACCTTAGGAGTTTGAACAGTTATTGGTTTATCAACAATAATTGGTTGTTCTATTGTTTGTATTTCTGTTGTTGGATATTTTTCTTGTATTTTTTTATTTACATAACCAGTGTCTTGTAGGTGTTTATATCTTTCTGACAATGAAACTCTTGTTGATATTAATTTATCAAACATTTCGAAGATAACTTCTTTTGTTTCTTCGCTTACTTTATTATCATTATCTTTTATAAAGAGATATAATAAATTAAATGGTGTTTTAACTTTTTCTTCAAAGATTTCTTTTAACATATCATCTGTTTCGATGACATATAATGAAATCAACTCATCATATTTTAGTTCAGCAACTTTTTCAAATGTAAATGACATAATCTTGTATTTTATAGTTTCACCGACAAAGATACTACTATTTTTTTAATACACAAAACTTTTTTTTATTTTTTGAGGATATTTATAATAAAATAAAATATTATGGCGACAAAGAAAATAACTTTGAGTGAATTACGTAATATCGTAAAGCAGATGGTTAAAGAAGAAATGGTTTTAAAAGAGGATTATTTAGAACTTAAATCAATTGGTAAACTATTATATTCTTTTTTAAAGAGAAAAGGGTATGATGTTGAAATTAAAGAAAATAGTAGTAAAAGTAAATTTCGTGGTGGCGACCATTTAATTGGTCAACAATATGGTAATACAAAAGGTGGGACAATAGAAATACATCAATTTTCTGATGTTGAGGAAGTAGGTGTGTTCATACCTGTTTATGCTTTAACATATCAATTTATAATTAACCCAGATAACCATAAATATATTGAATCTTTAGTATCGCAAAATCGTTCAGAGGTTGTTGGACAAAATTATGGTTTATCCGACCCTGAAAAATATTGGACTCATGTAAAAAACTATGCTTTTGGAAAATCTGGTAAAATCGCCAATAGTTCTGATATAATGAGAGACCCAGGAATACAAAAGGCCATAGGTTCTTTAGGTGTTGAGTTGCAAAATTTAATTAAATCAAAATATCCAAATATGCAATTTATTTTTAAAGATGATGATGTTTTCTATGCGATGTATTTTGGAGAACCTAAAACAGCAAAAGGTGCTGTTGTAAACCCAAATCAAAGACCAAATGCACCAAGACCACAAGCTCAACAGGAACCAATTGCTGAGAGTTTAAAATTAAGAAACTTTTTTAAATAAAAATAAAAACCCCTAAATTAGGGGTTTTTTTATTAGTTATAATATGTGTAATAATTTATTTAATTAAGTATTATACCCATATCTTTTCTAGTAATTCAGGTTTGTCTTTATGAAAAGTTCTAAATATTAAATGAGCAAGGTTTGTATCTTGTTGTTCATTTTCAAATCTAAATAGTTCCAAAAAATATTTTTTAGATTCAATAGTAGTTTGTTTTAATAATTCATCATTTTTAAGAAACATGTTTTCTTTATAAAAACTATCGTATAAATCTTTAAATAATTTATTAGTTGGTATGTCTAAGTTATAAACTTTATTATAAATTCCATTGAACTTTTTGTCATACACACTGTTTGAAATGTTTTCTGTTAGCTGCTGTTCTGCATCCCATTCGTCATTATTATACATAGTATTGTATAAAGATACACCTAAACTCCTAAAGTCATCTTCATTTTTTGCTAAAGGAATGGGAAATCCGTTGAAATATAGATTATCATCATCAATTTTTAAGTCTTTATCTAACGGAAATTTTTTATTTTTTTTAAAAATAGCTAGCTTTGAATCTGGGAATTTATCAATATTATTAAAATAAGTACATAACCAATAGAGATTTATGTATATTTTATAAAACTCAGCAATCTTCATATTGTTAATATTATCTCCCTCCGATGATTCATTCAAAATTGGTTTCCAATTTCTTACTCTATCTATTTGTTCTCTAATCTCTTTTGACATAATTTTAGGGATTTGTATTAGTTATAAGCTGGTGGGTTATCAATTACCTTACTCATCGCTGTTGCTTGTTGTAAGTCCAAGTGTCTTTTCTTTCCATCAGCATCTGGTTTTCCAGAAACTGCTTTACCAATCATTGACCTATGTGAAGCGTTATCAGCTTGACATTTTCCGTCACCACATAAAGCACCTGATGCGGACATTACTTGTGATAATTTAAGAATTTTATCACTACCTTGTGTCGCATTTTTAATTTTGGTGGTCATTGTTTTAACCTTTTTCTTTTCACCAGCATTTAATTCATGATACTCTTTATCTTGTGATGGTTTATCATTAGTTGAGTTATCTTGTGAACCGTCTTTTTTAGGTGCGGCTTTAGATTTCTTTTTTTCTTCAGAATTCTTACCAGCTTCACGTATTCTAGACAATAAATCTTCTCTAACCAGTTGTTTTATAATGTTTTTATTCATGATATTGACATTTATATATAAATATCATAAAACCTTAAAAAACATTAACTTTGAGCAACAATTTGGATTCTTTTGATTTTGGCCATTTGTTTAAGAGACTTATCTTTAATTTGTCTTATCATCTCTCTGGTTAATCCAATTTCATCACCAACTTCTTGTAATGTCATTGGTTGATAGCCGTTAATACCAAAAAGCATTTCCATGATTTTTTTATTTCTTGGTTTAAGAGTTGCCAACGCAGAATTAATTTCTGTTTTAACATCAGAATCGTCTAACAAATAATCTGTTTTATTAGCATCTTCATCACACATTAAATCAGATATGCTGGTTCCATTACCTTCTTCGTTAGTAATTTGACGGTCCATTGACTCTATTGTAAAAGAATTCAACGAATCTAAAAAGCAAAAATCATCAGCTGACATTTCTTTTGAGAATTGTGTTATTACTTCTTCTATATCAGCTCTATGACATGTTTTTTGTTCAACAGCTGAAATGTATTTATTTAACTTTGACAATTCATTAATACGATTAGATGGTATACGAACAGTTTTACCATAATTAGAAACATATTCCATAATAAGCTTTCTAACCCACCAAACAGCGAATGAAATAAATTTATAACCTCTTGTTGGGTCAAATTTTTCCACAGCTTTAATTAAACCAATATTACCTTCATTTACCAAATCTTCTAACGGTATTTTGTCACTAGCATATTGTTTAGCTACTGAAATAACAAAACGTAAATTTCTTGTAACCAATTCTTCAGATGCTAACTTGTCACCACTAACAGCTTTTTCAGCCAATTCAGATTCTTCTTTGGGTGTAAGCATAGCAATTTCATTTACCTCTTTAAGGTATTGTTTAAATGAAGAATTTTCTCTAGTTGTAATCTTTTGATTGATTTTAATCGCTTTCATAGGTTTAATATTTTAGGTGTTATTATGGGGCAAATATAATACTTATTTTTTATTCTCCAAGACTTCTTTTCAAATCTTTTTGAATATCTTTTTCTTTTATCGATAATCTCTTGTCTCTCACGTTTTTACCCTTAGAAAGACCTATGATTATTTTTATAAGACCCTTATCAGTTAAAACAACTTCTAAGGGTATTATTGTTAATCCTTTTTCACCGACTTTTTGTTTTAATCGTTCTATTTCAATTTTTTTGGCTAATAGTTTCCTATCTCTAGTGGCATCGTGGTTATAGTTTTTCACATTACCCTTATGTTCAGCAATATACATACCCTTAACAAATAACTCACCATCTGAAATATAACAATAAGCTTCACTAATTGATAATCTAGATTCTTTTATTGGTTTTATTTCTGAACCATGTAATTGAATACCACATGATAGTGTATCCAATATTTGATATTCATAATATGCTTTACGATTTGTTATTAACTTATTCATATTTTTTTATTAGTTTAGTTGCAATATAGATTAAATCTATTGTTTTTACTTTTACTATAACATCTTTTCTATTATCCCTTTGATATAATTCGTATGGGTCTTTTGATTTACCTATTTGTTTTCCAAGCATTTTTGTTTTGATAAATCCTTGTAACTTTAGTTTATCTACTATAACCCAGTAGTCATTGGTTTCAAAAGCAAAATAATCAGCGTCACCATAAAGCCAAGATAGTTTACCATTTACGTTTTTAATTTCCACCCAGTGAAAGTTTTCATTATATACGGTATCGTATCTATTTTCTTTCTTTATTGTTTTTACATCAATTTTAGTTTTTATTTCTAAATCCCAATGTTCGTATATATCTTGTTCTTTAGTGGATGGTGTTATATTGGTGAAAAGCTTGGCAAATTCATCTTCACCAAGCTTACCAATAATAAATTCTTTATTGTTCATTCTTAAAAATTATTTTTTTAGCTAAAGGTTCACCGTCTTTTATGACTAAGTATTCTTTGCTTGTCCCTAAACAATCTATTGCTATAATATTATTGGCCATGTGTAATTCTTTAATAGTTGTATGGCCAATTATATATGTAAACCCCTTCACCATATCTTTTAATAACGAAGGTATTCTAACCCATATTGGAGATTGTGTTACATCATTTCCACTTCGGTCTAGATTTTCACCATATTCAAATCTAAACGCTTCCATGTTTTTCATGAATTTAACATTTATTGATTCTTCAATGTTTAATAAATCAATATCATTATTCTCAGCCCATGTTTGTGTTAAACCAGCATGTGAAAAAATATATTCATCATAAACGTGACATATTTGTAAATGACCAGAAGTTAGTGCTGGTTGTAATACTTCATTTATATCCATAGCTGCCCATTGCTGATAACCAGAATATGTTTCACCACACCCCTTTAAATAATGAAAGTCGTGATTACCAATAAGT
>Ga0315903_10008123_pt1 | contig 12963 bp, 12 predicted proteins | sample LakEriMetagenome_7_FD_203524 | JGI IMG/M metagenome (GOLD analysis project Ga0315903, IMG submission 203524) | Freshwater fungal communities from buoy surface, Lake Erie, Ohio, United States - Buoy 2 MA119 | ecosystem: Environmental > Aquatic > Freshwater > Lake | place: USA: Lake Erie, Ohio...
ACTTTGACTGCGCTGTTATTAGAACGCAACACATTTAATGATCCGAGCAGTCCAGAAGATGGTTTGCAGGGTTTTGGAATTGCGCTAACTATCGCTGGCATTGGCGTCTTTTGTGGAGCCTTTCTTGCCCCTTATGGTGTTAGTCGATTCGGGCGACACCGCTGGATCAAGTTTGCAATGTTTGCAAGTGCTTGTTCTCCACTTGTTTTGGCGGCATCTCAAACACAAGTTGCTTTAGCAATTACAGCTTTCTTTACAGCTTTTTTTGGGCAGAATGTAAAAGTTACCAATGACGCTCTTGTCCAATCAAAAATTGACGACTACTTCCGAGGCCGAGTTTTTGCTGTCTATGATGTTGTTGTTAACTTCGCAATTGTTAGCGGGGGATTAATCGCAGCGTTGTTACTACCGACAACTGGTGTAACAGCAAAGGTTCCATTACTTGTGGCTGCTGCTTACTTACTTGTTGCGTTAGTTACTTTGAGGCCGAGTAAATTTAAGGCTTCTGCCTAGCCCACCATTGCAGCAACTCCTGTGTTGCTTTTTCTTCACCGATTTGACCTTGCTCTAGGCGTAGTTCCATTAAGAAATCCATTGCCTGGCCCACTTCGCGTGAAGGTTTAAGTTTTAATAGTTCCATAACTTGTGTGCCATCTAAATCTGGACGAATTTTTGACAACTCCTCTTGCTCCATTAAGGACTCAATTCGAGCTTCTAATGAGTCGTAACGAGCAGATAAGCGATCGGCTTTGTTCTTATTTCGTGTTGTGCAATCAGCGCGAGTTAGCACATGCAGATGAGTCAGTAGTTCACCAGCATCTCGCACATAACGGCGCACTGCTGAATCTGTCCAATCATCATCACCGTAGCCATGAAAGCGAAGGTGGAGCGCCGTTAATAGTTCAACTGCATCGATGGTGTCATTATCAAAACGCAATGCCTGTAAACGTTTTTTTGCAAGGCGAGCACCAACGACTTCGTGATGGTGAAACGAGACGCCACCGCCTTCTATAAAGGCACGAGTTTTTGGTTTGCCGATGTCATGTAACAGTGCAGCTAGTCGAATGACAAGGTTGGGCCCGCCCAAACGTGCCTCATGGCTAATTGCTTGTTCTAAGACGGTGATGGAGTGTTCATAAACATCTTTATGGTGGTGATGTTCATCAACTTCTAATCGAAGTTTTGGAATCTCCGGTAGCACGTGATCTGCAAGCCCTGAATCAACCAAGAGTGTTATTCCGGTTCGCGGATTGTTTGACATCAAAATCTTTATGAATTCATCACGAACTCTTTCTGCCGAGATGATTTCAATTCTTGTTGCAAGATCTTTTATGGCGGTAAAGACATCTGCTTCTAATTCAAAATCTAGTTGAGCTGCAAACCGTGCAGCGCGCATCATTCGTAATGGATCATCGGTAAATGAATCACCTGCACGACCTGGTGTTCGCAATAACTTTGCTGCAAGATCTTGTAAGCCATTAAATGGATCGATAAAAACTGGTGTATCGCCAGTTAGTTCTAAGGCCATTGCATTTATTGTGAAATCTCGGCGTGATAAATCTCCATCGATTGAATCCCCGTATTTAACTTCTGGATTACGTGAATCGGGGTTATACGTCTCGCTTCGATATGTTGTTACTTCGACAGTTGTATCGGCGCGCTTTCCTGCAACTGTTCCAAATTCAATTCCGGTTTCCCAAACATTGTCTGCCCAGCTTTGTAAGATTTTTTTACTATCTTCTGGTCGTGCATTAGTTGTGAAATCTAAATCGTTTCCTAACCGTCCCAAAATTGCATCACGAACAGGGCCGCCGACTAATGCCAAAGTAAAACCTTTTGATTTAAAGGCCTGTGCCAAGGAGCTAGCAAGCGGTGCACGTTCAACGAGTGAACGGATCGCTAACTCTCCTGCGGCGCCTAAAGCATTACTCACAATAAGTAAGGTTAAGGCACTACCCTTGATTCATGATCCCTGCACCTGGTGCGGGCAGCGAAGGTGCGAAGAAAAAACGCAAACGTAAGCGTTCTGGCAACCGCGGCCCACAACCACAGACAAAAACCGAGGCGCAAAAACGCCCCCCAGTTAAGAAAAGCTATGCCAAACGCGTTGATGAAGTTAGTGCTGGCGGTTTAGTTATCGACACAACTGGAAAATTGGGCCTGCTCATTGGTCGATTTGATCTTAAGGATGCATCTGGCACGAGAGTTTTGTGGTCGCTGCCTAAGGGCCATATTGAAGAAGGTGAAACACCAGAACAAGCTGCAATCCGCGAGGTGGCAGAAGAGACGGGAATCAACTCTCAAATAACAAGGTCCTTGGGTGTCATCGATTTTTGGTTTATGGCTGGCGGAAAACGCATTCATAAAACCGTGCACCATTTTCTCTTTACCGAAGTGGGTGGAGTTCTCGCACCACAAGAAAGTGAAGTCGACAAGGTTTCTTGGTTTCCATTAGAAGAGATTGTTGATCGCCTTGCATATCCTGATGAAAAGAAACTAATTCTTAAAACTGCGGGGATTACTCCGTGAGAAAAACAACCAGCGTTTTAACACTAACCTCTTTGATGTTCTCAGTACTTGTCTCTGGAGTTGTATTGAGCCAGCAGGTGCATGCTTCAAATGAGGTTGTTCGCATAACTGCTCCTTTAAACCAGAGTTTTACAGGTGAGTTTCGAGATGATTCCTTTTCTCAATCTTTGCTGCCATCGGGTGAACTTGGAAAGTTAGTTTTTAGATCAATGGCCCCAAATCGCACATGGGTGATTGATCCCGCACTTATTGATGCGATCACTGCAATGACGTCGGAATACAAAGTTCTCAGTGAAGAAGAACCAGTTGGTGGCGATGCGGCCCTTTCATGGTTAGATCGATTAAAAGCAGTAACTGCCCGCAATGAAGTTATTTCTCTTGCTTATGGAAATCCAGATACTGCATTGGCAAAAAAATTAGCACCTAGCGAACTTAGTCAATATCTTTCTTTTGGTAAGACTCGACTAGAAACATTGCTTGGGCGTTCTGTCACAGCAGATACCGCCCATAATTGGAACGCTGGAAAATCTCGTTTAAGTTTTACAGAACGCAAAATATATGGCGAAAATCGCCGCGCATTGACTCGCCTTTCAAGGGTTGTTGCATCTGAAGAGGTTTCTAATCTGCGGGCACGGTTAGCTCAGCTTTTGTCTCCAAATTTGGATCGCGAGTCGCGTGCTTTCTTTACATCAAATGCAACAGAGGCAGTCAATGTTGTTGTAAATAAATTGCGAATTAATAGTGGAAATTATCAAGTAACAACAGAGTCAGTGAAGTTACCGGTCACGGTCATTAACAATTTTGATACAGAGGTAACTGTTGATGTCTCTATGGTTCCAATTAACTCACGAGTGATTGTTGATAGTTTTAAAGATGTTGTTATTGCACCTAACTCCAAGGTTCAGTTAGAAATGGGTGTTGATGTAATTGCCCCCGGCCAAACAGTTGTCTCTGCATTTATTACCGACAAAGACGGTATAAAGGTTGTACCTGAGGCGCTTTTAACCCTGAATTCATCTGTCATCGATGTGCGCGTAGCCTGGTTTACAACAGGAGCGGCCATACTTCTCTTATTGGCTGGTGTTGCACAAAGTGTGAGGCGCGTACGAAGGAAGAGTAAATGAAATCCAACGAGCTTTTCCGAGCTTCTGGAGTAATGGCTCTTGGAACAATAATTTCTCGAATTACAGGATTTATCCGTGGAATTTTGCTTGTTGCAGTTCTTGGAACAACATTGCTTGCAGATACATACAACGTTGCAAACACAATGCCAAATATTTTGTACAACTTACTTGTAGGTGGCGCTCTTACTGCAATATTTATTCCGCAATTAGTTAGGTCTTTTGATCATGAAGATGGCGGCGATAGTTTTGCTTCTAGACTCATAACAACAATTTCTTTCATTCTTATCATTCTGGTGACTTTAGGAATGTTTTTTGCTCCTGCATTAGTCCGCTTGTATGCCCCTGAATTCTTCACTCCAGGTTTTGAAACCGAAAAAGATATTGCTATCGCCTTTACTCGATATTGTCTTCCTCAGATCTTTTTCTTAGGTTTATTTACGATGCTTGGACAAGTGGCAAATGCACGAGGATCTTTCGGTCCCTTAATGTGGGCCCCAATTGCAAATAACCTTGTTGGTATTGCTCTGTTTGCAGGCTTTCTGATTTTTTCTCCTGGTCTTAATCTAGCCAATATCACTTCGCAACAAATACAAATTTTAGGGTGGGGTACAACTTTGGCGGTTGTAATCCAGGCCCTTGTTCTAGTTCCAGTTATTAAAAAATTAGGAATTAAGATCCGGCCAAAATTAGGGGTCCAAGGTTTAGGAAAATCATTTAATTTGGCTGGTTGGACATTGATTTATATTTTGATTTCTCAACTTGGTTATTTAGTTACCGTTAATGTTGCAACATCTGCGGCTGTGAGAAGTGCCCAAGAAGGAATTACAGATGGAGTTGGCTATACGCCATACACCTTTGCCTATTTTGTGATGTTGCTTCCTTATTCAATTGTGACAATCTCAATCATTACAGCGATTTTGCCACACATTTCTAAGCTTGCATTAGATGGCAAACGTGAGGAAGTTAAATCTCAACTAATACGTGCAATTAGATTAGTTGGTGTTATTACTATTCCCAGCGCTGTGGCGTTTTTGCTTTTTGGTCCACTCATCACTGAAGTTATCTTCATGGGTATTCCGATAGCTGATGCCCGTTACATTGGTTATGTTTTGTCTGCCTTAAGTTTTGGGTTAGTGGCCTTTTCGATTAACTTGATTTTGATTCGTGGTTTCAATGCTTTTGAAGACACAAAAACTCAAGTTGTCTCAATTTTTATCATTAATTGTGTCTCCGTTGGGTTGTCCTACTTTTTCTTATATTCCTTGGATAACCAATGGGTGACAGTTGGCCTCGGGGTCGCATTTTCAATGAGTTATCTAGTTGGTCTTTGGGTCACCTTGGCGCTGCTTAAAAAGCATATTGGGGTTTTGAAATTACGCGAATTTGCTGGCCAACATCTGCGGTTATTTATCGCATCTTTTCTTGTGATGTTGCCTTTGTTTGCCATTGTTGAATACATCTCGTGGTCTGGAGTTGATTTAACACCACTACAACGAGCAGGACAGTTGCTAGTAATAATGATTATGGCATTTATTGGATTTGTCTTTGCAAGTAAGGCCATCGGGGTGCAGGAAATCTCTATGATCCGACATTTAGGCAGTTCTATTACAAGGCGCAAGGCAAGTCAGGAATAAACAGGTTAGATTTCGGGTTATTAGTACACAGGTTGGATTTAGGGAGTCGCTGTGAGTGAAGTAAGAAACGTTGTCATCGTTGGCTCTGGACCTGCTGGCTATACAGCCGCGATTTATGCATCGCGTGCTCAATTAGAACCTTTAATGTACGAAGGATCTGTAACTGCAGGCGGCGCACTTATGAACACTACAGAGGTAGAGAATTTTCCGGGATTTACAGATGGCGTAATGGGTCCAGATCTTATGGACAGCATGCGCAAGCAAGCTAAGCGGTTTGGAACTGAGTTAATTACCGATGACATTGTTGAAATGGATTTAACTGGCGACATTAAAATCCTTAAAGATGGATCGGGTAACACAGTAAAAGCAAAATCAGTCATTCTTGCTACAGGAAGTGCTTATCGTGAAATTGGACTAGAGAATGAAAAACGTTTATCTGGGCGCGGTGTTTCTTGGTGTGCAACATGTGATGGTTTCTTCTTTAAAGGACAAACAATTGCAGTTGTGGGTGGAGGAGATAGCGCAGTAGAAGAGGCAACGTTCTTAACTCGTTTTGCAGAGAAGGTTGTTTTGATTCATCGTCGAGACTCCCTTCGCGCATCAAAGATCATGGCAGATCGCGCAAAGGCAAATCCAAAGATTGAATTTTTATGGAACACAGAAGTAATCGATGTACTTGGCGCAGACAAAGTAGAAGGTTTAAAGCTGCGCAACACTGTTGATGGCACTGTTAGTGAAGCATCTTTTACTGGTTTGTTTGTTGCTATTGGACATATTCCGCGTAGCGAATTAATCGTTGGACAGATCAATTTAGATGCAGAGGGTTATGTAGTACCTGAGGGGCGTTCAACTCGCACTAATCAAAAGGGTGTATTTGCATGTGGCGACCTGGTCGATCACACCTATCGCCAGGCAATTACCGCGGCCGGTTCTGGCTGTGCCGCAGCATTGGATGCCGAGAAGTTCTTGGCTCACTAGTAGAGTTTCGACAATAGATCTAGGCAGAAATTTAAGGTTTCAAAGGTAGATAATTCACACAGCGTGAAGAGTGATGATGAGGAATCGAAGGAGATCGACATGGCAACAAGTGCGGTAACAACAGCTAATTTTGATGCAGAGGTATTGAAGAGCAGCACGCCTGTATTGGTAGATTTTTGGGCAGAGTGGTGTGGCCCATGCCGCGCAGTTGGTCCAATTCTTGAAGATATTTCAAATGAGTATGGTTCCAAAATTAAAATTGTAAAGTTGAATACAGATGAAGAGTCAGCAATTGCATTGAAGTATGGAATTACATCGATTCCTACGATGAATGTTTTTGTTAATGGCGAGGTTGTAAAAACAATCGTTGGTGCAAAGCCAAAGCCTGCGATCTTGAAGGAACTAGAAAGCTTTATTGCTTAATTTGATGTCAGATTTAAACGAATCCCAGATTCGCTCCTTTCAACAAGCCCGTGGTTTAGATGTCACGGGCTTAGTTGATGAGGTAACAGCTCGTGCAATGGAAGAGGCGCGCTGGAAACTTGGAGATCGATCTTTGTATGTACAAGCCGCACCATTAATGCGCGGTGATGATGTTGCGGCTTTACAGGCACGATTAACAGAGATGGGTTTTGATTGCGGGCGAGTAGATGGAATTTTTGGTAATCGCACCGAAGCAGCTGTTAAAGAATTTCAAAAATCAGTTGGTGAAACCGTCGATGGTAAGTGTGGTCCGGCAACAATGATTGCTTTAATTCGTTTGACCCGTGTTGTCTCTGGTGGTGTTCCTTCAACGCTTCGACAAAATGCAACTCAACAATCACGCGGTCCCGCTCTAGCAAATAAAGTTATTGTTTTAGATCCGCAATCAGATGACTCACTCATTTATGATGTTGCTGTACGCACCGAAGGACGTTTATTGGCACTGGGTGCTTCAGTGTTTTTAACTAGAGGTCCTAATAATTCACCCACAGAATTAGAGAGAATTAGTTTTAGTAATCGAAGTAATGCAGATTTAATGATTTCACTAAACACTGATTCATACCCCAACGAAAAGGCACATGGCGCAGCTACTTATTTTTATGGCAGTGATGCCCATGGTGTTCACTCGATTGTTGGCGAGCGCTTTGCCTCACTAGTTCAACGCGAAATCTGCGCGCGCACTGACCTAACAAACTGTCGAACACATGCAAAAACATGGGATTTACTTCGATTAACTACTGCGCCAACCGTTCGTATTGATTTGGGTTATGCCAGCAATGCCGGCGACTTAGATCGACTATCTCGCCCAGAGTTTCGAGATACTGTGGCTGAAGCCTTAGTAATTGCTATACAGCGGCTTTACTTAGCTGCCGAGGATGATGCAAAGACAGGAACGTTAAAGATTTCAGACCTTCGTAACGCGGGTATTCGCCGCTAATCTGGATCTTATTTAGATCCGAGCGCCCCCTTTGGTGTGGCAGACTTAGAGGATGTCCGAGATAACGCAACGCTTTTCAACGGGCGCGCCTCAAAACCTGGAGCAGCGCTATGCAAGCCGCGCGGCCCATATGAAGCCAAGTGAGATTCGCTCACTCTTTGCTGTTGCATCTAGACCTGAGATTGTTTCTTTGGCCGGTGGAATGCCGAATCTTTCCGCATTGCCAATGGACATGATGGCTGACGTTGTTCAAAGTTTGATTCGCAACAACGGTCAAGAGGCGTTGCAGTATGGAAACGGACAAGGCCATCCAAAACTTCGCGAACAGATCTGTGAAGTCATGGCGCTAGAAGGAATCCGCGCAAACCCTGATGATGTTTTAGTAACAACTGGTTCGCAGCAGGCTTTAGATTTAATCTCTCGAATCTTTTTAGATCCTCACGATGTTGTTCTGGCTGAAGCACCTTCCTATGTTGGTGCACTTGGAACATTCCATCAGTACGAGGCATCTGTTGTGCACGTTGAGACTGATGACAATGGTTTGGTTCCATCGGCTTTAGAAGATGCGATCAAAACAGTGAGGGCAGCCGGCCGAAAGATTAAGTTTTTATACACTATTCCTAATTATCAAAATCCAAGTGGAGTTTTACTTCCATCATCTCGCCGTACGGAGATTTTGAATATTTGCCGAGATGCCGGCATTTTTGTAGTTGAAGATAATCCTTATGGTTTGTTGGGTTTTGATCAACCATCGCCAAATGCAATGCGAGCAGAAGATTCAGAGAATGTTATTTACTTAGGATCTTTCTCTAAGACAATTGCTCCAGGATTGCGAGTGGGCTGGGCGCTAATGCCGCCTTCGTTAAAGGAAAAAATGGTGATTGCAAGTGAGTCATCTATCTTGTGTCCTTCTAATTTCACACAGTTAACAATTTCAAATTATTTGGCTAATCAACCATGGCGTGATCAGATCGCATCTTTTTGCGATCTTTATAAAGTCCGTCGTGATGTGATGTTGGAATCTCTCGATGAGTATTTTCCCGCCACTGCTAAATGGACAAAACCAGGTGGTGGTTTTTATGTGTGGGTTACTTTGCCTAATGGAATTGATACAAAGGCTTTAATGCCTAAAGCAATTGTTGCCAAGGTTGCCTATGTTCCAGGGACAGCCTTTTATGCCGATGGTTTTGGCTCTTGGTCTTTGCGTTTGGCTTATTGCTATCCAACTCCAGAACGAATTCGTGAAGGAGTTAAAGCACTTGGTGGGGTTATCAAACAAGAGATGACAAAACTTGGTGGTAAAGAGTTAAAAGGTTAGCTCTTTAAAGCTTTTGTAATCCGCTTTAAATCTTCTACTCCTGCAAATTCAATAACAATTGTTCCCTTTTTTACACTGCCCTGAATTGTGACTCGAGTGTCTAAAACATCACCGATGCTCTCTGCGATCTCGTGAAGTTCGGCCGAGCTAGATTTAGTTGATTTTGGCTTCTTTGCACCAGATTTAATGGGTGAGCCTTCTGCAATTATCTTCTCTGTTGCGCGCACAGAAAGACCTTCGGTAATAATCCGTGTTGCTAGTTTTTCTATTGCAGATGCGTTTTCTAATCCCAATAATGCGCGGGCATGGCCTGCAGAAATCTGCCCGGTAACAAGTTTTTGTTGGACCGATGTTGGTAAGTTCATTAAGCGAATTGTGTTTGAGATCAGCGGACGTGATCGACCTAGTTTGATTGCTAACTCATCATGAGTGCAATTAAAGTCAGTAAGCAGTTGTGAATATGCCGCTGCTTCTTCAAGAGCGTTGAGTTGACTGCGATGAATGTTTTCAATCAAAGCTTCACGAAGTAGCTCGTTATCGGGTGTTTGGCGAATAATTACAGGAATTGTTTTTAACCCTGCAGCTTTTGCGGCCCGAAAGCGACGCTCTCCCATAATCAATTCATATGAACCTGGTTTTACTTGTCTGACAACAGGTGGTTGTAAAATTCCAATTTCTTTTATAGATGCAATTAATTCATCAAGTGCTACAGGATCAAAATGTGTTCTAGGTTGTCTTGGGTTAGGTGAAATTGAAGCAATATCAACTTCATTTTGTTGTCCAACTTCTTTTCCTTCAACAGTTAAAGAGGTTGGAATCAGTGCATCCAGATTAGTTCCCAGTCCCCCGCGTCGTGCCATTACGCAATCTCACCTTCGCGCTTGTAATGTATTGATACAACATTGGAATCAAAAGGTTTTCCACGCTCTGCAAGTTCGCGAGCAACAGACATATATGCAACAGCGCCAGGAGAAACTGGATCATAAGTCATGACTGTTTGTTTAAATCCTGGTGCTTCTGAAACTCTTACTGTGCGGGGAATTGGAATATCAATTAATTCATTTGGATAGTGTTTACGAATTTCATTTGCTACATCGTTTGCAAGATTTGTGTTGTTATACATTGTTAATACAAAAGTTGATAACTTCAATGTTGGATTTAGTCTTTTCTTAACTAGATCAAATGTTTTTAGCAGTTGTGAAAGGCCTTCTAATGAGTAGTACTCGCATTGAATGGGAATCAAAACTTCTTTAGCGGCAGTAAAGGCATTGATTGTTAACAAACCAAGTGATGGTGGACAATCAATAAAAATATAATCAATACTTTGTGATTGAGCTGCGCGATCTGCAATCAAAGTTTCAATTGCTTCTTTTAATCGCATCTCTCTGGCAACCATTGGTACAAGTTCGATTTCGGCTTGTGCCAGTGATGTGTTTGAAGAGACGCATTCAAGAGATGGAAAGCCTGAGACTTTTTGGGCTACTTGAGAGATGGTGGACTGCCCCATTAAAACTTCGTAAATTCCCGCATTATCAATATGTTCAACACCGAGGGCGGTGGAGGCATTTCCTTGTGGATCAAGGTCGATAACAACAACATTTAATCCACCCATAGATAACGCAGCGGCTAGGTTGACTGTGGTGGTGGTTTTGCCGACTCCGCCCTTTTGATTGGCGACAGTCAAGATTCGAAGGGCCGCTGGTTTAGGCATTGGCTCTTTTAGTCGACGGGTTCCGACGACCTTCTTTGTTTCACGTGAATCATCCACGCGGGTAGTTAAGCACCTTTTTTGACTTCAACAATGCGCCCAAGCTCGATTCCTTCAAGGTTCAGTTCATGGAGGGTGGATTTGGGCACCGTCAACATCTCTTCTTGGGCTTTTTCGCCCTTCATGGCCAACAATGAGCCATTGACCTTCAATAGATGCCAGCTAATTTTCTTGAGTTTTTCCAAGGGGGCTACAGCTCTGGCAGTCACGTAATCGGCGGTGGTTTTGACGTCTTGGGCCCTCCCACGAACAACCTGAATCTGTAGTGGGGTTTGCTGTGATATTTCGGAAAGTGCTGCGGTTGCTTCTTGCAGGAACTCCACTCGGCGCTCTAAAGGTTCGATCAGAACAACCTTTAGGTCAGGCCTGGCAAGGGCGATGACGATGCCTGGAAGCCCCGCGCCTGAGCCAATATCAAAAACAGTGGCGCCATTAGAAAAGAGGGTGGTTATAGGTAGGCAGTTGAAAATATGGCGCTCCCAGATGCGGTCAGTTTCGCGAGGACCGATCAAGCCACGCTCAATTCCTTGGGTTTTCAGGAATTGGGCATAGGCGCGGATTCGCTGATCCTCTGGGAAATACCGGGAGATGAGGGTTTCACGTGAAACCTCTCCAGGGATTTCCCCTGGGTTGGTCTCCAAAGGGCTTGACTCCAATTATTTAGGCTGATTTAAGCAGGGTAAATAACAACGAATCGATTTGGGTCTTCTCCATCTGATTCGCTGGTTAGCCCTAGGTCTTGGATGGTGTCGTGGATGATTTTGCGCTCAAAAGCATTCATTGGCTTCAGCTTTATTGAGCCACCGGTGGTTTTTGCCTCTTCTGCCATCTCTTTGGCCAGGGCGGTTAACTCTGTTTTGCGATTGGCTCGGAAGTTATCGATATCCAGCATAAGCCGGCTTCGATCCCCTGTAGAAGTCTGTACGGCTAAACGGGTTAACTCTTGGATTGCATCCAACACCTCTCCGTCCCGGCCAACAAGGTGGTTGAGTTTTCCGCCGACTATAGCCAGAGAAGCTCGGCCGTTTTCAACGTCGATATCAATATCTCCATCAAGGTCAGCGATATCCAGCAAGGCCTCAAGGTAGTCGGCGGCAATATCGCCCTCTTCCTCTAACTTGGCAGCGGTTTTTGGTGTTTTTAGGTCGCTGTCTTTTACAGAGTCGCTTGTGTCATCTTTTTTACTGGTTTTAGATGTGGTTTTTTTGGTAGTTGCTGCGCTCTCTTTTGTAGAGCTCTCTTCCACAACATCTGCGGTTTTTTTCTTAGGCATTGTGCCCCCTTTGTCGGGTTTGAGGTGAATTAATACTATTTGTCTGAATTAAGAAGTTGAACTTCTTTTTTCACTTACTGCTTTAGGTCTCGTTAATCTCTCTAATCTTTTTGGTCTTTGATTCGCGTGGTCTCTGGTTTGTTTGGTTGCACTACTGGCTTAACTACTTCTTTTTCTTCTTTTTATTTTTATTATTTTTTGGTTGTTGGCGTTGGCCTTTGTTTTCATCTTCTATTTGAACATCTCCGTTAGCCTCTTCAACAATTCCACTCTTTTTGTTTCGTTTTTTATGTAACTCTTCATAAGCCGGTGAACCTGGCGTTGGATTTCTCTTAATGACATAGAACTGCTGTCCCCATGTCCAAAGGTTTGTCGTTGACCAGTAGATCAAAACTCCAATTGGGAAGTTAACTCCTGTAATTGCAAAAATAACAGGGAATGCGTACAACATAATTTTTTGCTGTTGCAGCATCATGTTATTTGATGAATCCATCTTTGGCATGCCTTTAGTCATCAATTGGCGTTGAGTGGTAAAGGTTGTCAAAGACATAAAGGCGATCAAGAGAATGGTGACAAATTTTACGGTTGAGATATCTGAACTTAAAAATGTTTGCGAAATCGGAGCGCCGAAGAATTTGGCTTGGGCGGCATTGACTACATCTTCTTGGGTAAAGACGCCGTGTCTCACTGGAGGGTTTTTACCTATACCGTTTAACACTGTGAATAAAGCAAAGAAAATCGGTGCTTGTGCAAGGATTGGAAAACATGATGCAAGAGGGTTTGTTTTATGCTCTTTGTAAAGCTTCATCATCTCTTCGGACTGCTTTTGACGATCATCTTTGTACTTCTTTTGAATCTCCTTCATATGTGGTTGAAGGGCTGTTAAAGCTCGCTGACTTTTAATTTGTTTTACAAAATG
>Ga0315903_10008130_pt1 | contig 12957 bp, 16 predicted proteins | sample LakEriMetagenome_7_FD_203524 | JGI IMG/M metagenome (GOLD analysis project Ga0315903, IMG submission 203524) | Freshwater fungal communities from buoy surface, Lake Erie, Ohio, United States - Buoy 2 MA119 | ecosystem: Environmental > Aquatic > Freshwater > Lake | place: USA: Lake Erie, Ohio...
GTGTGAATGCAGTATTCACAACATGACCAAGAGTTTTATCCTTGATCATTGGACGAGAGTTAACACTGAAGAAAACAAGACCAGTCTTGTTATTACGGCGCATTGCACCACAACCACCAAGATTGGTAATAGTAGATTCATACTTGCCATCAGCTTTAGCAGTAAGAACCTTAGAAGGATTAGCATTGAGTTCCAACTTAAACACCAACTGATTGTTTGCAACTGCATTAGCAATAGTTGCATCTAAAGAAGATACAACAGGAGCAGAAGCAACAGAAGCAGAGTTGGAGAAACGGTTGAATGAAGTAGCCATGATAGATTGTCCTTTTTGATGAGTTTATTATCTACACTGAATTGTATAGATAATAAAAAGGGCCTATTGCTAAGCCCTTTTAGTTCACTGTCATATTCTCAGGGAGTAATACAAACAGTCAACAATATCAATCTTTCAAGATTCTAACATAAGGCATTTGATTGCTCAAAGCCTTTTCAATAGCAGAAACCATACCTACTTTCTCCCAAGTAGAAAGTAATGAAAAGTGCTCAAACTTCTCATCAACACCAATAACAATATGACCATCAAGGCCAATCTTATCAGCCAATGCAACTCTAGAATCAGACTTACTCTTGTAAACCTTTTGTTCTAGATTCTTGAGACAGCAGTTGCTAGTTACATCCACACTGTAATAGTATGGACCGTTGGCAAATTCAACTTCAAGGATGAAGTCAACGCCAAATACTTTATCTAAGATGTAGCTGGGAGCCAACACGCTTAGATCTTTAGAGTTCTTGATGAACTCTTTATCTTTGGCCTTAGCAGCCTTCAACCAGTTAGAACTAGCAGCTAGTTCTAGTAATGTAGCACTACTCAATGGACAGTCTAATAGACTCCATCCAGCAGCAAATTGAACAAGATTAGTAAAGAACACTTCACTCCAGAATGCATTAATATTCATCTTAACATTGTTTTGTCTCTACAGTTAATAACTGTTTTGTAATGAATTTGAGACAAAAAAAGGGCTAGATATCTAGCCCAATTAATTATTTCTTCAGAGGTGGTACATTATTATAATGATTTGATAAACATTGTAACAAAGGACCATTACAATCAAAAGCACATAACACCCTTTCTTCAGACATATGAAATTCAATGTCTTTTGCCCATTTTGCAGCAGCTCTAAGCCAATAAGATTCAGAATTGCTAAGCAATTCAATGGTTTGGGTTGCTGCAACTTTAGTAGAATTAGTCATGATTATTACCTAGCCTTTGTAAAGAAATTAAGGCTAATAAAAAGGGCTTGCTAGGCCCTTTTAAAGATTGTATGTAACATCAACATTCACTATAACTAAATAGTAAAATATGCAGTCTTTCAGCATATATGGTTATTGACACAGAGTTACATTTGAAAGCATTTAAGGAAAACACTTTATAACCAGCTTATATTTTTACATGCAGCCAACATGGATAGTAGATTTATTGTTAAGTTATTACTCCGTTCATTAGTGCTTGTTATACCTCATATAACAATGTAAGTGCTATCTAATTACTAAATAGTAAGAAGTTAACAATAAGGTTCTACTCTCATTGTTGTGGTATTAATTTTTCTTTACTCTTATATATAGTCCCACAGTTAATTAGGCAGTAGATCTACAAGTTAATGTAAATTACTGTTCTATCCTAATAACATCTATATACAAGTCCAGCCTATTATCATGTGCTGCTTATATGTTGTTAATAAAAGGGCCTATTTAAGGCTCTTATCTAGAGGTGTAGTAGTTGGTGTTGGTGAAGACTTAACAATACAATAACCAATACCAATATCTTCTGTATCATCTGGACAAGGAAGACTACCACATGATGTAAGAACAATCAAACCAAAACTAACAAGGCATATTTTAATACTTAACACTGTTTTTAAATTTATTTGTATATTTTTACGGAGTGTCCTTATTAGTACTAACATACAATGTTAAACAAAAGATCTTAGTATACATTAATACTAATAAGAACAGATAAATAAAAGGGCTTTTACACCCTTTTATATTTAATTAAGAGGCTGGATACACTTCATAATGTGTATCACTAAGTTGTCCTTTAACAGGACCTATATGATCAGGCCAAGGATGTTTAACCCTAACCCAATCAGGAAGACATTCTGGGTGACAGCAGATAACAACATCTGCAGCTCTCCACAAGTCTTCAAAATGTTCATCTAAACCTTGATGATCTTCACTCCAATGGTGAATGAAGATCTGTATTTTAGTAGTACCGTACTTTGTTTTATAGAATGCTCCAGAGTCTGCAACATCTCTTAATTCCTTGTTATAAGGAATTAAGAGAGTGTTATCAATAGTCCAAGCAGATAGTTGATTAGTCATTGAAATATTACTAGCATAGATGAGTTTAGTTTGCTAGTTCTCCTAAATAAAAGGGTCACTTAAGACCCTTTTAAAGTTGTTACCAGTTAGCAAGTTGAGATTCTAAAGTCTCCTTTTGCTCCCAGAGTTCTTCACTCTTAGTAGCAAACTCTCTTGCTGTAAGTTCACCCTGCTCATTGAGTAACTGAAGATCAACCAACTCATCAATGATAAAGTTGATTTGTTCCTTCAATACAGAAGGAAGAAGCGTAGAAGTGCTGATTGTAGACATGAGCTTAGTAGAAGCTAGTTGATAAAGAATTTACTAGCTAATTAAAAGGGCCTTTCAGCCACTTTTAATTAATTGTTTTACCAAAGACCTAAAAAGCCTCTTTTTAAAACATCTTTTTTATAACACTCTTCCAAGTGTTCTATATAAGACTTTCCATCATATAGGAATTCAGAGTTTTCACCAGGATTGGTGAAAGAGTTTGCCAATCTTACAGAAGATTGATACTCAAAATATTGAGTAAAAGAACAATTATCCAAATTGATATCTGGAATAGAGGCATGTGCCTCTCTTTCCCATGTAGAGTAGTCCTCTACCACATGCTCAGACAAGCTAGTAGCAGACTTACCAAACATAGCTGTGAACAATCCCATGATAATAGTACTAGGCGTATATAGATGAGTTTGCCTAGTCTCCTAATAAAAGGGGCTTATATAAGCCCTCTCCTATAGTGGTACTACCTAGTCATGTAGCCTACCTAGTGTGTTAATGACCCTTACTGAATGCCCTGTACCACGTCTCTGCATAGGTGCTACCTTAGCACTACATACCCTTACCCTATGTGTAGGCTTAGTGTAGTGTGTGCCTACCATCCTAGTGTTGGCTAGTCTAGGTACTGGGTAGCACCAGCACTCTACATCAATAGTAGAGTAGGTACGTTGATTGGTCTTAGTAGATGTAGTAGTTAGGCAACACACTAATGAACTGAGACATAACATATCCTTCTACTATGGGCATTGAGGCATCCACATAGCTAATAAGAAGGGCCTGCGTAAGCTGACTAATTACTTTTAAATTATTGAGAGTACCTTTTTTTCTTGCAATGGTATCTCTTTTCTTTTTGCAGCAAAAAAACTCACTGGGGTACGGGGGGGTGTACCAATTACATATATAAGGCTCAAAAACCCGCTAGTGTACTCCTAAAAACAAAGATTTTCATCTTAATCTCACATTTACTCATTTAATAAATAAGTAGATGATCACTTAATAAAATAAGGTAGTGTAAAACTATTGTAATAAATACAATGATAAATATAAAAAAATGACAGAGAAAGAACAAATACAACAAGACTTAAACAAGTTAGACAAGTTATTACAACTTAGTAAAGACTATATAAACAATCAAGAATTAGAGTTAGAATTAGATATAAAGAACAAGACAGAAGAAGTATTTAATGATATAAATAGATATACTAGTTATAAGATACCTAATTCATATAGTGGCAATAATATTTTATACCATCAATATGTAAGGAAGTTTGTAACTAAGAGATGTCAACAAATATTCAATTCACCCAAGGTAGTAATTTATGCTCAAGTTCCTCTCAAACTTCAAGGAGTTATGTATACTTTTAACAAGGGTAAATATAAAAAGGCAGTCAAACATCTTTTTGATAGAATTACCTCAAATAGTGCTGACTATTAATCCTTCATTATTTCTTATTAATTCATCATTAGAAGAGGCCCAAGAAATAGAAGAGTTAAAGTTATTATATGGAAATGACTGGCCAAGTATATATAAAGATATACTTACTAAAAAGAGATTAGAAGAAAGTTTAAGTAGTAGTAGTAGTAATACAGATACATTAAACACTAAAGAAGTATGTAATATACAGAGTAAGGACAATGTTTGCAGCTAGAATTTTAGACACATGTTGTGGTCTTATTGGATCATGTGGAGTTTGTGGTGGTCCATTCTCTTATGGATGTGGAGCGCCTATTTGCACTGCCTCTCCAACCTTTATATTAGAAGGATTACCAGTCGCCAGACTAACAGACTTAACACATGTTGGCCCTATTATATCAACTTCTAATACAATACTATTAGCTGATGGATTACCAATAGCAAGCTTATTAGATACAACTCCATGTGGTTTTATAAGTCAAGTAACAGCACAAACTTTATATATAGTAAATTAACACTACCCTACTATATAACTAATAAAAAACAAATACATGGCAACAATATATTCCAACACACCTCAAACAATAAATGCTTTTATAGGGCCATTAAACAAGTTACAACCTGTATCAGTACAAACAGTAGATAACAATAAGAACATTGTATATAGAAGTTTTAAAGTTTATTCTTTTCCTAATGCAACAGCAAAGGATATAAAGCTAATAGATTTAGGCGGTTACAATGAGACATATAAAGCCTCATCTTATTATCAAATAACACAAGAATTTAGAGTAGACACATATTCTTCTACACAGGAATTAGATCCTATAACAAACACACTTATACCTTCATTTAGAACTTGGGAGCACACTACTACATATGTAAATAGTCAAAGACATTTAGCTAATAGAGAGAAATTAGTTGTTACTTGGCAGCCTCCAACATTAACACCACAGCAACAACAACTATTAACTCCCGCTCAGATACAAGCATACTTACAACCTTTTACAATACAAGTAGGAGATGTATATGGAGTATCAATTCCCTCAGGATGTACAGTAGTAAGTCCTTTAAATCTAGATACTAATTTATTATTAGATGTAAATACAATTGTTATCAATCCTCTTATACTAGCGCCTCTTGCCTTTTCATTTAGAGGAGTAGATGTGATATCTATAGAACTACCGCATAAAATAATTACAGATAATCCCAAATTAGTATACCCTTCATCTGTAACAGATCCACCAAAAGTACCACCAAATATAGCAGGATTAAACACAAACTTTCCTTCATTAGAAGAAATTGAGCTAACAAACTATGCAGCAAGAAGATCAAGATCTACAGGCATTATACAAACACCACAATCAGACAATTGAACAGCTTAGTTTATTTCCAAACTATAAGTTTTTAGATGAAGGAGCTGAATATTTATCACCAAAATATGATGGTAAATATAGAAGAAAGAGGAAAGTATTAGCTCTTATTGACCCTTCATTATATAGAAATATCTATCATAGAAAAACCTATAGAAATGACAAAAGAATATCTATTCCGGTGAATTTATACAACTCTCTAATAACTCTTAATCCTTACAAGAACAATCCTAGAGTTATAATTTATTTTCTATTAAACTATTACACATTAACAAAGCCCATATATATAAAGGAGCTTAGAGACAGAATTAAATCAAGAATAAAAGAAGGACCTGATTTTGCTTTTTTTATTGAACTAAGAAATCTATATTATGATTTAGAACAAATACTAAAACAAACCAAATACTTATAAAACATGACAACAGTAAGCACTTTTAAAAAAGGATATTTAATTCTAAGAACACCTCTTGAAGAGGATGACTTATATAGAATTAAAGAAGAACTAGAAGAAGAAAATGATGAATCTATCTTTTCTATAAATGAACAGGGAAATAAATTAGTAGTTGGAATTAACTATGAAGAAATAGAAGACGTTGCCCAGATAGCTTCTACAATAGTGTATAATTGTATCAGTCTAGGAATATATTCAATAAATATTAAATATTGTGGAACAGAAGCTAACAGCAGCGCAAATAGAAATACTAAAGGCACATCTAATAGTTTATCAAGTAACAACAGTGGAAGTGTCTCCTTTAATAATTATATCTCAAGCCAGTTTACTAATTGAACATAAACATTGGGATAATTTAAACCTACCAAATAACATGGATTTATTTGAAGTAAGAATAACAATTTATACAATAGAAGGACAACATGTAGATATGGTATCAGAGTTATGTAACAAGCAAACAGTAAAGAATAGATTAAACTACATACCACTCAAATTAAAAGCTCAACTAGTTTCTTAGTTGAGCTTTTAATTTAGACTACAATAAAATCATAAGGTAAAATATAGTACTCAACATTAGGTCTATCATCACCTTTCTGATATTCTTTTAACTTTCTATTAGCAATATCTTCTGTTAGACAGACCTTCATAACTCTAGATTCATAAAGTTCATTTTCATGATTTTAAAGAAAATTATATATACTTGATCTAAAGCATCTTTATTCATATACAACCTTATTAATATATCTGTCTATAATTCTATATTTATTATTTGGATAATGTTCCAACCAATGTTTAACATAAGATATTAACTCCTCTAAACCTTTTATATAAGCAAAGTTATAAATAAACCAACATTCATTTTCTTGTAATTCTTGTATTTTAAACCTATCATCACCCAACTCTTGTAGTTTATACATTTGCTTCTTGACCTCCAACTAAATAAGTTTCATTACTACTATAACCATTATCACTAGTCAAACCTTCAATTTCACCATCTGTGGCCCAAACACCAACAACTAAGGGGGGCATATCTAATTTATCAGTTATATCAATAAATCTATCAGCAGACATTGGATCAATTTCAGCCTCTCCTCTACTAGCAATAACATCTGATAAGTTATCTTGTAATTGAGCCAATCTATTATTTAAGTTATTATCTCCACTATTAAACTTAGTATCTTTTAATAAGCCCGCAGATTGTTGTATTGTACTATCTAACATATTCATTACAACAGATCCAACAAAGCTACCTATAATTGCAGATACACCGCTTTCAATAATTGGTAGGTTGTTTCTAGTAAGAGGAGCAACAATATTTTTATTAAACACTTCTGTTAGTTTAGGAGTTACATATTGACCTACAAGACCTAATGATAATTCTGTTGAAGCAGCCTTAGCCATATTAGTAGCCCATTCTTCTTCAGGATTATTATAAGCTTTACTTCTAAATAAGGCTCCAGCAACGTGAGCAGCACCTTTACCTTGAGGCATATTAAAGCCCATCAATGATAAAGTCCCACCAATAACACCTTGCACATCCATACCCGCTTCATCTTTACTAGTGCCATAAATTGCACCACCTAACATACTAAGTAAAGCAGGACCAACAACATTAAAACTAGCATTAGCAATACCTGCTTTAATTCCTTGTGTAGTTGTATTTAGACCACTACCTCTATGAATAACAGTAGGTTTAAAGTAATCCTTACCTTCTTGTGTTAAGCTACCTAATAATAGACCTTGATCAGCCATTAAGTTTTTAGCTAATAAATCTGCATCTTTATCTGATAAATCACCACCAGCTTGAATAGCTTTATATATAGATTTATAATTAGCGACACTCATATCTCCAGTATCTCTTAATGCAGAAGCAATTTCACTAATAGCTTGAAGTTTAAAGCCTTGAGATGTCTTTTGACTATTTCTTTCTATTAAATCACCAACAGTTTCCTTCTTACCTTCAACACCTTTTAATGTAGATTCATGCTGAATTTGTACATGTTGTAGATGCTTATATTGAGTTGCCATTTCTCTACTAGTGTCTTCATCACCACTAAAATTAGATAACATTTTACCCATAGCATCAGCATTAGACATGTTTGGATCATTAACAGCTTTAAACAATCTATTCATAACACTGCCGCCTTCCATGCTCATCTTACCTTGAGCCATTAATCTATAAGCAGCATTAAATAAGTCACTACCCAACAAGTTAGTACCAACATCATTTAATCCTTTACTAATGTTTCTTTGCATCTCTTGACTAGCATGATTAAGATGAACAAATCTATCTAAACCATTACCATAATCACCCATAAAGTTCTTCGTCTGAACTAATGATTGATAGTGGCTATGAACTAATAGAGCAGCAGTAGATAATCCAGCTCCACCTTCTCTAACTTGATTTAACTTAGCCTTATTACTATCATCTAATTCTATATTTGCATGATCAGCTAACATAACTCCCATCACACCACTCTTATTATGTCCAATAAGATCAGCAGCAAACTGGTTAAAGGAATCTACAATAGCCTTATCTCTATCCTTTTCTGATATTCCTACTCCATAACCTTTAGCTCTACTAGTATTACCTTCACTTAACTTATTAAATGATTCTACAGATGAGTATAGTTTATTAGTTAGTTCTAAAGCTATATCTCTACTACCAGTAGCATGTTCTGCTAGTAGTAACATAGTCTTATCAGTTCCGCCTTGTTTACCTAAGAAACCGTGTAAACTATCAGCAATTGTCTGTTCTAATACTCTATTACTAGTAGCCTTATTATCTATTTTCAACTCACCTTTAACAATATCAATAGAACCATAGTTCTTTTCAAAGTTAAACATAGTAGTAATACTTCTAAGTTGATTACTAACCTTATATTTAATAAGAGCGTTTTCATCACCTCCAGTTTTATAACCACTTAATAAGCCTTCAGCAGTACTTCTTTCATCCCCAATTAAGTGATAGTCTTGTTCAGCATCTCCATAACTACCTTTAGTATTAGCATGAATCATCTTATTAAGATTCATAAGACCCTTCATACCAGCACCAGGACCAATCTTAGAGGCCATATCATCAATAAGTTTAGCTCTTATTTCTTCTGTATTATTTTCTAAAGCAGCCCTATCATAATCCTTAGATAAGTCTCTTAGTTTATTCATAACAGAAGTAGAATCACCCTTTAACTTAATGCTATCTCTAAGCATTTGTTGGATTGATTTATTCCAGCCTTGTAAGTCTTGAGCTTTGTCATAGGCAGCTTGAATGTTAGCCATAAACTTAGTACCACTATCATTTGCTAGAGGTACTGGATTACTAGGGTCGTTTATAGGTCCTAAAGTATTATTCATTTGTTGAGCAATGGTTTCTCTATTACCCTCTAACATATGATATAAACTAACAATAGGAGAGTCAGCAACAAAAGTACCTAATAAGGTATTATAAGTTTTACCTAACACATCACTACCAGCTTTACCCAAGGTTTTAGTTAGAACATCATAGGTTGATTCACCCATACCAATACCTATACCAGCCCCCATAACTTTACCTAAAGCATCACTAGCTTTAGTAGTAGCATGTAATTTACCAACTAAAGCCTGATAGAAACTTTCAGTTGTAGCCTCACCATACTGATTAAGATCCTTGTCCATATTCTTTTGGATATGTTCAAATGACTCTCTCATAGTTTCAGCTAAGCTTTCCTTCATCTCTTGTTCAATGCCACTATGTTCTAATTTATTAGCATCCATACCTAAAGCAGTAAAGATTCTATTAGCCTCTTTACTATCATTTAAGCTATTAATCATAGTTGTCAATGAATCACTATCAAACTTTAATCCAGCAGCAGGACCACCATTTAATAAATTTTCAACTCTACTATTAATCTCACTAGTAACACCCGCTAATCCACCATATAAACCTTTACCTTGTTCTAATAAAGCAGACATAGAACTAACTGCTAAAGTGCCTTGACTTCTAAAACCACCCTCATTAGCACCCAAAAAGAATCTACTATCAATACCCATATAAGCAGATATATCTTTAGCCATCTTACCTTGTTGATCTGGCTTATTAAGATTTATTTGCAATTCTTTTAATGCTAATGCATCTTCTGCTAATCTTTCCTCTTCAATGCTAAGTTTATTTTGTAATGCTCTATAATCAACATTTGATAAAGTAGAACTTAAAACCTTAGGAGCTGCTAATTGTTCTTTGTACAGACTAATACTTAATTGTCTATCATCAATACTTTGTATCTTTTCTGTGACTTTATGCATAAGAGTAATATAGTTATCTCCATCAAAGTCACCTAAGTTACTAGTTAAGAATGACAAACCACTAAACATAGATAAGCTCTTACCTCTTTCAGCGTCAAATCTAACAATGCCTTTATCATCAGTGATATCAGTCATCATTTCATTAAACTTATCTACACCTCTAACAGCCATTAGAGTGCCTAGATGAGATTCAGTTGAACCAAAAGGAGCAGATCTCCAGCTATTATTTTGCATGTTATCTAGTTGGCTAAACTCATTATGAATAAAGCCCAATTCAACTAAAGCATGTTGTAAGAATCTTCTATCAGTTCCTTTATAATTTCTAACTTGATCTCTTAGACTTTCCATGTCTGTAATCATTGCACCTTGTCCAATATCTTTATTAAACAGGGTTTTTCTATTCTCATTAACTAAGAAATGTTCTTGTCTAGTCTTAGCATTCTTCTGAGATGTAGGTGCAAAGTTTTCAGTAAATGATTTAAGATTATCAATCCTTCTGTCTATATATTCAGCAGTAATATTTCTAGCAGCATCAAACCCTTGATTCTTATCTGTAGTATTAATTAAATCAGCTATGCTTTCACTTACTGCTCTATAAACAGTATGTTTACCTCTCATAGCGCCTTCCATTTCAGCCCCATAATAGTTAGCAAGATCTAAGTCTTTACTAAACTTCTCTGATCTAGTACTGTTATGAATAAAATCTCTAATTTCATGATTAGATCCTAAGTAGATAGATTCCTTATAGCTCTTATCACTACCAACATGTTTATAGCCAAGCCAATCATCAATGTCTCCAATAAGCCCTTTATTATCTTTATCAGCATAATCTGACTTATAGTATTCAGCTTTAATCTTTGCAAATTGTAGGTTTGCAACAATATAACTAGCAACATAAGCTTCATCATATGCTCCAGTATTCTTTAATTCACCTCTAATCTTTTTAAGAGATGTTTGATATTTATCTAATTGTTTATCAATGTAACTAGTATCAAAGTTAGATCTATCCTTTGATTGTTGTAGCTCTGTTATTAAAGAGTGAGATTGATCTATAACTTCTAAAGCACCACCTTTATTTACTAGTTGAGCTATAGCTGGTTGAGATAAGCCTTTAACAAGCATATGTCTTTGGTAATCTAAAACAACACCCATACTCTTAGTAAAGTCTTTTACTTGCTTTGCTTGTCTATAGTTCTTAAATCTATCATTAATAGCATCAGCATAAGTATTGTAATTAAGATGAGCATCAGTAGTAACAGACAACCACTGTTTTCTAACATTTGCTATAGCTTCAGGAGCGCCATATCTATCATTAACATAATCAGGCATTACATTCATATTGTAATTCAATGCCATGTTAGGAATAGGAGTACTAACATAACCATCAAACTCAGTACCATGACCACTAACTGCTTTCTGCATTAAAGTATCTGAGCTGGCTTCAACTATACTTTGTAATAACTCATCTCCTAAGTTATATAATCTACTTAACATTTGAGTCTCTTCAACACTTAAGTTAAGATTAAAGTTAGTATATTTACCTGCTCTACCTTGTTGTAATTTAGCACTAGCAATCTTTTTAAGTAGATCATTTTCAGTAGTTCCAGGAGTAAAGTAACTATACAAATTGATACTCTTGCCAACAATATCACTAACAAAGTCACCAAAAGAAGAGCCAACTTGATTTAACAACTCAGCTCCAGGCATAAAGATGTACTTACTATGATTGTTACTAAATACAATATTAGAGTCGCCTGTTATTTGATTTTGATAGATATTGCCAACTATTTCAGGCATTAACACATTAAAGGTTCTACTGCCCATCTCTTGTAAGACTTGTAGTTTAGGAGCAGTAATATCTGTTCCCATCCCTTTAGACTCTTCTAAGTTATACTTAATGGCTTCTTGTTTTAGCTCTGCGGTTATATGTTCACCTAAGTTTCTAAGTCTCTCAGTATAACTTACACTACTATTCTTACTTACAACTGAAACATTTTTATCTACATAAGTAGCCTCTGCAAGAGTTAAACTACCATCTTCTAAGTACATATCTACTTTGTTTACATCAAAGTCTTTTCTAACAGTGTTACTATAAATCTTTTTATATTGAAGTATTAAGTCTTTACTATTACTATTTGCATTGTAATATAATCCTAAGAACCTATGGCCAAAGAAGCCACTAACAGTTGTAGGATCTAATGCATTAACATGTTGAATACTATTTAAGTAATCTTTACTATCAGACATACCTAAACTAATAAGACTTGTCTCTTGAGCAGCAAAAATTGTACCTAACACAAAGGCTAAGTTATTTTTTCCACCAGTTCTTGTAAACTGTTTTGATTGGGCATATAAAGGTTTTAGTAAATGCTGCATTTCAGTCTTAGCTCTCATATTCTTACCTAAAGGATCTTTAGATTGAGAAGGCAAAACATTTAATGCTAAAGCTACGGCGTAGTTATTAGTTAGATACATTTGCATCATATCTGCTAATTCATCTTTATCAGATGAGGTCATATTGAATGCATCACTAGAACCACCTATGGCAGCCATAATTTCAACTAAAGGATCATTAGTCTTAGTACCAACATAACTACCATCAGCTTGTCTACTCTTAGTTTTTAACAACCAATCAGTGACAAACTGCATATCTCCTTTCTGATTTTTAAGTTGACCAAACATATCAACAGCAGTTAATATTGCAGTCAAGCCTCTAGTGTACATATCACTACTATTAATTAGGTATCCTTTAGCATCATCAAAGGAATGAACCTTATCAACATAACTACCTAATAACTCACTT